>Ga0302310_10002968_pt1 | contig 13394 bp, 16 predicted proteins | sample III_Palsa_N1_2_FD_200451 | JGI IMG/M metagenome (GOLD analysis project Ga0302310, IMG submission 200451) | Peat permafrost microbial communities from Stordalen Mire near Abisko, Sweden - III_Palsa_N1_2 | ecosystem: Environmental > Terrestrial > Soil > Palsa > Peat permafrost | place: Sweden... | reverse complement strand
CCATCAGTGCCTGCTTGAGCTTTGCCGAGGGGTCTTTGGGGTTCAGGGCGCGGGCCTCCGACGCGCGGATAGCGGCCTCCGACCAGGGCTGCCATGGCGTCGGCTTTAACTTGAAAAAGGTTTCGCGGATCGAGCGGGCCTGTTCCTGCTTGCCCTGTAATTCCAGTTTGCGGGCTTCCGCCGCCCATTCCTGCCTGGTCGATGTCTGGGTTGCGCCGGCAAGGCCGCCCGCGTCCTCCTTGAGGTTGAGCAGCGACAGCAACGGATGGCGGATATCCGATTCCGCCAGTACCAAAGTTTCGACCGCGCGGGTCATCGCAACATAGAGCGCGTTGATGTAGAATTTGTAGATTTCCAGCGACTTGTCGGTCTTGTCGCGCGCCCGGCGATATTCCAGATTGTCCCTGGCGAGATCGGCCGGACTGACGTCACGACAAATCTCGGCATAGTCCGCCCTGGCGCCCGAAATCAGATTGAACAGGATGACGTGCGGATATTCGAGCCCTTTGACCTCATGCACCGAAAATATCAGTGGTGTGCGAAAACGCTCCCGCGCCGCTGCCTTGTCTTCGTCGCGCAGCACGATAACGGCATATTGCACCGACGCTCGTGACCGGGCATCGAGATCGCGCAGGGTTGCGTCCTTACCCCCTAGCAATTGCACCGACCCAACCTCGCCCGAGGCGCAGTCTACCAGGAAACTGCTCTCGCGGTCGATCGAACCGAAGCGGGCCTGTTTGATGCGCAGCAGGCGGTTGGCGATGTCGGTTACCGATTGGGTGTTGCGGAAATTGGCCCGCAGCACCGAGATCTGCCCTGATCCGACATCATCGCCAGCGGCGCCCTGCCAGAACAACGCACGCACCGCCGCCCACGAAAAGAAATTCGGATGAACGATCTGATGAGCGTCGCCGCACAGCAGAAAATGCTTCGGATTTTTCAGCGTGGCAAGGATCAAGGCGAGCTGGGCGTTGGTAAAATCCTGGACCTCGTCGATCACCACGAAATCATAGGCCGGCTCGGCAAGCTTGCGCCACGCGTGGGCAACGAGATTGAGATCATAGTACCCACTCTCGTTCAGCCAGGCCACGTAACGACCAAACAGCCCATGGATGGCAGCCCGCGCTTCGCCAGCTGGAAATAAGGATTGGCGGACCCCGAGGGCTTGATAGTCGTCAAGGCTGAGGGACGCATCCGGTCTGGCGCCGAGCACGCCGCGAAACTCCTCGAACACGGCAAATGGTTCGGCCCCCTGCACGCCGCCGCGCAAAGCGGCGCGGTGGCGATGGAACCAGGGCTGGAAATCGGCGAAGCGGACCTCGGTTCCGATCGGTATCTTGATGGTCTCGAGAAACTCGCGATAGCTGAGAAATTCCACCTCCTGGCGATCATTCTCATAACCATGGGCGCCATAAAGTCCGCGCGCCGACTGGGCGAGATAGGCCGATTGCGTGACGTAAAGCACCCGCCCGCTGGCCTCGCGCAGTTTGGTCAGAGTGACCGCAGTCTTGCCAGACCCCGCGGGCCCGAGCAGCACCAGCGGCGCCGGCCGCAGTCGCACCGCTTCCTGAACGTCGTCGAACATGATCGGTTTGTCCAGCAGGACGAACTGATCGCGGGTGGGATGGAGCCAGGTCAACCGCGAGGAATGGGCCGCTGGCATGACCGCATCGGGCGCCAACACATCAGCCGCGGTGGCATCGAGCGCTTGCTCGATCTTGTCAGGATCGACCCGCGCACCACGCAGGAACCGCGACTTGTCATAGGCATGATTGTCGATAATTTCGAGAAACAGGCAGACGGTCTCGCCACCGTGGCGAATGAACTGCATGAGCAACCGGCTCTTGTCGTCAAGCTTTGCGCGCCAATACGGCGTCGGCGCCAACTTCTTGAGCGCGGCAGCCCGGAAATCTCCGGCAGCGATCGCCGAACGGACCCTGCTTATGGCCTTTTGCAAGCGGTGCGAGCCAAGGTCCTGATAGGTGAGGATTCGCATAGGCCCCTTGCATATCAATCATGATGCAGAAAAGGCCATAGTAGCCTCAGGTTTCAGTCAAGGAAATCGCCTCTCCAATTATGGCGTGGTCATTTCAGCCGTATTCAACCATGGCATCAGCGCGGCGCGCGTATTTCAGGGCAAATCCGTTGCGGGCACTTTGGCGAGTCTGGGCATGGCGCTCAATGCGCTGGCGACGGCCACCTACTAACTTTACTGACGCCGTCATTTCAATGTGAAAACCGTCGAAAAAGCAGTCGTTCGCAAACCGAAACGCGTCCTTCTAAACTCGCCTTCCGTTCATGATGCTGATGATGGGGAATGCTGCCCGATAGCCATTAAATTTCTTGCCGAGGACAGGCGGATCGACGAGGTGTCCCGGATATGCGCAAGCAACCCGACAAACGAATCATCCTTGAAAGAATCGCCGATAACCAAAATCGACGGATGCTGCCTGAGATGCCGGTGCGGGCGCTGCGCGAGCAGCTCGCTGGCCGGGTTGGCTATGAGGGGTCGGGAGCGCACAAGGGCGATCCCTATAGCTGGGGCATAGAACCCTATCGTGGACGGAGGCGGGATCGGACCTATTGCGACCTCAATGCGAAATTTCACTATGAAGATCGGCATAGAATCAAACGCTTACTGAAGCGCGGCGTGTTGGGCGGGTTGATTAGCGAGAATGCGATCCAAGGTGATCCGACGATGCTCTGGACGCTCGACCACAATGGTTGGATTTACGAATTGAGGATCACCCATCCCGGGCGGGCGATCTATCACGGCTACCCCGTGCTGCCGTCGGACCCGTTTGCCCGCAAAGTCATTGCACGGCTGAGCGTTTGGGCTTCCGACGAGAGCGAGGACGCAGTAAAGGAAGACGAAGATCTCGAAGCAGCGTTGCTGGCTGCGGAGAGGCGTTATGCCTAAAGGCGCGATGTGATGGATTTTAAGATTGATACTGAGTGGGATGCTGACCGCGATCTAGCGGATATCGATGTTGCACAAATTCAGATCACAGCCGGCGATGAAATCCTGTCGCAGCTCATCGACCACGGTACGGGCACCAACCGCCCCTTCTTCGAGGCATCGGCCCTAAGCCTCGCCTTTTTCTTTGCCGATAATTGGTGGCGACTGCGCCACGAGACGCTTGGTGACCTCCGCTATCCGTCGATCGACTGGCGCCTGCGTCACGAGCTAAGCGCAGCCTCGGGCGGTGTGCTCTGGCCGCAGATGATGATCTATGGCGTCGGTGAGCGAGTGACTCTCGCGATGCCCCCCAATCACCGACAGGCCGCCGGCCCAACCCGCTATCTCGACTTTGCTCCAATTGCGATCGAGGGTGGAACCTACGAGGACGGCGTTGATGCCTTCTTCGAGCGGGTGGCGTCTGAGACGGCGCGCCACCCCGACGCTGGCGCATTTGGCCACCTCCTCGCTCAACTCAGGACCGAACGTGAAGACTCTGACATCGCCGCTTGGCGTGTGCTCGAAGCGTGCCTCGGTTTCGATCCTGACGGAGCTCCCGAAGAAGTCATCGCCGGCATGACCGCTTTCGAGGAGCGGTTTGGAGAGGATGCGGTCGAAGAGGCCGCAGTCGCAGCCCCGGGAAAGGAGAGCCCCGAGGTGCTGGAGCGCGTGATCGCTGCCTCGGAAGCCTCAACCATTGTGGTCGACCTGTCCGAGTTCGTGGGGATCGATCCATGGTCTCAAATGCAGCGGGGCACGGTCCCTTGGCAGCTTGCCGAGAATGCGGCGCGGCAGCTACACGAGCGCTTGAAAAAGCCCGGGCACCTCGCCGGCGAACGCTTCACGGACCTCCTGCGGATCCGCGCAGACGATTTCCGCCGTGCCGACGCAACTGCCCGCGATTTGCCCTACGCAGCCAAGCTCGGCGAGACGCGGCGCAATGCGTTCGCCATGCAGATGGAGCCTTTGCAACTGCGACGTTTTGAGGCCGCGCGAATGATCGGCGATTCCTTGTGGAGCAACAATGCAGCGTTGGGCGTGGTGAGCCGTTCAAAGTCCGATCGCCAAAAATTCCAACGTGCCTTTGCCAAGGCTCTCCTCGTGCCTTTCTCCGAACTGCGGAAGCGGGTCGACCTAGAGCGTCCGGACGCGCACCAAATCACCGACGCGGCCGACTATTTCGATGTCGACCGTTCAGTCATCCGCGCGATCCTCGTTGACAAGGGGTATCTCGACCCACCAAGCTATGAGGTCTTGCTAGAGAATGCCTAACGCCGGTGACGGTGGCTACCAATTGTGAGCCGATCGGTGGTGCTTCATAGGTTGAAAATGGGATCGTCGGCCATTGGGATCGGCTGAAGAGTCGACCTAAGACCCATCGGCGCGCGCGTTTCCGCCGGCAAGCCACGCCAGCATAGCCGCCGTTCGAGGTGGCAAATGGCGTCTCTAAAGGCGGCCCTACATTCACGGGCAACATGGCAATCCCAACTGCCTGGAGAAATTACCGGAAGCCTGAACTTCGAAGATTTTTGGTGTTTGACAACATCATGGCTTAGAGCATATTTGTCCTCGGTCCTAGGACACCGGACATATGGGCTCGCCATGAAAAGCCAAGACATCGTCATATTGCTCAAGCTGGTGAGTTTGGAAAACCAGATCAGGCAGGGCTGCCTTGATTAGCCGGTTAGCTCCGCCCCATTTGCATTGCGAAGTCTGGAAGGCGCATTGGGCATCAGCAAAACGGAGATAAGCGCATCACTCAGGCGCAGTATCGCTGCCACATTGACCATTAAGTCCAACGATCGCCCGAAAGTGAACCGCCGCAATCTCACCGAATTTGTCCAGCACGGGCTGAAATATGTGTTCCCCGCCAAACCTGGTGCACCGCAGCGAGGCGTCGCCACCGGGTTTGCTGCGCCCATGCTCGAAGGTCAACTCGTTAGCTCCGGCGCGGATATCTATGTGTGGCCTCACGCCGAAGGAAGCCAGCGAGGGTCATCAATAACGCCTTTGTTCAAATCTGTCCCCGAAGCAGCTCTCAAAGATGAGCGACTTTACGAATTGCTGGCGCTGGTCGATGCGATCAGGCTGGGCAATCAGCGCGAAGCAAATCTGGCCCAAGACAGGTTCAAAGAACGGATGGCGCGCGCATGAGCATTCAAGGTGAACTTCTCGCAATGCTGGAGACTGTTGCCGAAGCATTGGGTAATGTTCTGTGCCGCCTGACGTGGTTGCCGAGCAAGCGCGCCTGCGGCGGTCAACGCCACAGAAGGAGACATTCAACGCCAAAGGCGAAGCCCCTGAAAGTGCTCGTCCGTTCATCGGGTCTCTAAGGAAGCATTGCCTTTGGAAAATCTGGCGTGCTTCATTGTCCTTGCGCTTCCCGCCGCCAGAATGGCCATTCTAGCCCTTGAACTTTGCCCCAATCGAAATTCTGTCTTGACCTTCAAAAGTCGTTGGCGAAACTGAGATAATGCTGCTCGAAGACCATCGGCGCCGTGTTACGCGGCTTTTGCGCGGGGAACGACAGGTGACCGATCTCGATCGATTGTTCGCCGATCTACGGATGCTGAAACCTGGTCGCTCCAGCGTCCAGGAGATCGGGCACTTCGCTGCTCACCGCGACGAGCGGGACGCCGGCATCAGCCTCAGCCGCGCTAACGATATCCAGACAAGCGCAAGGCTGTGGCAGCAGCAGCTCGAAGGGAAAGCGCCTAGTGTGGATGATCTTCGGGAGGCCGCGCGCGTCAATTTCAACATCATGCCGGAATCACGCATTCGCGAAAGACTTGGCATTTCAAAGCAGACGGCCCAGCAGTCCTTCAACAAGGCCATAAGGAAATACGAAGCCCGTAGCCCGTTGAAGGGACGCGAGCTGGAGGTCTTGAAGGTTTTTGGTCTCAGCATGATGTGGCAGTTCGCGTTGGACGATCGCACGCTCTGCACAGATGTCACCGACTTGCTGATTACCGAGGGATCATTAGCGGACTCTGCCAGGACGAACTTCGACAGCGTGTTTAAGTTCATCAGCCTCTACGCTCTCATGATCATGCATGGCGCGCGGCTTCTGATGGCCGATGGCAAGACAACCCAGCTCAGGCTGGCTTCATCGGATTCCGGAATGCTGAGGATTAAGGCTCAAATTCCCGTCACGAGCACGCCCAAGCCCGTCACAACGAGCGTTCCGATCTTCGAGACCTCACTTAGCTCAGCCGCCCACTGTGAAACTCAACTGCTGGACCTCTTCGCCGAGGCAGTGCCCGCAGAAATCTCGGGTGATCGGCTGGTCGCTCTTGTGTGAGACGGCCATCGATGTCTGGGACTTCGCCACGTTCGATGGGCCCCTGACCGAGTTGCTGCAGGACCATTGCGACCTGGTGCTTGAGTATCTGACCACGTCGCGCCGTCACTACATCGACCGCGAGCTCTCCGACCATACCCAACCGCACGCGTACAATCCCTTTGCTGAAGGATATGGCCGGTTCGTGGAGGAGATCGGCCACGAAATGGAATCTCGCACCGTTCGAGCTTGGCACTACTGCCGGATGACCGATGAAGATCCTTGAGGTGCTTGAGCTCCAGGTTGGCCGGAGGCCCATCGCACTCAGCTCGGCGGGATTGGTCGATCCGCTCAGGAGGTCGCACACGATCTTGGCATCGGCTGGCAGTCCGCCCCCGAACCGAACTGGTGCTTGACCGCTCCGGTGCCCCAGTACGCCACGGCGCAGCGGACCTTCCCACCGCCAACGACATTCGCGATCTCCCGTGCCAGCCGCTTCTCGCTCAGGAACTCCGTCGACATATCCCGTCCTTCTATCTCGTCGGACCACACTGCAGGCTCGTGGGTCGGGCTTACTTCGTAGATCGCTGATCCTTCGACTTCACGTTCGAACGGGTGTTGTCTGCGGGTCCTGTCGGGACCGTATGCGCTGTTCCCACACGGCAAGGCGCCAACTGCAAAACGCCCCGGTCCTGTTCCGCCGGGAGTGTCGGCTTCGGTTCGTGCGTTGATGAGACTTCCGTCTTGGCCGCGCCCCCAACGCCAGCCGCGCCCTTGCCCAGCCCCGTCGCGACGAGACCGACGAGCATCGCGATTGAGAAGGTCAGCACGCCGTTCCGGATCGAGGCGATGGCGGCATAGGCTTCGTTGGCTCGCATTTGGTTGTCGCGCTCGAAGGCGCGCACCGCAGCGATCATTTCAGTGCGCGCAGCGTCGCCACCGCCGGCTATGATGTTCATGTATCCTGCGCCATAGCCATAACGCTGCTTCGGTCGAAGCCCGTTGAAACCCAGGACCACGCCGGTGAGCAGAAGCCCGGCGGCGAGAAGGAACAGCGCCGCTGCCGTGATCTTCCACCCCGAGGATGCGAGATCCTGAAGCATGGTGGAGCCGACAAGCCCACCGATCGTCACCGACACCGAGAGCGCGGCGGTCAGCTTCTGCAGCTTGTCGTCCAACTCCTTGCTTCGCGCCCACTCGCTCTCGATCAGCTTGCCCAGATCTTCTGCCGACAGCGCGGAGATGGGACCCCCGGTGGCAATCGGGCGCTCTCTTATACCGGAGTTGATCCGCCACATGGTAAAGGGCGTCCATAGCTCCCTGACCAGGAAGAGAAGCGCACGACAGGGCGACCTCACGACCATCAGCATCGTATGCAGCGTCAGCATGAGAGCATTTCCGCGATCGCAGCGGCTATCGGTCGGGCCTCGGTATCCAGCCACCCCCATTCACCAGTCGGATTAATCTCGATGAACCAGGTCCGACCATCGACCACGGCCAGGTCGATGGCGCCGTAGGCAAGGCCCAGTCTGGATACGATCGCGCGGCACCGGTCCGCGTCTTCGCGACTCAGTTCATAGTCGATGATCTCTAGGCTGTCCTTGCTGGTCAGCCTCCAATCTCCTTCGATGCCCGAGCCTTCGCACCGGATCGCCGTACACCAGAGCCGGTCCCCCACGACCGTTACGCGCAGATCGAGCTTGCGGAGTAGAGCCTGCTGGACGGTCAACGGCGCGGCTGCGAGTTCAGGGACCGCCGCTTCGCCCCACGGCATGAGGGAAGTGTAGCCGAACAGCTGGTCAGCGCCGTCCTTGAGCAGGAGGGTGTCTAAGCTCTTGATCGCGACCGGTTCGCCATCCGTCATGGGTAGGTCTGCGCCGGGATCGTTGGTCATCCGGGTCCACGGCACGTCGAAGCCGAGCTTCGCGGCCTCTGTGAGCTGCACCGCCTTCGTCTCGGCGCGATAGACCGAGGCTGGATGATTGAACCAGCGCGCGCCACCGAACGCCATCATCGAGCGCATGAAAGCAGACCATTGCGAACGCTCCAGTTGCTCCTGAACGGTGGCTCCGGCGCCTGCGACGTTGCGGTCGAACGTGCCCTGTCGCCACCATACCGCGCCGAGATCGGGCCCGACTGTCCAGATCTCGCCGCCGTGACGACAGACAAGTCTTGGTTCTGCGGGATCGAACGAGAGCAACGATGCGGCCAGACGCTCACGGTTCAGCCGAAGGAACCGCGTCCCCCTCCTCGCCAGCTCACGACAGACGCGATCGGTAGCGAAGTCGAGATCGCTGGTCAGGACAAGGACATCAACCGACCGTGCCATCTTACTGACCCTTCTGGTCCTCCCCGGTCTCCATGTCGGCCTTCTTGCTCTGCGGGATATGGTCCGGATCATCGCACAGGGCTCCGTTCGGTCCATTCCACATGCCGGTGGTAAAATCGTAGGCAGCATTCATAGGCTGTCCGAGAGCAGGATCGGCCTTCGTCCGGCGGGTAGTCTCAAGCAATGGATGCATGTCGTCCTCCAGAATTAGATGCATTCAACTGAAGGCCGGGGCGCGTTGAGCCCCCGGCCATCAGTTGGCAGAAGCAATCCCCCGAGGTCCGGTGGCAGCTTCAACGGCGTTCATCGCCAGGCCTTTTACCGGGCAGATCGGCGGCGTACAGGCTTGATTTTCAGACATTCGCACTCGAAGGGCTCGGTCTCCGGCATAGCAAATGCCTATGCCTGTCGGCGTCGCGCGCGCAATATGGAGCGTGGGTTAGTCAAGCGATACTCTTACTTCGTCGTCCGGCACCAGCCCGCACCCCATGGAAAATAATGATAATTTGATGTATTGGTAACAATCGGCACATACCATTGGAGAGCTGCACTATAAGGAAACAATGACAGGTGATTTCAACCTCACGAAAGTCGTTTGAGGAACTGGCCGCCGATGTGATGAGGCTGTCTCAGAGCGACAGCAACTGGTCAAAATCATCTGGCGCTTTGGAATTCATGGTTGAGTTCGAACGCCACTCCGACAACCCCAAAGCGTTCGAGGAGCTGGTTAATGCCCTCGACGCGCTCGGCGGCAGCGCGGTGGACCTCATACTCCTCCCGTTGGCCGAGCTGGCCTTCATCCCGCTCGTGGTGATGCATCAGCACGCTGTCGGGCATGGAGGTTTCCACACCGGCGCGATGGGGCGCGGAAGCGCACGGCTACGCTGGGTGTATGATTGCGGTTCATTGAGAAGCGCGGGACAGACGCGCCTTTCGACGGAAATCGAGCGCTTGGCTACCGGAACCGACGGCGAAAAGCGCAACATCGATCTCCTCTTCATCTCTCACTTCGACCGGGACCATGTGTCAGGCATCGTCGAACTCATGTCGAAGGTTGACGTCGGTACCGTCATCATTCCCTATCTGGACGATCTGGAACGGACCATCGCTCTCCTGGATGACGTCGTGAAGAACAAGGGTACCAACACGGACCTCGCCGACGAAGGCGCACTGCGCCAGGCACTCTTCGATCCGGCAGGCTGGCTTACCGGTCTGGGAGCTGCGCGCGTGGTTCAGGTGCGACCCGGCGGACCGGATACGATCCCGTCGCGCATTTTGGAATTTGCCCCAGGTTCAGGACCCGAACTTCCGCCGGAAACGCGCGGTGCGCAACCGGTACTTGTCCCTCAATTCGCAGGAAACGACCCGGAGAGCGAAGAGCAGCCAATCGTCGACTCCGGGTCGGGCTGGATGATCACACATTTCGGTCGGAGGTTCGGAGACTGGTGCTTTCTACCTTACGTAACCGCAGCGGCTGAGAGTGTCCGGCGGACCTTTGCAGTTGAAATGGGCAAGCTGCTCGAAAAGGCCGATGACGAAGGAATGGTCGCCGCATTCCAACGAAAGATGGGCACGGACGGCTTCTCTGCCAAGGTAAAGAAGGCCTATCACGAGTGTGAGCTCGGGGATGCCAACGCGGTCTCGATGTCGCTCTACGTCGGTCCGTTCCGGGAAGGTGTCTGGCGTAGCCGTCGGCCCCTTCGTGCTGGCAAGAAATGGTCGGACGCTGGCCCAGGCTGGCTGCTGACTGGAGACGCGAAGCTCGAGCAGGTAGGTAGGCGAGAGGAATGGCTGGAGTTCTATAAAGGACTGAAGGAACGCGTTGGTGCGCTGATGCTCCCTCATCACGGCTCTCATAGCAATTTTCATGAGAAAATCCTGGATGTCATGCGCAAAGACGGCCTGGTCTTTGCGTGTCGGAGAGAGAAGGCTACGGGCGATCCGCTCCATGAAAACGTCTGGCCTCACGTTGAAAAGCTGAACGTTGCCATCGTCTCTGACGACGAAAAGTCATCGCTGATGCAGGTCTCTGGCTCGCCGACCCTGGAATCGGCTGAACGCGTCCTCAGCAAAGTCGCCGAGGAATGGAAATAATCGACACTCGATAGCTTTGGCGACCGAGGGCATCCCTAGGACTCCCTCGGTCGCTTTGCAGCCCATCGCCTAATATCGGAGATCAGGTGCTCCGCCTAGCAGGCGGCGGTAACCGACGAGGTTTACGATCGTCTGGAATGAAGCTGTCGGATCCAGTAGGACATAGTTTACGCCGGAGGCCAGCTTGGTCGATCCGTACCGCACAGCGTCGAAGCCCGCTTCACGCGCGCAGTCGGCGACGAAGCGGGAAAAGACATATTCGGTCCTCATCCACCCCTCGCCCGTACGAGGCGCCGAGAGGAGCGCCGAGTTGCTGAGTGCAAGCATCAGATTATCGCCTTCGTCGCCGTCTTCGAGTTCGGCAAGATCGAGCACCTGCATCTCCACCGAAAACGTGAGCTCACCAACGGTGCAAGGTTGGTCAGGGCGCCCGATCTCCGCAGCTGCCAATTCCGGGGAACTCGCAACATAGAGCAAGGGCGCTCCCGCATGGTTGAAGCGCCCCTCCACAACTAATTCCGCTGGCGCCGGACCGAACGTGGCCAAGTCCGTCGGCGACTGCCCGCATTTCTCGATGTCCGCGTCCGTCCGTGCCCGAAAAAGCGGGGCATGGAAGGGGACCTTGGCCTGCCTCTTGGCCATTTGCCTGATCTGGTCGAGGACTCGCTTGGCGAACTCGTGCTCGAGCAGAAGAAAGGGCGACCGCTTTCCGATTATCACGAGTTCATCGATCGCCTCTTCGATTTCGCCGGGATCGCTAAATCTATGCTCGTAGATCCAGACCTGATTGGCATAGCTGTCGCAGCGCGTGCACTGCACGAAATGGCGAAGAGTCGATATTTCACCGTAGCTGTAGCAGCAGGGAGCGCGGCTGTTTTCGAGCAGATATTCCGTGTCGAACGACTGCTGTCGAAATTCAGATTCCCGGAATGCGGTGTTGGGCCAACGCTTACGAAAATCAGCATAGCAGGAATCACAGCAACAGATGCTGGAGGCGAAATCAGAATCGATCTCGTCGCCCAAGATTTCGTTAAAGACACTGATATCGCTCTGGGAAACTGGCACAAAGGGACCAAAGATATCTTCCGGCCAAACGCCGTCGTCGGGTTCTGTCCTAGCCGTCAGATCTCTAAGTGGCTTCATGTCCCGCCTCATCTCCATCAGCGACGCTCCTATCGTAAAGCAGCCTGTCAGGGACCAGCCAGACCTGCCGATGCCCGTTAAATTTTGGACGCCACTCGGATGCTTGGTGCTTCGTCAGATTCAGATTCGCAAGCGGAGCCCAACCGCCTGCTACATCGGCCAGCTCCCTTGCTCGCCCAGTCAGACTGTGTGCAGCCATTTCATGCTGGCCAAGGGTATGCCGAAGGATGTTTTGCACGGCGACAACGAAATCGAGATAGCTCGCGCGTCCGCCCTGCTGGTATTCCTCATCGGCCATGTGTCACCCATCGATCTGCCAGACAACCATAGATGCTTCAGTCTCCCTGAATCGCATGAAAGGCACCTCGGCTCGGTCGGCGATCTGAAGCAGGCTACCAGGCCTGTCACACCTAGCTCGCCCCTCTGCTCTCAAACCAGATGCGCTACGGATGTGATTGACCGCTATTGCCAATTCGCCGCCTGTAAGCGGACCTACCGGACTGTCCGCAATCACGGTCATTCGCCCACCGGACTTTCACCATATTTTCGCAGGACATCATTGAACGCCTCGGCCATCAACGCCTGCAGGCTCACCCCCGACCGGCGCGCGCTCAGATGCAACGCCAGCGACATCTCGGGGCTGAAATACCCTGAGATCACTTTGCGCCCCACCCTGCTCGGCGGGACGGTGGCATTCGGGCTGTCAACTGCGTCGCTGACTTGGTGACTTTCGACCTTGCTGATGGATTGCTTGTCGGCGAGATTGGCAAACCGGCTCATCGCGCGGCCCTCCCCACATGTGCGAGTGTGGAGCTGCGCACGTGTGCACATGTCCACGTGTGCAACTGTGCGATTTCAAGTGCCGCTTTGCCATCTGGTTCGGCCTCCAACACCGTCTGCCCCGCGGCGCTGGCATGTCGATAAACCGCCCTGTCGGGCAGTACATGAGGGCAGACATTGGCGTCAAAGCTGCGGATCAGCGCCGACGCTTCTTCATACATGCGCGGCGCATGGGATGGTCCTGCAGTGAACACTACCCAGGCCGATTTGCCCAACAGCTTCACCAGACTGATCGTCGTCTTGATTGCCGCCAGATCAAAGGCACTGGGACGGCATGGAATCAACACCAGATCCGCGGCCTCCACCGCGCGCGTAGTAGCGGTGTCTGCATAAGGCGGCGTGTCGATGACGATGGTATGCGCACCCTGAGCCCTGGCCGCCTCGATCTTTGCGGCGATGCGCGGAGGAGCGCTGTCGATCACCTCGGGCGGATGACCCTTGCGCCATGCAGCCCACTGGCTGGCCGTGGCCTGAGGATCGGTATCGATGACAAGAGCGGTATGCCCGGCCTGCTCGGCAGCGGCGGCAAGGTGAATGGCGAGCGTGGTTTTACCGGCGCCGCCTTTCTGGCTGACAATCGCAATGGTGGACATGTGGACTTCCTCACATGGCCACATGTGCACACGCGCACATGTGGGGAATGACAAAATAGGTTGATTTATCGGATGTTTTCCGGGGATGCGGGCATGTTCACATGCCGAGATCAAAATTTTTGATGCCTAGTTCAAAGCTCTTCTGCTTGCCGAGCA
>Ga0302310_10002965_pt1 | contig 13397 bp, 10 predicted proteins | sample III_Palsa_N1_2_FD_200451 | JGI IMG/M metagenome (GOLD analysis project Ga0302310, IMG submission 200451) | Peat permafrost microbial communities from Stordalen Mire near Abisko, Sweden - III_Palsa_N1_2 | ecosystem: Environmental > Terrestrial > Soil > Palsa > Peat permafrost | place: Sweden... | reverse complement strand
ACGCCAAAATCGTTGCCAAATTGTTCGACACCCTGGCCGAACGCTACAAGAGCCGCGCCGGCGGCTACGCCCGCGTGCTGAAGGCGGGCATCCGGCATGGCGACGCGGCGGATATGGCGGTGATCGAACTGGTCGACCGCGACCCGGCGGCCAAGGGGCTCGATAGCGGCCCGGTCCAGGTCAAAGAAGAAGCGGAAGGCGACGCGGAATAGCGCGGCCCCAACACAAAAAACCCGCTCCGGGAAACTGGGGCGGGTTTTTTTGTGGGCAACTACTGATAAGGGAAGTCTTCTTTTTGTGAACAAAAAGAAGCAAAAAAACTTTGATAATGGCACGGCGCCAATTCTGATAGGTTTGGGAATGAAACAATGACGGGCGTGAATGTAATGGCGAGCATCAAAACGCTGGGACACGAATTGCACGAGGCGGAAGAAAGACTGCTCGACGAATTGCGCAGCATGAGCCGGAAAGTTCGCGCCAACACCACAGAGAAGCCACCCAATCAACTTACGCTCGGCCAGAAAATCGCCGATCAGGTCGCCGCCACCATGGGCTCGTGGCGCTTCATCATCATCCAGTCGGCGCTGCTGGCGGTCTGGATCGTGCTGAACGTGACCGCGTTCGTTTACAAATGGGACCCCTACCCGTTCATCCTGCTCAACCTCGCGCTGTCGTTCCAGGCCGCCTACGCCGCACCCTTCATCATGATGAGCCAAAACCGCCAGCAGGAGATCGATCGGAAGGAGGCCGAGAACGACTATAAGATCAACATCAAGGCCGAACTCGAGATCGAATTGCTGCACCAGAAACTGGATGAGCTGCGGGAGAAGGAAATTCTGACGCTGACCAAGACCATCGCCGACCTGACCGAGGCGCTGAAACAGGAACAGCGAATCGCACATGGTTTCACGGAACCCCCGGCGTAACGACGAGCCTGACAGGCAAGGACGGTCACACTGTTCATGCCATCGAGCCCGCGCCTCTGCGCGCAATCATTTTCGCACCTGGCTAGACCCCGGAAACCAGCGATCAAAGACAGCGCTAACGCCAAACACGGTTCAGCAGGAGCTTCAAGAGTCACGAGATATGCCCGACACCGATCACCCGGTGGTTTCCACCGCGCTTACCCAGCCCGGCGGAGGCCTGCAGCGAAGCATGGCGGTGCTGGGCACGTTGCTCATCACTTTATCCTCCGTTACTCCCGCCTCGTCGGTGTTCATCATCGTGCCGGGCATCATCGCCTCCGCCGGCTCGGGCGCCTTCCTCGCCATGGTGGCGGGTGCGGTCGTCGGGGTCTGCATGGCGCTGGTTTATGCCGAACTCTCTTCCGCCTATCCGCTCAGTGGCGGCGAATATGCCATTGTCGGCCGCGTCGTCGGGCCGTTCCCGGGCTTTATCATCATGGGTGTCAATCTGGTGGGCAGCATCCTGGTCCCTGCAGTCATGGCTCTTGGTGTTTCCACCTACCTAAGCGCCATCATCCCGGGCCTGCCAGCGGTGCCCACCGCGATCGCCACGATCGCGCTCACCACGATCATCGGCATTCTCAGCGTCAAGACCAACGCGGTGCTCACCGGCATCTTTCTGGTCCTCGAGATTCTGGCGCTCGTGGTGCTGGGGTATCTCGGTTTCGCGCATGTGACCCGGCCGCTCGCCGACCTGATCCTGCAGCCGATGATTTTGGCTGGCGGCGGCCTCGTCAAGGCGCCGGCGGCGATGATCGGCATGGCAACCTCGGTCGCCATTTTCTCCTATAACGGCTTTGGCGCGGCGGTTTATTTCGGCGAGGAAACTCACGACGCGAAGCGGCACATCGCCCGTGCCATCCTCTGGGCGCTGGTTATCACCGTCGCATCGGAGCTGATCCCCCTCACCGCAGTGCTGATGGGCGTGCCGGACCTGAAGGCGTTCCTCGGTTCCCAGAACATGCTGAGCGATTTCATCACGGCGCGAGGCGGTTCGGCGGTCAATACCGTCATCAGCCTGGGCATTGCTCTTGCCATCTTCAACGCCATTATCGCCCAGCTGCTTGTGGCCGCCCGCATGGTCTATAGCACGGGGCGCGATGCGATCTGGTCTGCCGCCATTTCCTCGGCGTTCACGCGCACACATAGGAGCTTCCACTCGCCTTGGGTTGCGACGCTGTTTTGCGGCGGATGCTCGGCTCTGGCCTGCCTAATCAATGAGAACCTCCTGTTCGTCGTCACCGGCACGGGCATCATTCTGAACTATGGCTCGATGTGTGTTGGCGTCATCCTCGGCCGGCGGAGCGGCAGCACGGCGCATGGCCATTACCGGATGCCGCTGTTTCCGGTTGCACCCGTCATCGCCCTGCTGGTCATGCTGTACGTCATCTACGCGAACTGGCTGGACCCGGTGATCGGCAGGCCCAGCCTGTTCACCACCATCGCTATCTGCGTTGTCTCGGCGCTCTATTATGCGCTGGTCCTGAGGCGGCGCGGCGCCTGGATTCTGCGTGGCCCCGAGGAACTCTAACGTCACGGGGCCTGGCCGGGATCGAGATCACCCGCGGGCAAGAACCCGGCAAGGAGGCCGAACTCGAGGCTTGGCTGGAGCAGGCGGCGGAGAGTTATACCAAACAGCGTAAAGACTGACCCATGACACCGGAGGTGGAAACGTAAAAAACATATTTACAAAAGTTTTTTGCTTCTTTTTTTCAAAAAAGAAGATTCTTAAGTCCTTCTTTTTGTGAACAAAAAGAAGCAAAAAAACTTTAATGATTATGTCTGATCATCAACACCGCAGACCTGTGCTTAGGGGTGGTTATCTACACCGGTTGGTATTACTACCCCTGTTCATACAGGGGGATAGTGCAATTTACCCAATGAGGTCCGATCTCCCACTCATCAAGAAGATAAGCAACCGATACCATATCGCCACCTTCCAACATGAGCTTAATTCCGAGTTCCTTTCCGAAAATCGAAAGTGCATGACTGCGATCCATTGCAGGCGTCCTTAAAGTCTTTCCTTCGTTTACAATAAGAAGGTCGTAATAAGTCATTTACATCTCCTTCGACAGGCTCATTGCAAACCAGAGGCGGTTCACGCGCCATGCTCAATTTGAGCTAGGAAGCAGTTGCGCATAGTTCGATAGGAACCCAACGCGTCATCACAGCAATTCAGAACTTCGTTCAATTATACCCCGCCACAAGGCGAAAAAGGACCCGGCAAATGGCTTGCCTCAATCTCTACTCTTCCTAATTACCCAGGAAAGAGGTGGCATTAGGTGCGGTTTGCCGTCACTCAACCAAGTGAACCATGCGACGGCACACGCTATTCCAAAGATGATGGTTATTGGATGCGGAACGAACACGATAGGGGCGACTATGATTACCATCCCACCATATACTGCAAGCCACCCTCTGAGGAGGAGAAAGCCTGTTGTAGCTGATCTGTCCATCATGACGCCCAATATCCAGAACCAACCGATGATGAAGATCGCGAGAAACAGTATCGTGATGCCCGGCCTCAGATGTCCAGAAGACCCGAGGAGGGCCTGCAAAACAAAGCTAGCAGCCCCAGAATACGCGAGCAGCAGTCCAATTCCAATCCACCGGGGCAATGGCTCCCGTAAGCCTCCGGCCGAAGATTTCAGTGGTGTTACCTCCTCCACGGCACCAGGGTTAATGTTCAGACTGCCTTTCAGGTTCTCCCGTCTCGCAATCTCCTCGCGTTGGTCTGAAACTAGGTGTTATAGTTCGTCAACTTCGCCAAGCAGCTTGACCACCAGTTCCTTCAGCTCTGCCGCGGAAAGTGCGTTGAGGTCAGTGGGCAACCGCATCCCTTAAGCTTCAATCCTGGCGCTCAACCTCACCCCCAACGCACGAGCCACCCCAAGCAGCGTCGTCAGCCGCGGATCGCCGTCCTCACTCAGTGACTTATAGAGCGCCTCGCGCGTCACCCCTGCCTCACGCGCCACCTCTGTCATGCCGCGAGCACGTGCGATCACACCCAGAGCGTCGGCGATATAGGCCGCGCTGCCGCTGGCAAAGGCATCGTCCAACAACTCCTGCTGGGACTGGGGCGAGGTCAGGTAGCGTGCCGCGTCGAATGGTTTGGTCTCGATCATTTTAGCTCTCCAATTCCGCCGCCAGCGCCTTTGCCCTGGCGATATCCCGGCGCTGAGTTCGCTTATCGCCACCGCACAGCAACAGGATCAACACCGCCCCTCGCGGTGCGAAATACAGCCGATAGCCTGGACCATAATCGATGCGAATCTCCGACACGCCACCGCCGACCGGTTTCACGTCACCAAGCAGGCCGTTTCGCAATCGGATGATCCGCTGAGCGATACGTGAAGCCGCCCGATCGTCCGTAAGCCCGTCAAGCCACGTCTCAAAAGCGACGGTTTGACGAACTTCGATCACCTGTAATCTATACCTTACATGACCGATTCGTCAATTATAAATTACAGCGCCTCGACCGAGCCCCGGGAGGTCAACTCAATCATTGAAATTCTCATGCACCGCGACCGCGCCCTTGCGCCAATACCCGGCGGCCTTCACCCACCTCTTATCCAGCCCCCGCACCTCCAGCAGATGCTGCCGGATTTCCTTCGCCAGATTCCCCTCGCACGCCACAAACGCATAAGGCTCGCCCGGCGGGAAATCCAAACTCTGCACCGCCTCCAGCAACGCCTGCCCGGCGTCGCGATGCACCCAGTAGACGGTGGTATCCTCTGGCGCGGTAAGTTCCCGCTCTTCGGCCTTATCGGCGATTTCCACCACCACCACCGCCTTAGCGCTCGCGGGCAACTCCTCCAGCCGCCTTGCTATCGCCGGCAGCGCGCTTTCGTCGCCCACCAGCAGATACCAATCGAAATCGCCCTCGACCACGAACGAGCCGCGCGGCCCACCAACCCCAAGGAACTGCCCGACCTTCGCCTGCGCCGCCCACTCCGCAGCCGGTCCGTCGCCGTGCAGCGCGATCTCGAACACCAGTTCGCCCGCCGCCGCATCATGCCGCCGTGGCGTATAATCCCGCATCACCGGCGAACCCTCGATGTCAGGCCGATCAGCGCCCGGAGCAGGAAAGAATAATTTCGAATGATCGTCGTAACCATCGCTCACGTACCCCGCCAGATCCTCGCCCCCGAGCGTAATCCGCACGAACCCCGGCGTGATCCGTTCCACCTGGCGCACTTCCAGCAGCCGCCGTTTCAACTCGTGACGAACCCGGCGCACCGAGCGTTCCATCGCATTCATCTCAACAATCTCTCTAAAACCCTATCCATCGCCAGATTGGGCCCAGCCGCCAATAACGCAACCCCCCGGCGATTTCTTGACCTTCCTTGCGGCCTTCGCTACCCATCATGCTGGTCCCTCAGGAGCAATCCATGCCTCAGCCGCAGGCGCATCGTCCCGTCATGCTGGTGATTCTCGACGGCTGGGGCTGGCGCGAGGAAGCGGCCGACAATGCGGTAAAGCTCGCCAATACCCCGACTTTCGACCGCCTATGGCACGAATTCCCCCACGCCTTCCTCCACACCAGCGGCCTCGACGTCGGCTTGCCGAACGGTCAGATGGGCAATTCCGAGGTCGGCCACCTCAATCTCGGTGCCGGACGCGTGGTGATGCAGGACCTGCCGCGGATCTTTGCCGCGATCAAGGACGGCAGCCTGCAGCACGCCCCCGCCTTCACTGACTTTGTCACAAAACTCAAGGCCTCAGGCGGCACCTGCCATCTCATCGGGCTGCTCTCGCCCGGCGGCGTGCACTCCCACCAGGATCACGCGATCGCGATCGCCCGCCTGCTCACCCAGCGCAAGATCCCGGTGATCCTCCATCTCTTCACCGACGGCCGCGACACCCCACCGCGCGCTGCCGCCGGCTACCTCGCGGATTTCGTCAAGCACCTACCGGAATCGGTCCACATCGGCTCGATCTCCGGCCGCTACTACGCGATGGACCGCGACCGCCGCTGGGAACGGGTGAGCAAGGCCTACAACGCCATCGCCGAGGCCCGCGGCCCGCGTTTCCCCGACCCTGCCTCGGTGATCGACGCCGCCCACCAACAGGACGTCACCGACGAATTCATCATTCCGTCGCCGGTGGGCAACTACAGCGGCATCAAGGACGGCGACGGCATCCTTTGCTTCAATTTCCGCGCCGACCGGGTGCGCGAAATTCTCGCCCCCTTCGCCGACGAGGACTTTACCGGTTTCCCGCGGCCGCGTTTCATCAAGCTCGCCAATATCACCGGAATGACGCATTATTCCGACGCGCTCGCGCCCAAGATGGGCGTGATCTTCCCGCCCCAATCGATGAGCCACATCCTGGGCGAGATCGCGGCGGAAGCAGGACGCACGCAGTTGCGCATGGCCGAGACCGAGAAATTTCCCCACGTCACCTATTTCTTCAATGGTGGCCGCGAAGAGCTCTATCCCGGCGAAGACCGCATCATGGTGCCGTCGCCGAAAGTGGCGACCTACGATCTGCAACCCGAAATGTCCGCACCCGAGCTTACCGGCAAGGCGCTGGCAGCGATCAATTCGGCCAAATACGATCTGATCATCCTCAATTTCGCCAACCCCGACATGGTCGGCCACACCGGCGTGCTTGCCGCCGCGATCCGCGCGGTCGAAACCGTCGATGCCTGCCTCGGCCGCATTCTGGAGGCGGTGACGGCCCAGGGCGGCGCGCTGCTGGTTACCGCCGATCACGGCAACTGCGAGCTGATGAAAGACCCGGTTATCGGCGGCCCGCACACCGCCCACACCACCAATCCGGTGCCGGTGATGCTGGCGGGAGGTCCCGCCGGGATCAAGCTCCACGACGGTCGCCTGGCCGACATCGCGCCCACGCTGCTGGCGCTGATGGAACTCCCGCAACCCGCCGAGATGACCGGCGGGTCGCTGTTCGGCACCGATGCGGCGCAGGCAGCGGAGTAAATAAGAAGGCGAAAGGAAGGTCTTCTTTTTTGAAAAAAAGAAGCAAAAAACCGCGTAGCGTTGCGAGCGCCTTCGCGAAGCAATCCATCTTTTCCGCGTGGACCAAGAAAACTGGATTGCTTCGCAAGGGCTCGCAACGCTGCGCGGTTTTTTTGCTTCTTTTTGTTCACAAAAAGAAGATTCTTTCCTTCCTCTTTCTGGCGCTCGCGACGCATGCCTCGGCCGCCGCGTCCGATCAGCCCAGCGCCAGCGAAAGCGACGCCAACGCCCAGTTGCAGGCGCAGCTGGCGGCGCAGCAAGCCCATCTCGCCGCGGTACAGGCCCAAGCAGCGCTGGCGCTCGCCGCCCAACAACAGCAGCAGCAGCTCGCAGGCGAGCGCATCGCCGCGGCGGCCAAGCTGCGAGCGCTCGACGCCGCAGTGTCGCAAGCCACGCAGCAGATGCAGGCCTTGCGCGCGCAAAAATACCAGGCCGAGGCCGCGCGCGACCGCGCCGCAGCGGTACTCCGGCCAATGCTCCCGCTGATCGAGCGCCTGGCGCTCTACCCCTCCGAGACCTTGCTCGCGGCGCCCAACGATACCACCGACTCTCTCCGCAGCCTGATGGCGGCGCGCGGACTTTCGCGTGTGCTCGGCGCCGATGCGGCTGCGTTGCAGGAAAAGCAGGGCCAGCTCGATGCCGTCGCAGCGGCGCTGCGCAACCAGGCCGCCACCCTCGCCGCCGCCCGCACCGCCCAAGCCGCCGCATCCGTCAATTTGGACGCCCAGATCACTGCCGCGAACCAGGCAGCAGCCGCAGCCGGCCTGGCCGCGAAGCAAGAGCAAGCCCTGGCCCAGCAGGCCGGCGACAAAGCCACCAGCCTGCGCGGCCTGATCGCGGCTCTCACCGCGCGGCGGCTGGCAGCCGCCCAAGCCGCCGCGCAAGACGAGGCCCAGCGCCGCCAGGCCGCCGCCGGCCTGGCGGCGCAGATCGCCGCCGCCCCCAACATCAGGCTGGGCAAGAACACGCTACTGGTCCCCGTGGCGGGCAAGCTGGTCCGCGATTTCGGCGCCGACACCGGCGCGGGTCCCGCCACCGGCCTCACCTACCAGGCCGCTCCCAACGCCCGCGTGATCGCCCCCTGCAGCGGCACCGTCGTCTTCGCCGACACCTTCCGCAGCTTCGGCCCGATGATTATCCTAGATTGCGGAAACGCGGTACATTTCGTATTGGCAGGTCTTGCCAAACTCAACGTCCAGGTGGGACGCAGCTTGCGCGCCGGCGAGCCGGTGGGCACCATGCCGGACTGGAACGACACCACGGCCGATCGCCCCGCACTCTACCTCGAACTGCGGCGCGGTGGCCAACCGATCAACCCGACCCCGTATCTCGCGCCCGCGGGCTGAGCACGGAACAGCTGAACAGGATATCTACGAATGACACGTCGTAACGGGCTTTTAATCGGCACCGCCTTCCTGGCCGGGATCGCCGTTGGGCCCACCGCCGGATGGCTGCTGCGCCATACCGGTCAGGCCCACGCCGCCGATGCCACTACCTCGGTGGATAAGTACCATCTGCTCGAACTCTTCGGCGATGTCTACGAAACCGTGCGCAACGATTACGTCGAGCCGATCGACGACCAGACCGCGATCGAAAATGCGATCGAAGGCATGGTCGGCGGCCTCGATCCGCACAGCGCCTATATGAATGCCAAGGCCTACGCCGATTTCAACGTCCAGATGCAGGGCCAGTTCGGCGGCCTCGGGCTCGAGGTCACCCAGGAAGACGGCATCATCAAGGTGCAGACCCCGATCGACGACACGCCCGCATCGCGCGCCGGCATCAAATCCGGCGACTACATCACCGCACTCGACGGCGTGACGGTTGAAGGCATGACGCTCGACAACGCGGTGGCGAAGATGCGCGGCGATCCCGGCACCAAGATCACCCTCACCATCAAGCGCCAGGGCATCGATACCCCGATCGTTGTCACCCTCACCCGCGAGGTCATCCGGGTCGACCCGGTGAAATCCGCCAGCTACGGCGACGTCGGCTACATCCGGCTCGCCGAATTCACCGACCAGGCCGGCGACGACGTGCAGACCGCGTTCCAGAAGCTCAAGGCCGGCAACAACATGAAGGCGCTGATCCTGGATCTGCGTAACAACCCCGGCGGCGCGCTCGACCAGGCGGTGCGGATTTCCAACGATTTCCTGAGCGAGGGCGAGATCGTCTCGACCCGCGCGCGCCACCCGCAAGACAGCACGCGCGACGACGCGGTGCCGAGCGGCGACATCGCCGGCGACATTCCGCTGGTGGTGCTGATCAACAACGGCTCGGCGTCGGCAAGCGAAATCGTCGCCGGCGCGCTGCAGGATCATCGCCGCGCGGTCGTGATCGGCGAACAGAGCTTCGGCAAGGGCTCGGTGCAGACCGTGCTGCCGCTGGGCGACGGCAACGGCGCGCTGCGGCTCACCACCGCGCGCTACTACACGCCGTCGGGACGCTCGATCCAGGGCCTCGGCATCACGCCGGACATTCTGGTTCGCGAATCCGCCAAGGACGTCGCCACCTTCGGCCCCGCCCACGAGACCGATCTCAACGGCATCATCGCCAACCAGGGCGGCACACCGAACGCCACCGCGGTGCCCAAGCGCGACGATCTGCCGGCGATCGCCAAGTCGATACCGTCGGCGCCGCCCGCCAACTGGCCGGATTTCGACGCCGACAAGCCGGCGACCGACTTTCAGCTCCAGCAAGCGATCGTCGTGGCGCAGGCCATGGAGCATTAGGGGTAATGAGCGAAATCAATTGGTTAGAAGTGAGAAAGAATCTTCTTTTGGTGAACAAAAAGAAGCAAAAAAAACTTTGATAATTTGATTTTTGGCGTTCGCCGTTCCGATCCTATTGAATAAAAGTTTTTGCTTCTTTTTGCAAAAAGAAGACTTTCTTCTTCACCTCGACCCATCCCCCGTTGCTTTTTTTCTCGCCTTCGCGTGCGAACCCCCCTATGTGTGCGCCGCACCTGAAAGCGAGCTGTCAGACCGGTTATGGATATCCGCAACATCGCCATCATCGCCCACGTCGATCATGGCAAGACCACTCTCGTCGATCAGCTGCTGAAGCAATCGGGCTCGTTCCGCGAGCATCAGCAGGTGGCGGAGCGTGCGCTGGATCGCAATGATCTGGAGCGCGAGCGCGGCATCACGATTCTCGCCAAAGTCGCCAGCGTGATGTGGAAGGGCAGCCGGATCAACATCGTGGACACTCCCGGCCACGCCGACTTCGGCGGCGAGGTCGAGCGCATTCTGAACATGGTCGACGGCGCGCTGGTGCTGGTCGACGCCGCCGAGGGGGTGCTGCCGCAGACCAAATTCGTGGTCGGCAAGGCGCTCGCCCGCGGCATCAAGCCGATCGTGGTGGTGAACAAGATCGACCGCCCCGACGCGCGCGCCGACGAGGTGCACACCGAAGTGTTCGATCTGTTCGCAGCCTTGGATGCCACCGACGAGCAGCTCGATTTCCCGATGCTCTATGCCTCCGGCCGCCAGGGCTGGGCCGACGTCGAACTCAACGGCCCGCGCAAGGATCTGGCGCCGCTGTTCGATCTGGTGCTGAGCCACGTGCCGCCGACCAGCCTCGACAAGGAAGCGCCGTTCGCCATGGTCGCTTCGATCCTGGAATACGATAATTTTCTCGGCCGGGTGCTCACCGGCCGGGTCGAGCAGGGCCGCGCCCGGCTGAACATGCAGGTGAAGGTGCAGCGGCTCGACGGTACCACGGTGGAAACCGGGCGGCTCACCAAGCTGCTGGCGTTCCGCGGGTTGGACCGGCTTTCGGTCGACGAAGTGGAAGCCGGCGACATCGTTGCCGTGGCGGGCCTTACCGACGCCACCATCCCGGACACCATCGGCGCGCCGGAATTGCCCGCGGCCCTGCCCGCGATTCCGATCGATCCGCCGACACTCGCGATGACCTTCCGGGTCAACGACGGCCCGCTCGCCGGCCGCGAGGGCAAGAAGGTCACCAGCCGCCAGATCCGCGACCGGCTGCTGCGCGAATCCGAGGGCAATGTCGCGATCAAGATCACCGAAAGCCAAGAAAGCGAGGCGTTTGAAGTCGCCGGCCGCGGCGAATTGCAGCTCGGCGTGCTGATCGAGACCATGCGCCGCGAAGGTTTCGAGCTCGCGATCGGCCGTCCGCGCGTGCTGACGCAGAAGGACCCCGAGACGGGGGAGCGGCTGGAACCGTTCGAGGAGGTTCTGGTCGACGTCGACGAGCCCTACGCCGGCATCGTGGTGGAGAAGATGAGCCGCCGCAAAGGCCAGATGCAGGACATGCGGCCCTCGGGCGGCCACAAGGTACGGCTGACCTTCCAGATCCCCAGCCGCGGACTGATCGGCTATCATGGCGAGTTCCTGACCGACACCCGCGGCACCGGCGTGATGAACCGTCTGTTCGACGGCTACCGCCCCTGGGTCGGCCCGATCGAGGGCCGCCGCAACGGCTCGCTGATCAGCTCGGAGAACGGCGAAGCGGTGCAATACGCGCTGTGGTATCTGCAGGAGCGCGGCACCTTGTTCGTGCATCCCGGCGAGAAGGTCTATGTCGGCATGATCCTGGGCGAGCACAGCCGCGAGTCGGATTTGGACATCAATCCGATCAAGGAGAAGAAGCTCACCAACATCCGCGCCGCCGGCAAGGACGAGGCGATGCTGCTGATTCCGCCGCGCCGGATGAGCCTGGAGCAGGCGATCGCCTACATCGAGGATGACGAGCTGGTCGAAGTAACCCCTGGTGCGGTACGCCTGCGAAAGCGCTATCTAGACCCGAATGAACGCAAACGATTCGAGAAACGCGGCGCCTCTGACGCGGCATAGGCCAAAAATTGATAAAAGTTTTTTGGTTCTTTTTTTCAAAAAAGAACACTTAAAGTCTTCTTTTTGTGAACAAAAAGAAGCAAAAAAACTTTGTCACTTGGCGGTGGCGCGGTCGTGAACACGCCTTCTCGGCCGCGTTTGTATTACATCCTGTTGTTTGGGTTCTTTTCGGGACTGCCTTGGGCGCTGTCAGCAATCACCCTGAGGCAATGGCTGAGCGAGTCGGGCGTCTCGCTGGCGCTGATCGGCGCCACCGCTAACATCGGGCTGCCATATTCGCTCAAATTTCTGATCGCGCCGATCCTGGACCGGGCGCTGCCGCTGGGATTGGGACGACGGCGCGGCTGGCTGATCCTGAGCCAAATTGGACTGGTCGCAAGCGCGGTGGCGCTCGCCGGCAGCACACCCGCAAGCCATCCCGGCATCACACTCGCATTCGCCGCCGCCGTCGCCTTCTGCTCCGCCTGCCAGGACATCTCGATCGATGCCTGGCGCATCGAGTGGTACCCGCAAGCCGTCCAGGGCGAGGCCCTCGCCGCCTACGTCTGGGGCTACCGCGCCGCGTTGCTGCTCTCGGGCTCCGGCGCGATCGCGCTGGCGAGCTGGCTCGGCTGGCACGGCTCGCTGCTGGTAATGGCCGCGATATTGGCCTGCGCGCCAATCCTGAGCTGGCTCGCACCGGAACCCTCGGTGCACATCGCGCCCCGCAGTGGCATCGCCGCGTTCATCGACCCGCTGCGCGAAATGCTGACGCGACCGGGAATTTGGCCCGTGCTCGCTTTCGTCGTGCTGTTCAAGCTGGGCGAGGCGCTCTCCGGCACCATGGCGCAGCCGTTCTACCACGCCATGGGCTTCAGCCGTAACCAGGTCGCCGGCGTGCTGAGCGTGCCCTATTTGCTGGCGGTGCTGGCCGGCTCCGCGGTGGGCGGCCTGCTGGTGGCACGCTTCGGGGCGCGCAAATCCCTGTTCGCCACCGGCTTCATCCAGATGGCGGCGATGGCGACCTATTTCCTGCTGGCGCTCCACCCCGGCAGCGTGCCGATTCTGTATTTAAAAGTGGTGGTCGAGAACTTCGCCGAGGCGATGGCCGATACCTGCTTCCTGTCGTTCCTTTCCGCGCAATGCCGGGTGGAATTTACCGCGACCCAATACGCGCTGCTGTCCTCGTTGGCAGCGCTGGGATTGCGCACCGTCGGCGGCCTGTCCGGCGTGCTCGCGATGCGCCTGGGCTGGGTGGACTTCTACGGCCTGGCGATCTTCACCGCACTGCCGGCAATGCTGATCATGCGCGCGTGGCTGTGGGAAGAGAAGAAGGCCAGGGCAATCGCCTGAACGCTCCGTCCCAACCCGCCGGACGATTCCGGTTGCAAGCTTGGGACGGCGGCGATCATTCTCGCGGCTGGAAACATGGCGGCGGGGCGGGATCCCATGACGATCTACACCAAGACCGAAATCAAGGATGTCGGCGGTAAGCCGATGCGGGTCATTGCCGCGTTGGAGGTGATGAAGACGGTGATCACGCAAACCCGGACTGGCCTGGAGGGAAATTTTGTTGCGCTCAAGGTCGGTGAAGTCATCAAAAACGATACAACCGGTGGTGGTGTCGGCGGCCGAGTTAACACCAAATT
>Ga0302310_10002963_pt1 | contig 13407 bp, 4 predicted proteins | sample III_Palsa_N1_2_FD_200451 | JGI IMG/M metagenome (GOLD analysis project Ga0302310, IMG submission 200451) | Peat permafrost microbial communities from Stordalen Mire near Abisko, Sweden - III_Palsa_N1_2 | ecosystem: Environmental > Terrestrial > Soil > Palsa > Peat permafrost | place: Sweden... | reverse complement strand
CGACGCAGCTGACGCAGGTAAAGCTGAACCGGGGGGATGTTCGATTTCCTGCGGACGGCGGAGTTTCGTCCTTAGGGTTTCAAAAGTGTGAAAAGGTTCTCATTTGGCGAATTGCCCCCTGGCGCGGGGCCATTCCAGGCGTGCCAAAAAAATCGCTAATACGCTCTTGACAAGGACAATGCTGCTGGAGCAATCTTCTCAACCGCTAGTGCTTTCTCTCTCTTATGGAGGCCTGATTGCAAGGTTTTCTGCAAACGTTTTCAGACCTTCGATCCACCACGCTTCTCAGCCATCAGGAGATCCCAATGTATATTCGCCCGCGTCTCGCCATCCTCGCCGTCGCACTTTGCATAGTTGCATGCAACGGCGGAGGATCCGCCGTAACCGTTGCCTCCACCGCGGAGGCACAGACTGTAACTGTCAACATCAACACGACCGAAAATGTCACCGTTCCTTCGCGCACGAACTTCGCCGGCGCCAACATGATGATCATGAACACTGGCACCTCGTACAAGGACACCGCCATGCAGTCCATGGTGGAAAGTATGCACCTCGGCTGGACGCGCTTCCCCGGCGGAACGAACGACGACGCATGGGACCAGAGCACCGGCACCATGAACCCTACCTGGGTCGCGGAGTTCGACACAAGCGCCTACATGTCCACCTACAACGCCCTGTATGGTGAGATGAAAACCGACGGGGGCAAGCAGGACAAGAACTCGATTACGAACTTCGCCTCCTTCCTGTCCACCCAAACCAACGGTACCTCGCCCACCCACTTCATTGGCGTAGTCAACGTCTTCACGGATACCTCCGCCCACGCTGCCACCCTCGTCAGCTCCGCCCAGAGCGCGGGACTCACGGGTCTTGATGATATTTGGGAACTCGGAAACGAGACCAGCTACTTTTCGACCTTCTTCGGGAGTGCAACCAATTATCTGAAGACGGTCAAGCCCTATGCGACCGCGATCACCGGCGTTGAAAGCGGCGCTCAATTTGCCGTCTGGGTGGACCTCAACAACTCCGGTTGGATAACGAATGTCGCCAGCTACAGCAGTCCGTTCTGGCAACAGCTCTACACCCACCAGTACCCAACCCCGCCCGACTATCTCAGTGATGGTGTTACCGAGGTCAATACGGCGGCCCAGTTCGTCGCGTTCTACAACGAGTTTTTGCTCGACAAGACCAATACGCTCTATGACTCGTTACCCACGACATACTCCTTGCCCAGCAACTACCTGATGGAGATCAGCGAATACAACATTCAACCGAACGACTGGCTAAACATGAAATCCACCGAATACAACGCGGTCTTCGTCGCCGAGTACCTCCTGCGGGCGGCCATTGATCCGCACATCACGCATGCCGGAATGCACCTTGCCGTTAGCAATGCGACCTCTGCACAGGAAGCAGTCGTCCCGACTGACGATTACGTGTCGCAATGCCAGACGGCTTATGCCGATGGCACGACCATCGATACCGCCAATGCCACCCTTTATCCATTCGGCTACTACATGGCGGCTCCGGGAATGGCGCTGGAAGTCGTCGACCAGGCCATCAACACAAGCACAGCCATCTGGCCGACGAGCGTCACCGGTGGCACCTGGGTGTCCTACAACAACTACAACGGCACATCCGGAACCATGCCCGCGGTCTATGCACAAGCAGTGAAACATTCAACCAACCCGCAACATTTGCTCCTTACCAATAAGAGCAGTGTCGCCCAAACCGTCACCATCGAGGTCAACGGCACGCCACTTAGCACGAGCTACACCACCAGCTACATCACGGCCACGGAGCCCGACACCGTCAGCGGCATCACCATCCAAACTGGCGGCCCTGCGACGGGCCCCGTCACACTTCCACCGTATAGCGTGATGAACGTCGCCTGGTCCAACTAGGCGACACCAGCAGCGAAGCGGGCGGCCCAGAGGGGGCCGCCCGTTTCTTTTCTAATTTCTATAGCTTGACGATCTTAAGGAAGTCGGGCGCATTGCCGATGTCGATGGAACCAGTACGGGCAAAGGCGGCCCAAATGCTCCTAAGTTTTGCGCCCTGCTCGTTCAACTGAGTCCATGGCGTCCCAGTTGCCAGACTCGTGTCTCCATAGACTTGTCTGTTAGGAAAGAGGAGTGGTAAATCAATCGAGTGTGCACCTGCATACCAGTTGCCAGGAACACCCCAACTGAGGACGTACCGATAGGCCGAGCCTCCACCATCGCGATGGCGTTTGGCGAAAGCTTCCGCGCCAGCTCCATATATCTTGCGGGTAAATCCCGAAACGAAGGCTCCGGCAATGATTTTGCCCGCGACGGGCAGGCGTCTTGCGGCAGAAAGCGCAGGAATGCGTGGGAGAAAAAGCGCCGCTTCGCGGGAATTCGATCCCACCAGGACGTCCACGTTTCGAGCGGCAGCAGTCCAGGCGCGATCCGCTTCCTCTTCAGATGGAAGTGGCGCGAAGCCATACTGCGTTCCGAAGGGCATTGACGATTTGATGCCAAATTTTTGGGCTGCCAACACCACCCGTGCCTGTGCGTTGATGATTTCTTCGACAGAAGCGGCTGCGGGTATCTTGGCTGCTACTTCAGCCATCGCCTTGGCCATCTTTTTCCTTCCGGAAAAGAGTCCGAACGGAGCGCTTTGGACGATGGCTCGCCTAAAAAGTCCTTGCGATCCTTCTGCAATCATGAGATGAGCGACGGCGTCTGCACCTGCCGACTCCCCGAATATCGTCACAGCACGGGGATCACCTCCGAATGCTTCAATATTGCGTTGTATCCATTTCAAGGACTCGATTTGGTCAAACAGTCCGAGATTTGGCGTTTGGGCATCATGACCTCCCAGATATCCGAAAAGACCGAGACGGTAGGTGATGGACACGACGATTACGCCTTGTTCTCTCACAAGCGCGATCGGATCGTACATCGGGGCATCGCCGGCGCCTGAGGTATACGAACCTCCATGAATCCAAACCATGACCGGAAGCTTGCCTTTGGAATCAGCATTTGCAGGCAAGGTAATGCTCAGCCGCTGACAATTTTCATCGAAGGGGATTGCGCCCATCGGCTCGTGGAGAATGGTGTTCATAAATTTGCCCCGCACCTGCGGGCAAGCGGGAGACCATTTCGTCGCTAAAATCGGTTGAGTGCTGGGGATGGCGGCACGAGGCACCTGGCCCCGGTTGGCCGTGGCATACGGAATCCCTGTTGCTCTCCAAACTTCTCCATCTTTCCAGCCGAGAATCGATCCCGCGTGAGAGTCCCAAGTCATCAAAGCAAGCTTCTCCTCCATCGTTTTTCTTCCATCAGACAAACACGGGTACGGATTGTTTGCATGCGAAAATTGCATCGGCACACGGACATCTTTCCGCCTACTCCCCAATAGTCTACGAGCATCAGGCTGACTAGCCTCAGTTGTTTGCAAACGATTACATACTGCCCTGTCCATCTCCGGTTCGTCAGAGGGCCTCCGTCAGCGATATTTGCCTGTTCTTCCTCATTCCACGCTTTATGTTGTCTTGTGGGATTGTCGCTGGTGAAAAATGGGACTATGCAAACGTTCGCATACTTCTGTATATTTGCAGCCGTTCCGGGTAAGCCGGTTGGAGCCACTCCCTTGCTCGGGCAAGTCGCTTTGGTCCAAGATTCCAGAGGTCTCTCAAAATGCGTTTTTCTACTGTTGCCAAGTGGGTTATGTTTTTCGCGTTGATTTGCGCAGCAGGCCTTTCGGCAGGCGCCTTCGCGCAAACCATTACGGGCGAAATCAACGGGATGGTTACCGACAGTCAGGGTGCGGTCATCCCAAGAGCCACCGTGACCATCGTAAATTCGGACACTCACGAAACGGTGCGAACGCTGACCACCGATAGCCGCGGTAACTACTCGGCGCCCTTGCTTCAGGTAGGCACATACTCCGTGCAGGTCGCTGCGGCAGGCTTTGATCCGCGAAGCATCGATGGCGTTAGCGTGTCGGTCAGCGATCAGCTGAAAATTGACCTGAAAGTCATGCCGGCTGGTACTACGACCACTGTCAATGTGAGCGGCCAGGCTGACAACCTCGCGCCACAACTGGAAGATGCTGCTGCCAGCACGGTGATCAGCGGTCAGGAAATCCGTGAACTCGCTCTGAATACTCGCAACTTCGAGCAGCTTGTCCAGTTGCAACCGGGCGTTTCTTTTGGGGGGAGCAGCGATCAGGTGTACACAGGCCTGGTGCAGCCAAATGGGCAATCCAACAATGCCTCCCAGTCGATCAACGGCCTGCGTTCAACGCAGAACGCCTGGCTTTTGGATGGCACCGACATGCTGGCCCACTCAACCGGTCAGCAAGTCGCCATCTTCCCTTCGATTGAAGCGATCCAGGAGATGAAGGTCCTTCGCAACAGCTACGGATCCCAGTATGGTGGTGGTGGTAGTGCGCAGGTGCAACTTATTACAAAAGCAGGAGGATCGGCGTACCACGGGGATGTTTTTTTGTTCGCCCGAAATGCCATCTTCAATGCAAATACCTACTTTAACAACCAGATAGGGCAACCGCGTCCACAGGATAATCAATACGATTCTGGGTTTACCATCGGCGGCCCGTTGTTTATTCCGAAGCTGTATCCGAAGGAGAGATCGCACACCTACGGGTTCTATTCGCTGGATGTGCAACGGGACGCCGTGGCGACCGAACAAAGCGTGACGGGGGCGCCGACGCCGCTCGAGCTGCAAGGTATCTTCCCGTCGAACGTATGCCTGGCGTATGCAAATCCGGCCAGCACGACCTGCACCTCACAGGGGACAACCATCACAAACATCAATCCTGTCTCGGCCGCTTATGTGCAGGAGGTCTTTGCAGGCTTTCCGGCGCCGAACAATCCTGCCGACGTGAACGGACTGATTCTCGATCAGCTAGGCATCCACAACGGGACGCAGAGCATTGCGCGCGTGGACCACAGTTTCAGCCAGCGGTTTTCGATGTTCTTCCGATATATCGACGATCCGATCTTTATCGTCTCGCCGGCCGGACTCTACAAGACCCAGGGCTATCCCAACATGAGTACGACGAACATTGCGACGGGCGCACAGTCGTATATGGTGCATGGGACGTTTGCGTTGACGTCCTCGACCGTGCTCGATGGCGCGTTCAACTACATGCCATATGGCATTACGTCGCGGCCGGTGGGGAACTTCGCGCATGCGCCGCTGACGCAGTCGCTCATTACGCTGCCATTCCCGTCGTCGTTTCCGCAGCCTCCCAGTGTGACGATTGATAACAGCATTGCTTATAGCGTGACGGGGCCGGTGACGGACCAGAACAAAACGTATCAGGCGTACATCAATGTATTCCATGTGTTTGGGCGGCACTCAATCAGCGGCGGCATCAACTTCGAACACTACTCGAGGGTGGTGAACCAGGGCACGCTGAATGGCGGCAACTATAACTTCATTGACAACGGGCCGGCGGGCTCGGGGACAACGCCGTTTCAGCAGTCGTTTGCGGACTTCCTCGAAGGCCATGTGGCTACGTTCCAGCAGAACTCCGTCGATCCGATTGCGCGGCCACTGATCAGTCTGGCCGAGGCTTACATTCAGGACGATTGGAAAGTGGCCCCGCGCCTGACGCTGAACGTGGGGGTGCGATATTCCATTTACCAGCAGGCGACAGACTCGCAGAACCACCTGGGATCGTTTGCGCCACCATATTACAACCCTACGCTGGCGCCGACCATCGATTCAAATGGGAACATCTGCACGACCTCCCCGTGTGCGGGCGGCGCGGCGCTAAACCCGCTGTACAACTCCACAACGTTTAACGGCGTGATTATCGGCGGGGTGAACTCCCCGTTCGGCAACGCAGTGAGCCCACAGCCCGTGCTGAATGTTGCGCCACGCCTGGGCTTTGCGTATGACGTTTTTGGCAACGGCAAGACGTCGCTTCGCGCGGGATACGGAATTTTCTACAACCAGACGCAGTCGAACATCGTGCAGATGGCGGTGAACAGCAACCCGGCGTACGTTCAGGTGGCGACCTTTACGCCGACCGCGACGATTCCGATCACGATGTCGGCGCCGGGCGCCAATGCATCGAATGCGCCGTTGGCGGCGGCCGGGCTGGACAGCCACTGGAAGACGCCGTACACGCAGGGGTATTCGCTCGACGTGCAACAACAGCTGGATCCGACGACGCTGCTGGACATCGCGTATGCGGGCAATGAAAGCACGCACCTGATCGGCGAGTTGGACATCAACCAGCCGTTTCCGGGCGAGTACCTCAACACGGGTGATTTCTACAGCTCGACCGCGACGTCGAACGGCGTTTCCTGCTCAAAGCTGCCAGAGAACACGCCCGCGTGCAATACGGTGAAGAGCGCGACGACGCCCTATCTGAACCAGATCCGGCCGTATAAGGGCTACAACGCGATCGTCGACGAGGCGACGGTGTTCACGGCGAACTATAACGCGCTACAGACGTCGATCAACAAGACCTTCGGTTCGGTTTCTCGCGTTACGTTGAACTACACATGGTCTAAGGGGCTGACGACCAATCAGTACGACGAGAATGGCGCGCCGCAGAACAGCTATGACATTCCGGCTGAGTATGGGCTGGTGTCGTTTGATCGCAGGCACATTTTCACGGCGCATTTTGTGTATGAACTGCCGTTTGAGAAAGCGCAGAAAGGCGTGAAGGGACATCTTGAGGGGGGGTGGGAATTTTCCGGCATCGTGTCCGCCGTATCGGGGCTTCCGCTCACAGTGACGACGGGTGGAGTGGACCCGGCGGGACAGGGTTTGCTGGCACCGTCGACGCCTGAGATTGCACGCCCTGATTGCGTTGCAGATATCACTCCTGATCCGCATACGCAGGCGCTGTGGTTCAATACCAGCGACTATAGCGAGGTTCCGGCAACCTCCAACGGCCGGCCAGGTGACTGCCGCAATGGCAGTGTTCGCGGGCCTGGATACCAAGTGTGGAACCTCGACTTATTCAAGAATGTTGTCGTCACGGAGGGAACGCATCTCCAGTTCCGGGTGGAGACGTTCAACACGTTCAACCACGTGAGCTGGACGACGGTGAATACAGGCATCATCAACAAGATTTTCGGTGAGGTGACTGCGGCGCGAGATCCACGGCAGATGCAACTTGGGGTAAAGTACATCTTTTAGCCGGTTGGCCGCCTGTTGCGCCGCGGCCCGAGAAGGCGGTAGCTAGCGCCTGTGAGCCGCAGCGAGCAGCGATTGCATGTCCGCCGCGGAGACGTCCGCGGTGCCAATGCGACCGCTGGAATCGCGAACGATCACTCGCACGGTGGCAGTCTTGTTGCTGATGGAAAGGTCATCGCGGACGGTCATCTCGCCGGTGATCATTTTGTCAGCGTCCTTGGCATGGAGGAACGGGTGAGCCGTGTAGGCGTCGGAGGAGAGGACCTCGTGTTTCGCGTTCAGCCCGACGAGCACGGTGGTGAACTCGGCCACGTCCCCGGCGTCCGGGTTACCTTCGAGGCGCGGACTCCACTGCAGCGTGTTGTTTTCGATTTTGAAACTGATGCTGGCGCGTCCAGGTTTCGCAGCGGGAGCCACGCTGAGGATATGCACGCCGACGCCGGTATAGAACATGCCGCCGGTGGCTGCCTGTCCCAGTGCAAACCCGAGTTCGTTGATCGTGGGTGGGGGCTCGGGTGAGGTGTTGGCGTAGAAGCCTTGGCGAGTGGTGGCGGTGAGGCCGGGTCTGTTCATGCTGATCTTGATGGTGTGATAGGTGCCGTCTTTCGTGTCGGGAGCATCGGGCGGGGGACGGTAGCTGAGTGTGTAGAAGTGGCCGCCGGCATCAATACTGTTGCCGATGTAGCGATCGAGATCGTTGAGGCCATAAAAATAGCGGCCGCCCGTCTGCTGCGCGAAGACGTTGAAGTTGAAGTTAATGGCGGAGGGATCTTCCCCTCCTGAGGGAGCATCGACGGTACCTCCACCGACGTCGATGGACGCGGCAATATCGACCTCGGTGGTGGAGGCGGCAAACTGCTCGGGGTCGACCTTATAGACAGTCACGCGGGCATTCAGCAGAAGCGTCACGGTGCTGCGGATGGCCTTGTTGAGCGATTCCTGCGAGGAAGGCTTGAGGTCGGAAGGCACGAGGGATGGGAAGCCGCGCCCGATCCAGATGATGTTCTTGTGCTCGCGCATGCCTGCTGAAGAAAGAGCGATCTGCTGCAGAAGCGCGAAGGACTGCTGGGTGAGGGTGTCGTTGGAGGCGGTGGTGGTGAATTGCGCGGGAATGGCGGGTGGCCGGGTGTCGAGCTTAGCCAGGAGGAGATTGCGGTCGCGCGTGTAGTCGCAGAGGGTCTGGTAGCCAAAGTCTGTAACGACAACCAGCATGGAGGGCGAGGCGAGCAGAGCCGGCTGCACGAGGAGGAACTTCTTCAGCATGACTGCGGCGTAGCTGATCTCGTTGAAGGGTGTGTTGAGTTCGTCAAGAACGAAGATGTTGAGCGAGGCCCCTTGCCAGTCGGGCCGGCCGAAGCGATCGAATTTCGGGGTATCGGGCAGGAACGGGCGTGAACTCCAGGAATCGAAGGAGCGGACGGTTTGCGGAGTACCGTCCTGGGTGATTGTGAAGTCTTTCTGCTCAAGATTTGGGACGGTATTGCCTTTTGCGTCGGTCACGACGACATCGAGGACGACAAGGTTGGCTTGCACTTTGAGCGTGGTCGTGGCCGTATGGGCTTCTCCGGCCCCTTGCGCGCTGGCGACGCGCGCTCCCGCGGTGAAGACACAAAGCGCCAGCAACGACACGCACGTGAGCGAGCGAAGATGAGAAGGCATAGGTGCGGCGCTACTCTCCGGAGCGCTTATTGGCTGCTGTTGACTGTCAAGGTGAAGGTCGTGGTCTGGCTGATGGTGCCGGATTGCGCGGTGATGGTGACCGTGCTGGTTCCGGCAGGTGTGACGACGGCGGAGAGTGGTGTGGATCCGCCGCCGCAACCCTCGGTTCCTAGCAAGGCTGTCGTGACGGCGCACAGGAGCAACAATAGCTTGAGGTCAAGCTTGCGCTTTCGGCGCAAGAAGAGAAGGCCGCCGCAAAAGATTGCGGCGAGTAGTGGGATATCTCGTTGCGAGAGATATCCCGGGTGGTTTTGGGCCATCGCCTGTCCGCCGGTGCTTACGACGAGCAGGCCGTTCTGCGTTACGGTGGTTGTTGTGGGCGTGAAGGTGGGCGGCGTGAAGGTGCAGGCGGCGTTGACAGGCAGGCCGGAGCAAGTGGAGGTTATGGTGCTGGTGAGCCCTCCGACGGCGTTGATCGTGAAGTTGGCAGTGCCCGTCTGGCCCTGTTGCACGGTAATGCTGGGTGCGGTGGTAAGCGCGAAGGTGAAACCAGGATTCACGATGGTGATGACGAGGGTGTTGGAGGAGGTGTCGCCGAGGAAGTCTGTGTTGCCCGCGTAGACAGCCGTGATGGTATGCGTGCCAAGTGCGAGGGTAGAGATGCTAAGAGTCGCTACGCCGCCGGTGCCGAGCGTGCGCGTAGCCAACAGAGTGCCGGAGGTTCCGCCATCGTAGAAGTTGACGCTGCCAGCGGGTATGCTGGCGGCGTTGACGGCGGACGTTACGGTGTCGGTGATCGTGATGGCCGTGCCAACGCCGGGGTTGCCAACGGCTGTCGTGGCAACCACGCCTAGCGTGGGCGCCTGTGTGACAGTGACGGTGCCAGAGGTCGAGGTGACAGTATAGTTGCCGGCTGCCGAGCCGGAAAGCGTGGCGGTGATGGGATAGGCTGCCGGAGGCGAGAGGGAGGTTGCGGTGGAGGTGAAGGTCGGAGTGACATTGGACGCGTCCGCCGGGAGTACTCCAGAGAGTGCGCCAGTGATGGTAGGGACGGGAGATGTGCCGTACGGGATAGAGATGGAGTTAGCGGCGGCGGTGATGCCGAGCTTGTTGACCGTGAGCGTGGCCGGCGTGGCGCTGGTGGAAGTGGAGAAATTGGTGTCGCCGCTGTACACGGCGGTGTAGCTGTGTGTGCCGGCGGAGGGAATGATGGCAGCGGAGGCAGTGGAGGCTCCGTTGCTCACGGGGCCGGAGGCGACTGCGGTTGTGCCGCCGTTATCATAGAAGGCGACAGTGCCGGAGACGCTATTGCCTCCGAGAGTGGAGGGTGTGAGCGTGGCCTTCAGGGTAATGCTCTGGCCGTAGGTGATGGGGTTGGTAGATGGGGTGTAAGAGACGGTGACGACGGGCGACGGCTTGCCGGCGATGGTCTCTGAGAAGTTGGCGGGGGTGGTGACGCCCGTGGTGGTCGCCGTGACGGTGAACGTCCCGGTGGTGCCGTCGGCGGTGAAGAGGGTCGCGGTCGCAATGCCGCCGGTGGCTGTAGTGGTGGTGGTGGTGCTGGTGCCGTTAGCAAAGGTACCTGTCGAGCCGGTGGATGGAGCGGTAAAGACCACCGTGGCGTTGGCGACGCCGAAGCCATTGGTGTCCTTCACCGTGGCCTGCAAGGTGATGGGGAAGCTGGCGTAAGGTGTGACCGTTTGGTTGCCTCCGGTCGTGGCACTGATGCTTGCCGGCGGGGCTACGGTGTTGCCGGTGCCGGTGAGGGAAATTTTCTGAGTGGCGCCGGTGCTGTTGAGGGCGTTGTCCGTCAACACGATGTTGGCGTTGTAGCTTCCGCTCGCGGTCGGGGCAAAGGTGATGCTGATAAGGCAGCTTGCGCCGGGCGCGAGGGTGATGGCGGACGTGCAGTCAATACCGCCGCTTACGCCTTGTATATAGCCAGCAGGAACGGTGAGGGCGGTAAGCGTGAGCGTCTGGTTGCCGAAGTTTGTGACGGTGGCTACCTGGGGAGCGCTCTGGACGCCGGGGTTGAGTGCGCCGAAGGCCAGCGTGGTGGTGGCGCCGGTGACGAAGGCGATGCGGTTGTCGTTGGTGTCGGCGATGTACAGGTTGGAGAGCTGGTCGATGGCGATCGCGCCAGGGCTCTTGAGGGTTGCAGCGGTAGCGGGACCTCCATCGCCGGTGTACGGAGTTGCCGTGCTGCCGGTTCCTGCGACAGTGAAAATAGAGCCGCTGGCCGCGCTAACGAAACGGATTTTGTTATTGCCGTAGTCGGCGATGAATAGATCGCCGGCAGCGTCGACGGCGACGCGCGTGGGTTTGTTGAGCTCGGCATTGGTTGCAGCAGCGCCATCGCCCGTGGAGCCGGCGGTGCCGTTGCCGGCGACGATAGTGATGATGCCAGTGCTAACGGTGATCTTGCGGACGACATTGTTGCCGGTGTCGGCGATGTAGATGTTGCCGGACGAGTCGAGCGCTAGGCCGGCAGGCGAGTTGAGTGTAGCTGCTGTTGCCAGGCCGTTGTTGCCGGTATCCCCGGGTGTTCCGCTGATGCCGGCGAGCGTGCTGGTAGCCGCGGTGAGAGGCATGATCTCACGGATGACGTCGTTTCCGGTGTCTGCGATGTAGAGGTTTCCGCTGGCGTCGACCGCTACGCCGCGCGGTGAGGAGAGGACGCCAAAGGTGAAGGGGACGGTGGTGATGATGCCGGTTTGCCCGTTGATTTTCCGGATGACACCATTGCCTGCATCGGCGATGTAGACGTTGTCGGCGCTGTCGACGGCCACGTCGGACGGGTTGTTGAAGGTCGCGGCTGTGGCTGCCGAGCCGTCGCCTGTATAAGCGGCTGCCCCGGTACCCGCAATGGTGGAGATCTTACCTGTGGCGGCCGAGACCAGGCGCACCTTATTGTCGCTGCCAGCGAGGTAGAGATCGTTCGCGGAGTCCAGCGCGACGGCAGCCGGTGCAGTTACAGTGGCTGCGCTCGCTGCTCCGCCATCGCCGGTTGAGCCCGCCGTGCCGTTCCCGGCCAGGGACGAGATGAGGCCGGGCGAGACGGAGACCGCAGGCGAGTTCCCAATGCCACTGAGGCCCAGAAGGTATTTCCCGCCGTTGCTATCAGTAGCGAGCAGTTGCGATGCGCGCAGGCCCGGCGCTGTGGGATTGAAGCTGACAGGAATAGAGCAGGTGGTGTCCGCGGCGAGAGGAGTGGACAACGCGCAGCCTGACACAGCACCGGCGCTGAAGTCGGCCGGCGAGGTCGTGCCGATGCCGAAGCTGGCAAGCGTGCCGACCTGAATGCTGACGACACCGTTCGTCTGCGCGGTTGAAGTGGAAGCGACGCTGGTGGCAGGAAAAGCGTTGGCGAGTGTGAGCTGACGCACCTCATAACTCAGCGAGTCGCTGACATAGATGTTGCCGTTGCTGTTCAAGCCGACGTTCGCGGGGCCATCGACCGTGGCGAGCGTAGAAAGGCCGCCGTTGCCGGTAGACGTGGCCGAGCCGCTTTTGCCCACCAGCGTGTAGATGATTCCTGTCGCGGCATTAATGACGCGGATGGTGTCGGAGCTGGAATCCGAGATATAGACGTTGTCATTGGCGTCGACCGCGGATTGATCGGGGAGAAAAAGGGTGGCGGATACGGCTGGACCGCCGTCGCCGGAGTAAGAGCCCGTGGTCGAGCAAGTCGTGTTGTAGACCCCCGCAACGTGGCTGATCACAGCCGTGGCGGGGTTGCTGAGGCCGGTAATCTTTCGGATGGCACAGTCTGTGCGGTCGGTGATGTAGAGCGTCCCAAAGGGATCGAAGTACAGGCCACGGGGGCCGGAAATCTGCGCGGCGCTGGCCAGGCCGCCATCCCCGGCGTAACCGGCGACGCCCGTGCCCGCGACGGTGTTGATGATGCCGGTGGCGAGCGTGATTTCGCGGATGCGCTGGTTGGTGGAGTCGCCGATGAACACGTTTCCGGACGCGTCGACCGTGATCGCGTTGGGTCCACTGAGTTTGGTGGTGGTGGTGTTAGAGACGGCGCCGTCCCCCGCGAAACCGGCGGTGGCTGTGCCTTCAATGCCCGCGATGTCGTAGATATCGCCGACAACAGGCGTGACACCGGGATTGGTTTCGGCGATGAGGGTCGCGGCGTTCGCCCCGCCTTCGTACACGACCCGGACAGCATCATTGGTCGTGTCTGCGATGAAGATGTCTCCGGCGGGCACGACCCAGCCGTCATTTGGCCCGCTGAGCTTGGCCGTCGAGGCGGCGGCGCCGTCACCGGTAAAGCCTGCCGAGGCGTTCACGCCGGCGACGTGATAGATGTAAAGGGCCCCGCCGGTTCCGGGGGAGATGCGGCGCACTACGTCCTTGCCCTTGTCAAAAAGGTAGAGGTTTCCTGCCGCGTCCATGGAGAAGGCAATCGGTTCGCCGATCATAGAGGCGCTTGCGAGGCCGCCGTCACCGGAAGCGCCTGAGGTACCGTTGCCCGCGATTGTGGTGATCGTCGGGACAAAGGAAAACACAGTGTTTTGCGCCGAGGCGGTGATGCCGATTGCCATCCAGAAAGCGGCAAGGGAGGCGATGATTGTAGGCTTAACGGCGGCTGCGT
>Ga0302310_10002961_pt1 | contig 13410 bp, 11 predicted proteins | sample III_Palsa_N1_2_FD_200451 | JGI IMG/M metagenome (GOLD analysis project Ga0302310, IMG submission 200451) | Peat permafrost microbial communities from Stordalen Mire near Abisko, Sweden - III_Palsa_N1_2 | ecosystem: Environmental > Terrestrial > Soil > Palsa > Peat permafrost | place: Sweden... | reverse complement strand
GAGAAGGAGAGGAAGAAGTTCTCCGCCGTGAAGGCCAACCTTCGCGGGCCGATCTGGAAGTCCAGATCCCTGCCCGCCCAGCTGTTGACCTCGTCAGGTGTGAACGCCTCCAGCGCTGTTTCCGTATAGGCCATCATGGCTTGCAGGTCGACGAAAGGGATCGGCCCGACCAGTGCCGGAGGTGCGAACAGGCCGCTCTTCACGGCCTCCAGCGCCCAGACGGAATGGTGGTATACACACTCGATCTGGAAATGGAAAGGCGCCATATCCTCGAACAGACGCGCGCCCACGAAGTCGTCCGGATCGAAGCCCGTCTTCGCGCAATGCGTGGCCGCACGATCGAGAAAGCCGGCCACCGCGCGCACCGTCTGCAAATAGCTGGCTACGCTGATCTCATACAGTGGAGTCGTCATTGCAAAGCTCCTGACGGTAGACCAGAAAGTTCAAGGTGAGTGCGATGGTTCATGCCGGCTGATAGACAGTAGCCACGACGCCAGAGCCGAAGGAAGTCGCACTGACCAAGCGCAGATCAACAGGGCTGCGCAGTTCGCAGAACAACGGTTGGCCTTTGCCCAGAACAACCGGGTGAATGACCAATCGATATTCGTCAATGAGGCCGGACGCCACAAGGCTTTGCCCGAACCGTGCGCCTCCATGGGCAAGGATATAATCACCTGGTTGCTGCTTCAGTCGAAGAACTTCCTTTGCGAGATCACCACTCACCACGGTGGGTTCGGCCCATGACTTCAGGACCGCGGCCGTCGGCGTGATGGCAGCCTCCTCGCCCGTGCGATTCGCATTTGCGTCTTTGAGCGCCTGCGTCGTCCGATCCACCTGCGTACCGTCCTTGAGACCTGTCTTTGAAAAAACGATCTTGGGGATATTATTCATCGACGGCGCGATCGGCGTATCGGAAAAGGGCCAGAAAGCCGCCATGTCGTCGTAAGTCCGACTGCCCATCATGTGCGCACCGGCTCCACTAATCGTATCGACAATCCAGTCCCTGGCCTCGGGATCACCCATGGTTCGAAAAATCCAATCGATCTCCCCGCTCGGCCCACAGACAAAGCCGTCAACGGAAACCGACATTTTCAATATCAGCCTTCTGCCGGGTGCCGTCGGGGTAGTCATGATTTCTCCTTGGTTTGGTTGGTAGAACCCACGATGCAATGAGCATTTGGCCTCTTCACGGAGCGACGAATGGCGTGAGCGCCTTTCGACAGGGGCCGCGGCACGACCTGACAAGCGGTTTGGAGGGATTATCCCTGCCGTCAGGGCCGCTACAACACTACTGTGCCGAACTGGACAGGCCGGGCTGAGTCGGCTGGAATGGGCACGCCGCAATGAGGTGGAGGTCCGGCATGTGCCGCGCATTCTTACTTTCGACAATGGTATGGCTCGCGCTCATCGCACTTCCCGTGCGCGCGGCTGCTCCCATCCATCTCGGCGATTCAGTCGTCGCACTGAACGGCCCGTGGAAGTTTTCAGTGGGCGATGATCCGCGCTGGGCTGCGGAAGGTTTCGACGATTCCCGTTGGGAAACGGCCGATCTAACGCCCATGCCGGGATCCCATGACGACGATGTCGGCCTTAAAGGCTATGTGCCGGGTTGGGCAGCGCGCGGTCATCGCGGTTACAGCGGATTCGCCTGGTATCGCATGAATGTTCGTGTCGACGACACCGGCGAAAACGCCCTTTATCTGGTGGGGCCAGCGGACGTCGACAGTGGCTACCAAGTCTTTTTCAATGGTCACTTGCTGGGCGGCATTGGCGACTTCACCCGTACCCCAACGTCGCTCGTGAGCATCCAACCACGCCTGTTTGCGTTACCGCGTGCATGGTGGACAAAAAATCCTGACGGACTAAGCGCCGTTGTGGCGTTTCGCGTCGTGCTGCCCAAAGGGTCGGCCGCATCAGGCGATGCCGGGGGTATTCATATCGCGCCGCTCATCGGTACAGCCAAGGGTGCCGGCGATCACTATAAGCTTGAATGGCTGCAAACCATCGAAGGCTATGCCGTCGATGCGATGCAACCGTTGCTGTTTCTGGCTCTCGCGATCATGGCTCTCTGCCTGCTTCCGTTTGACCCTCAAAGCAGGTTCTACCCCTGGCTTGCCGCAACGCTCGTTCTTATTGCTGCCGCAAGAGCAAACCAACCGCTGTTCTTTCTCTGGCAGTTCGAGACGATTCGCGAATTCGTCATTTGGCGACTGGCCATCGTGGACGCCCTGACGTTCGCTGCCTGGACGATGGCGTGGAGCGCCTGCTTCGGGTTGCAAGACGTGGTATGGATAAAAATCTCCAGCGCGACGTTTGCACTCGCCTATCTGTTCGCCCGTCTGCTCAGCACGACACTGCTCTTTCCATCGCTGCCGCCAGCCCTGTCACAGACATTCGCCGTGATCCTGCAGTGCGTGCGCTACGCGTTCCTTGTGATGTCCGGTTACATCTTTTATCGAGGAATGTTGCGTCGTGCTCATTCGGACTGGATCGCACTGTTCGTCATGGTTCTGGGTGGCATCGGCCTGTTCGCATCCGAATTGACTCGTCTTGGCGTACCGGGCATATGGTTCCCTTATGGGGTTGGCGTTTCGCGGACGGAATACGCCTACTTCGCCTTCGACATTGTTCTATTCATCTATCTGCTGAAAAGACTCTGGCAGTTTGCCCCTTCAATACGCGTGCAAGAACGTGCGGATTGACCAGTGAAGAGGGCAATATTCCGCAAGACCCAACGGTATTCCCTCTGAAACCTCCCTCGGTAATCTAACCCGTTAGGCTAGGTGCATGCCGCACCCATCGGAGTCACGTCGTCATGAACATCGATTTTCACTACGGAGTGATCTACATCGTCGCTCGGCTTGCGGGTCTTCCGTTAGCTGATGCGACTACGGTGGCACACGCTTGTCAGTACATCGATGACTCCACTAACAAAGGCATCCTGGAGTTTGCAGGCGGCGAAAGTTATGAGCGGTTTGCAACGGCGCACGGCATGCTTGACTACAAAAATGAGCAGACCCTGGAAGATCGGCGCGTTTGGGCACCGTTTCATTTTTTGCCCGCCTGCGAGGGCAGCACGCTTGAGGAAAAGTATGTGTGCAGACCCGACAGCGCCGTTGCGCGCGCGATGGTCAAGCACGCGTTGCAAAGCCGTCAGCAAGATAATGCCTTGCATCGCCTTGGAATTACGCTCCACGTATATGTCGATACGTGGGCGCACCAAAACTTTAGCGGCACCATCAGTGCCGGCAATGTGGTCAAGTCGCTCAAGAGCGATGACTGCACCGCGGAGCAATGGAAAGCAAAGCTTCTCGGCTATTTGAATACGGCGAAGGACGAGGTCATCACTGACCTTGCAGACCATCTCTCGAAACTGGGGCATGGTGCGGCCATCCACTTTCCGGATCTGCCCTGGGCGAAGTGGGAGTACGACGACGGTACAGGTCGACATATAGTCAGAGACAACCTGCCTGACTTTATCGCCGCAGCCGACATGGCCCACCGAGTCATTCGGGGCTTCCAGTCCAAAGTCGCCGACTTCACGCAGGAAAACGGACTGGCGGACGACGTAAAGACAGCGCTTCGCTCCCTGCTCGATTCCAGTCGAAGCCACAACGAAGTCGAGCGGTCAGATCTCCTTTGCCAACAAGTGGCCCAGGGAGCTATCCCAGGCCTGCGAGAACAAGTGCCCCGGTATATCGCCAAGGGCGAAGGATCGTGGAAGCACTTGGCTACCGGCATCACGGACGTCAGCGGCGACGGCGACGGAAAACCGGCATGGTCTGAGGCGTTCGAGACTTCGGACTACCGCAAATTTCACGATGCGGTTAAGACCCATCGATTCATCGTGACGCAGGAGATCTTGCCGGGCTTCGGTTTGCGTCTGGCATAGAATCGATGTCGCGACGAGGTGGCGTCTTCCATCCTCGCGCTTTGGCGGTCGGATCCAACTTGACCCCTGCTTTCGGTAATACTCACCATTCAACTCAGGGGAAATCATGAAACTGATCTTGATTGCGATGGCGATAGCTCTTCCGCTGGCCTGCCACGCCACCCCCAATGACGCAGCTCTCACGTTTGTGCGCGGGCTCAATGATGCCGCATCGAATTGCCAGAACTTGGGTTTTCATATCGCTCTAGCCCAAGACACCGCCGCCCTGCAGCAAAGGCAACAGGCGGCACTCGATAATAATCCCGCAGAAATAGCGCCGGACTCTGACGCGTTGATCGCTCAGGACAAGCCGTTTTTGGACTGTGTGGTTGCCGCAAGAGACACTGGTGACAGCCTATACAAGGGCTTCATCGCAACCACGACAGATCCGAAAGTTCGAGATGATGCAAGCAAGGTTCTTGCTGCATGGATGAGCTACGTGGACAGCCTGACTATCTCCAAAGCTCCAATGCCCCATAGCAGTGCCCAGGCGACTGCGACCGATCAGGCCGAGTCCAAAATGCTCACCGACATGCTTTGACCCATGCATTCCACGAATGCGGCAATGGTGTCCAGCATCGTAGCTTGAATCTTGGATCGCAAGGAAGGAATCGAACCGGCGCAATGCCATCGAAACCACGCCCAGCGAGATCGGCATGGGTCTCTATCCGGCGGTTTGGGAACATCGCATAAACCCCATGGCTCAGACGCGATTCTGCCGCGCAGCAAAAGAAGCTCAGCTTGGAATGCTTTGCTCGACAACAGCGCTTTCAACGAAGCGCTTGAACGCTTCCATGTGAGACGGCGCTCAATCTTTCGACTCTCGGGCCAAGAATTCAAAAGCCTTTGAAGGTTGCTTTGCACGTGAATGTTTCCTCGGAGATGTCGGCGACCAACTGGAATTGCGCCGTAGGTCGTTCCTGTTTGCGCGGAGAATTGCCCCAGAGCACATGTCCGCGAGTTGAATCAGGTGGTCTCGGCTCGAGTCTACGAAGCTGAATTTTCCGATCTGACCTTCGCGCAATTGCTGCCGGAGGTATGCGGTCAGCTGCTTTTTGAACTCAGCATCCCCACTGCCGTCAATCTTGATTCTCGCACCCTGTGTTGCCCCATTATCGTGCTGCAGCAGTTGACGCAGGAAGTAACTGTAAAAGCTATCCGTATCCGTCCTGAGGTGTGGGCTCTGGACTGCGGCTTTGTGGACGACAATTGCTCTAACCCGGAACTGATATCCGGCGACCGCCGCAAAAAAGCTATCGCGAATGTCGTCCCGAGACTTGGTGAACTTGAATTCCGGCTTCACTCGGAGCTCCGCTTGGAGCGCCGCTATGCCCGCAGAAGCCCGTTCGGCTTCACTAAGGTCATGGAAAATCACCATGGCAACGACAAAGTGGGAGGTCGAACCCTGAGCGATTCTGAATCCAGGATCCCCACTTTCATCAATCAATACGAGCACGAATACGCTTCCTTGCGCGCCGTGCGCGACTAGACAGTAACTGCGCCAGAACCTGGTCTACTTAACGGCATAAGAAAAAGGGGCAGAGACATTTAGTCGTCTGACCCCTTCTTCATTTGGCGGAGAGAGTGGGATTCGAACCCACGGTAGGCTCACACCTACGGCAGTTTTCAAGACTGCTGCCTTAAACCACTCGGCCATCTCTCCATAAACTCGTTGTCCTGTCGAAGACGCGCGTTGCGCGTCACTACGGCAGTTTTACTGCGGGCATCCTGCCCTTCGCCCCTTCGGGGCCATCGACTTCGTCGATGTTCGCTTCGGCTTCCTGCCTTCGCGTCAAGACTGCTGCCTTAAACCACTCGGCCATCTCTCCATAAACTCGTTGTCCTGTCGAAGACGCGCGTTGCGCGTCACTACGGCAGTTTTACTGCGGGCATCCTGCCCTTCGCCCCTTCGGGGCCATCGACTTCGTCGATGTTCGCTTCGGCTTCCTGCCTTCGCGTCAAGACTGCTGCCTTAAACCACTCGGCCATCTCTCCAAAAAACTTGTCGGCGTAGTTTATCAGGAACGATACTGCAGACGACCACACCTGTATCGCTGCGATCACGCGATGCGATCCAACCCTGCCATATAGGGCCGCAAAACTTCCGGCACGTTGATCGAACCATCAGCGTTCTGATTGTTCTCCATCACCGCAATCAGCGTGCGGCCAATGGCGAGGCCCGACCCATTCAACGTGTGTACGAGCTCGGGCTTGCCAGTCTCCGCGTTGCGCACCCGTGCCTGCAAGCGCCGCGCCTGGAAGTCTTCGCAGTTGGAGCAGCTGGAGATTTCGCGGTAGGTGCTCTGGCTGGGCAGCCATACTTCCAGGTCGTAGGTCTTGGTGGACTGGAAGCCCATGTCGCCGGTGCACAGCAGCAGCTTGCGGTATGGCAGGTCGAGTTTCTGCAGCACTTTTTCGGCGTGGCCGACCATTTCTTCGAGCTGGTCGTAGGAGTCGGCGGCGCGGGCGACCTGCACCATTTCGACTTTCTCGAACTGGTGTTGGCGGATCATGCCGCGCACATCGCGGCCGTAGCTGCCGGCTTCGGCGCGGAAGCACAACGAGTGCGCGGTGAAGCGCAACGGCAGTGCGTCGGCGTCCTGGATGGTGTCGCGTACGAGGTTGGTCAGTGACACTTCGGCGGTGGGGATCAGGTAACGTTTCGATTCGCCGACGCGGGTGGCGAACAGGTCTTCTTCGAACTTCGGCAGCTGGGTGGTCGCCACCATGCTGTCGGCATTGACCAGCACGGGCACGTTGCATTCGAGGTAGCCGTGTTCGCCGGTGTGCAGATCGAGCATGAACTGACCGAGTGCGCGATGCAGCCGCGCCAGCTGGCCGCGCAATACGGTGAAGCGCGCGCCGGAAAGTTTGGCGCCGGCATCGCCGTCGAGCCAGCCGTGACGCTCACCCAAAACGACGTGGTCCTTCACTTCAAAATCGAAGGCGTGCGGCGTGCCCCAGCGGCTGACTTCGACGTTGTCGCTCTCGTCTTTGCCGACGGGTACGGACTCGTGCGGGATGTTTGGAATGATCAGCGCGATGTCGGCGAGCTTCGCCTGCACGTCGGCCAGTGCCTGTTCGTTGGCCTTCAACTTGTCGGCGATACCGGCCACTTCTGCCATAAGCGAAGCGACGTCCTCGCCCTTGGCCTTGGCCTGACCGATCGCCTTGGAGCGGGTATTGCGCAGGTTCTGCAGTTCCTGCGTTTCCATCGCCAGTTGCTTGCGCGTGCTTTCCAGCGACTCGAACGCGGACACGTCCAGCAGGTAGCCTCGGGTTTCCTTGAGGCGTGCGGCGGTTTCGGCGAGGCGCGAACGCAGCAGTGCGGGATCCAGCATGATCGAGTCCAAGTGAAGGCTTGAACCCTCAATTATCGCCGCCTGGTGGCAAACATCGCAATCAACACGCGACCGGTGGCAGGCACCGCAACGCAAGCGCGCCGGGTGGCCAATATGCCGATAAAGAGCGGGCGCGGGCGCCCTCCCCGGTACTAGCGCCCGATCTGACAGCTAGCTCAAAGTGCAAGCTTGCGCTCGTAGCGTCCCAGCCACCAGGCCATGGCCGCACCGGCGATCAGCCAGCCGACCAGTTGTTCGAGCAATGCCGCCTGGGTGAAATCCAGCGGGAAGCGGTACCAGTTCCAGTACGGCACCATGGTGTTGAGCCATGCATAGACCGCCACGGCGGCAGCGATCGCGAGTCGTCGCCCGAACGTCATGCCGGCGAAGGCCATGATGAACGCCAGCATCAGTGCGGCCAAGGTGTCCGATGCCCATTGCCGCGGCAGTTGCTTGCTCATCTGGGTGAGGTCATCACCCTGCGGCTGGTAAACCACCCATGCATACGGCGACCTGATGCTCTTGATCGCGTAAGTCCGTTTTGCCGCGGGGTCGTTCATCTGACTCGGACTGATCCACGGCAGGATGTAGATGCCCGGCTGCGGGCCCAATCCCGCCTGCAGACCGCTGAGCGCCACGTTCTCGTTTACCGGCGCCTTGATGCCGACATTGCCCAGCCCGAGTGCGAGGTGCGCCACGGCGCCCCAGAGAAACATCAGGATGCCGCCAATCAGTCCCGCTACGAGTACGCGCATGACTTCACCCTCCTATGTGGTGAGGCGAATCTATGCCTGATGGCTTGGTGTGGGCAAGGGCACTCGCAGCAGTGCATATCCGGCATCGTCGAATTCGGATGTTGTGTTGTGACTGGTGTCGAATCTCGGCGATGCTCTGGCGTCGAATTTCAGCGATGCTTTAGAGCTGGCGCGCGCTGCTCCTCCCCCTGCTTGCAGGGGAGGCTGGGAGGGGGTGCTTTGCTGGATGTTGGATGTTTGAGATCAAGAGCTTTACCCCACCCCAGCCCTCCCCTGCACGCAGGGGAGGGAGCCAAGGGCCAGAGAAGGAGCCAAGGGCCAAGGGCCAGAGAAGGAGCCAAGGGCCAAGGGCCAGAGAAGGAGCCAAGGGCCAAGGGCCAGAGAAGGAGCTAAAAGCTGTGGGGAGCACACGCGGTCGCGCAGTTGTTACTCGTCGCGCGCTTGCTCGCGAGCGGCGCGCAAGCCCAGTAGTTTTTCGCGCAGCTGAAGTTCCAGTCCACGTTCGACGGGCTCGTAAAACACGGTACCGACGAGTTCGTCGGGCAGGCATTGCTGATCGAGTGCGACACCACCTTCGGCGTCGTGGTCGTATTGATAGCCCTTGCCGTAGCCGAGGCCTTTCATCAGCTTGGTTGGGGCATTGCGCAGATGCATCGGCACTTCCAGCGTGCCTCCTTCGCGTATGGCGGCGCGCGCTTTGTTGTAGGCCATGTAGGCCGCGTTGCTTTTCGGCGCAATGGCTAGCCAGATCGCCAGCTGCGCCAGACCCAACTCACCTTCGGGACTGCCGAGGCGTTCGTAGGTATCCCACGCATCCAGCGCCATGCGCCACGCGCGCGGCTCGGCCAGGCCGATGTCCTCCACGGCCATGCGGGTCATGCGACGCGCCAGGTAGAGCGGATCCACGCCGCCATCGAGCATGCGGCACAACCAGTACACCGCCGCATCGGGATCGGACGACCGCACGGATTTATGCAGCGCCGATATCTGGTCGTAAAACTGTTCGCCCTTCTTGTCGAAGCGGCGCGTGCGATCCGCCAGCACCTGCACCAGCGTGGTTTCGTCGATGCGTTCGTCTTGCGCTAGTTCGGCGGCGATTTCCAGCAAGGTCAACGCGCGACGCACGTCGCCATCAGCGGCTTCGGCGATGGATTCCAGTGATACGTCGCTGATCTGCAACTGCAACTCGCCGAGGCCGCGCTCGGTATCGAGCAGTGCGCGCTTGAGCGCCGCGACGATGTCCGCCACCGAGATCGAATCCAGCACGTGCACGCGACAACGCGACAGTAGTGCGGAGTTCAGCTCGAACGAAGGATTTTCGGTCGTTGCACCGACGAACACGATCACGCCTTTTTCGATATGCGGCAGGAAGGCATCCTGCTGGGTCTTGTTGAAGCGGTGCACCTCGTCGACGAACAGCACCGTGCGCCGCCCCTGCGCGAAATTCACCTCGGCTTCGGACAGCGCCTTGCGTACCTCCGGCAAGCCGGACAGCACGGCGGAAATCGCGCGGAAATCCGCATCGGCATAGCGCGCCACCAGCAGCGCCAGCGTGGTCTTGCCGCAACCCGGCGGCCCCCACAGCACCATCGAATGCACCCGCCCGGCTTCCAGTGCGGTGCGCAGTGCCTTGCCCGGACCGACAAGGCGCTGCTGGCCAACGATCTCGTCGAGGCTACGCGGCCGCATGCGCTCGGCTAACGGCTTGAGGTCTTCGGACTCGGCAAACAGACCGGGGCTGCTGGGGGTTTCGCGGCGTGGCATAGGCCGATGATAAGGCATCCGCCCTGCTTCAGCGGGGATGGTCAGCAGCACATGCCCGCACGGTGCGCAGGTTCGGATGTCACGGAAAGTCGATGGCGAACTAAAAATAATGCGCTCTATTACGCCATCATTAATGCTTAGACTTTGCTTAGTTAACGCAACTTATTTTTATTTATTTCTAATTCTTAGATTTATCTTAGCGTATTTACTTTCGATTATTGTTCATGGTTATCGAATTAATATTTTCGTTACGAAAGTGTCATGTTGGCTGACTAGGGTGTCGCCCTCCACTGCCCCTATTCAACTTCAACATTTTGGATAATCCATGACACGGCTGACCTCGACGACTGACGTTCGCAAGTCCACTTGCCTGGCTTTCTGCATCGCCGCCATTTTGTCCGCACCGGCGTTTGCCGACGGCACCACGGCGACGGGCGTCGTCGCATCGAGCGACAGTACCGCAACAAGCGCACCGCAGACACAGAATGCCCAGAACCTCGGCGCCGTACAGGTCACCGGCACCGCCACGGCAAGCGCGATTGCACCTACCCAGGGCTCGACCATAGCGACTCAGCCACAGTCGATCATCGGCGACCTGTACCTGCGTGAGAACGTGGCAGCCACCGGCGACTACACCGACGCCATCTCGATCTCCCCCAGCGTCTACACCATCGCACCGAACGGCCCTGGCCTGATGGAAGCGTCGGAAGTGTCCATGCGCGGCTTCCAGGATGGCCAGTACAACGTTACTTTCGACGGTATTCCGTGGGGCGACTCGAATGACTTAACGCATCACTCGACGTCGTATTTCACCAATCAGGATACCGGTGGCATCGTCGTGGATCGTGGCCCGGGTACCGCCAGCACACTTGGCAATGCCACTTTCGGCGGCACCATCGCGGTGGATTCCAGGACACCTTCAGATACCTTCAGCGTCTCTCCTTACCTGAGCTTCGGCAGCTGGGATACCCAGGTACAGGGTATTGAACTGAATACCGGCGCGATGCCCCAGACCGGTGGCACCGAGGCCTTCATCAACGTACAGAACTCCAGCTCGGACGGTTACCTGACGGATGCGGGGCAGCGTCGGCAAAATGTGTTCGCCAAGATTGTGCAGCCGATCGGTGATAACACGACCCTGACCTTCGTCGGCATGTACAACAAAATCAATCAGTACGTGCCACTCGGTGAGACTCGTGCCGAGATCGCTCAATTTGGCCCGAATTACGGCCTCAGCAATAATCCCGATAGCCAGAACTACTATCGCTACAACCGCGACGACATCAATACCTACTTCAGTTATATCGGACTCCATTCGGCATTCAACGGCTGGACCATCGACAATAAGCTCTACACCCTGGCCTACAACCATTTTGGCTGGAATGGTGAGGACCCGAACGGCGAAACTCCCAACGGTACCGTTTTTAGTCCCACCGACGTGCCTGGTCAGGACATGCGCAACTCGAACACGTCCTGGGGTGACACCTTCCGCATCAGCAAGGAAATGGGCCCCGGCGAGCTGCGCACCGGCTTCTGGTACGACCGCCAGACCAATGTGCGTTGGCAGAACGAGGTCGACGACACACTGGGCTTCGCGCTAAATGCCGTGCCCGCGTCGGCAGCCGTCGATCGCTACATGCACGATACGCTGAAGACCTTTCAGCCCTTCGTCGAATACAACTGGAACATCACCGACACGGCATGGTTGACCGGCGGCCTGAAGTACGCGGATTTCATACGCGATATCGATGCCATCGTGAACCAGAAAACCGAGCAGCCGCTGGACTACAGCAAGGGCTGGGCCAAGACGTTGCCTTCGCTTGCCCTCCACTGGCAGTTCACACCCAACTGGACGGCCTACGCACAGTGGGCCAAAGGCTTCCTCGCGCCTAACCTCAATACGTTCTACACCACGAATCCGCTGGACAGCAGCGACCTCAAGCCGGAGCAGACCGTCAACCGCCAGCTCGGCACAACCTGGAGCGATGACCGCCTGACACTTTCGGCGGATGTCTACAGCATCGACTTCAACAACCTGATCAATAGCCGCACAGTCGGCGGGGTTACTAACTTCTTCAACGAAGGTGGCGCCGTGTACAAAGGCTTCGAGACCGAAGGCACCTATGTTCTCGGCGATGGCTTCAGCATCTACGCGAACGGCTCGCTCAATCGCGCTACCGACAAGACCACCAATGACTGGGTGCCCAACGCGGCGCACAAGACCGCCGCGCTGGGTCTGATCTATCGTGACGGCCCGTTCTATGCGTCGCTCATCGACAAGTTTGTCGGCCACACGTTCGGCGATACCGCAGACAGCCAGCCCATCGGCGGCTATGCCATCACCAACCTCGCCACCAGCTATACCTTTGCGCATGACATGGGCGAGTTGAAAAACATCAAGGTCGGGGTGCAGGTCAACAACATCTTCGACAACAAGAGCATCTACTTCCTAGCTGGTTACACGGCGGAGGACAGCACGCCGCTCTATTTCACGATCCCCGAGCGCAGCTATGAACTCACCCTCTCGGCCAAGTTCTTCTGATGAATAAACGTAGCGCGTTACTCCTGCTGCTGGCCCTTTTGCTGCCCAACGCCCCGGCGCTTGCCGCCGATGGCAACGCAAAAGCGGAAACCATCGACCTGACCCTGTGGCTGGCGCCCCCGCCAGCGGCAGGATCACCGGCCGCACTGGAGGACATGCGGACTGTCCTCGCCGTGCAAGCGGCGCGGACTCCCGCTGAAGATGAAGCGGCTAAAGCGGATGCAGATCGCTCGGTATTTCGCTTCACTGATGCGCTGGGCCCGAACCTTTCGCCAGCGACGCTGCCGCGTACGGCCGCGTTTTTCACGCGTGTCGCGCAATTCGACAAGGCCTCCGTCAAGACGGCCAAGTCCTATTGGCAGCGCCCGCGACCGAGCGTCATTTCCAGCGAAGTACATCCGCTCAGCGTGGAAAAAGCCGATGACTGGAGTTACCCGAGCGGACACGCCACGTTTGGATATACCACTGCGGCATTGCTCGCCCACATGCTTCCGGAAAAACGCGTAGCGCTCTTCGGGCGTGCGGAGGTCTACGCGCAGCATCGCGTTGTCATGGGTGTGCACTACCCCTCCGACGTGGAAGCCGGGCGGGTGGCCGGCACGCTGATTGCCGCGCAGCTGTTGGACGATCCCGCCTGGCGTGCGGACTTCAACGCCGCTCGCGATGAATTGCGCAAGGCGCTGTCGCTGCCGCTGCAGGGCACAACTGCCAAGGGGGCAGCCCCTTAGCGCGCGCTCGACCCCAACGTGTACTGGCGGTAGATGCCATAACTCAGGCCACACAGGCCGGTGAGCGCCGCGGGTATCAGCAAGGTGCGCTCCTGCATCACGCGAAACAGCAGCGCGCCGGCAACACTGCCAAGCAGAAACGCGCTGGTCACCAGTACACAGACGCGAATGCGCTGGGTATCCACTTCGAGCCCGCGCAAGCGCTGACCGATGTAGATGCCAAGGTCGGTAAACATGCCGGAGACATGGGTGGTGCGAAACACCATGCCGCTATAGGTGCTGGCCATGCCGTTCTGCAGCCCCGCACCCATCGCGGCCAGATAGAGGCCTGCCGAGTTACCCGCATCCA
>Ga0302310_10002958_pt1 | contig 13417 bp, 10 predicted proteins | sample III_Palsa_N1_2_FD_200451 | JGI IMG/M metagenome (GOLD analysis project Ga0302310, IMG submission 200451) | Peat permafrost microbial communities from Stordalen Mire near Abisko, Sweden - III_Palsa_N1_2 | ecosystem: Environmental > Terrestrial > Soil > Palsa > Peat permafrost | place: Sweden... | reverse complement strand
CAAGGCCTGCTGCTGCGCCAGATCCAAGCCGGTGGCATATCCCAAATCGTGCCGCGATGTCACGAAAGTGAGCGCGTCCTGCTCGAGGGTGAGACTATGTTTCACCACGTCGATCTCGGCATCGAGTTCACGCAAGGTGAAGTAGTCGCTGACCAGCTGAGCGGTGAGTATCAGGCGTGTGTTCTCGAAATCCGCGGCCGCCTGCTGGGCCGCTGCCTTGTAGCCTTCGACCTCGCGCCGCACCCGGCCGAATAAATCAATTTCGTAGCTGACCGTGGGGCCCACAACGAACTCGTTCTGTACCGTGGATGCATTGGGAGTCGAGTAGGCGGCCAGGGGGCGATTGGCGGAAATCTTCGCGCGCTCCGCGGACGCTTGCAGATCGACGCCGGGATATAGATAGGATTTCGCGACGGTCACCTGACTTCGAGCCTGATCGAGACGCGCAGCAGCCACACGCAAGTTCTGATTGCCGTCGAGCGCCCGCTGCACCAGCCGATTCAGCGTGGAATCCTGAAACACTTCCCACCAATTGCCCTTGAGCGCCTCGTCCAAGGGCGCCGCCGGCTGCCAGGGTACTTCCGGCTGCCACGAGGCCGGCACGTCCGCGGTGGGGCGCTCATAATCGGGGCCGACAGCGCATCCGGCGATGGCCGCAATCGCCAGCCAAGCGACCGAGCGCATGGCGCTCAGCTCCTGCTCGCGGCCACGGGCGTTGGCGCTGGCGCGGCCAGTGTCACGACATCCCCGTCGGCCAAAGAATCGGAAGGGTTGACTATGAATCGGGCCTCAGGCGCCAAACCGCCCAGCACTTCGACCTCTGTACCGAAGTCCGTCCCAAGCTTCACCAGCGCGAGTCGCACATGCGCGCTTTGGTCCACCACGGCGACGTAGATACCCGAGGGCCTGAACAGCAGGGCGTTCGTCGGCACGACCATGCCGCTGTTGTCGCCCTTGATGGGCAATAGCACCTGGACGTAGGAACCCGCGATGAGCTCGCCCTTCGGGTTGGGCACTCGTATCTCGACTTGCATGGTGCGGGTCACGACATCGATGGCACGCGCTGTCCGGGCAATCGAACCCCGGTATGTCTCACCACCGCGTTCGGCCAGAGTCACCGAAACGGTGTCGCCGACCGCAATTTGATGCGCATAGGCCTGCGGCACATACACATATAAACGGAGCGGATCCACTTGCGCCACCTCGAACAACGCCTTCCCGGTGCCGCTGTTCCCGCCCTGGACCAGATCTCCCACGTCGATGTTTCGTTGCGTGACTACGCCGTCGAAGGGCGCAACGATGCGATTGAACCCCTGCAAGCTGCGCAGGCGCGACACATTGGCCTCGGCCGCTTTCAGGTCGGCCTCGGCCTGGCGGTAAGCGCTCAAGCGCTCGTCCAAATCCTGTTGGGTGACGGCGTCCTTGGCTCGCAAACTTGTCCAACGATCCGCGGTGCTCTTCGCCAGCGATTCGCTGGCCGCCGTCTGGGCGCGGGTGGCCTCGGCTTGAAACAGCTGCTGGTCAATTTCCGGCGCGGTGACTTCCGCCAGCAAATCGCCGCGCTTCACCGAAGCGCCGATGTCCTTGGACCAGCGCACGATATAGCCGCTGCTGCGCGCATACACCGTGGCCTCGGTCACGCCCAGCAGAGTGCCCGGCAAGGTGACCGGGAGGCCGGCGCTGTTGGTCTTGGGAATTGCCGTCGTCACGTACTGCGTGGCATGCAGAACGGCATCGCGGTCCAATGCCGCCGCGTGGAGACTGCGCAGCACCAGCACCACGACGGCGCCTATAACTAACGCCGCGATGACGGCGGTGACGAGCACCTGCGCACGCTTCACGACGCCGCGCGACTGGGCCTTAAGCATGGGAGGGGCTTCCTTCTTGATGCGGATTTACGCCGGCGATGCGCGCGGCTCGGCGCGCAGCGAGGCGTCTATGAATGCCGGCGAACACCACCGGCACGAATAATAAGGTGGAAATGGTCGCGAACAGGAGGCCCCCGATGACGGCGCGGCCCAGCGGTGCGTTCTGCTCTGCCCCCTCGCCTAAGCCGAGAGCCATGGGAATCATGCCGATGACCATGGCCAATGCCGTCATTAACACAGGCCTGATGCGCGTCCTGCCCGCGTCCAAGGCGGCCCGCACCGGGTCCAGCCCCTCGTCCAGGCGCTGCCGCGCAAATGCGACGATCAAAATGCTATTGGCGGTGGCGACGCCCATGGTCATGATGGCGCCCGTCAGAGCCGGCACGCTCAAGGTGGTCCCGCTCAAGAACAGCATCCAGCAAATGCCCGCCAGCGCCGCGGGCAATGCCGTGATGATAATGAAGGCATCAGTCCAGGATTGAAAATTCACCACAATCAGGAGGTACACCATGACCACCGCCATCACCAGCCCCAAACCCAGTTCCATGAAAGAGGACTTCATGGTCTGCACCTGCCCTATCACCTGGATACTCACGCCACGCGGCAGGGTCGGCCGAATGTCATCGACCAGCTTGAAGATGTCACGGGAAATCCCTCCCAAGTCCCTACCCTGCGCGCTGGAATAGATGTCGATGGCCGGAGTCAGGTTGTAGCGCGACTCTACCGCGCTCTGCACCGCCGGGGTGACTCGCACCAGATTGCTTAGCAGCTGCGGCGCCCCGGTCCCAGTGGCCGCCGACGGGCGCACGGGTGTGCGCAACAGCGAATCCAGACTATCGATGGTGTACTGCGGCGACTGAATCACTAGATTGTAGACAACGCCGTTCGTGGGGCTCAGCCAGAAAGCCGGAGACGTCGTCGAAGTTCCGGCCGTCGATACCAGCAAGTCGTTGGTGACATCGGTGGGACTCAAACCCAGCTGTTGCAGCTGGCTGCGATCCATATCGAGCGACAGGGTGGGCAAATCGAGCCGCTGATGAATGTGGGTGTCCACCGTGCCCGGCACCATGCGCATTTTCTTCATGAGCCTGGCCGCGATGTCATAGTCCACCCGCAAATCCGCTCCCATGATCTTTACGTCGAGCGCAGCGGGCAGTCCGAAATTGAGGATTTGCGTCACCATGTCGGCCGGTTGGAAGAAGAATTCCACGCCGGGAAACTGTTTCGGCAACTCCCGGCGCATTTCTTCCTGATAACTCGCGGTCGGGCGGTGTCCCTCGTTGAGCGATATCTGGATTTCTCCATCCAGGCTGCTGAACGTACCGGCGTTGCTATAGGACTTGTTGATGCCGCTGACCGCCACCCCCAGATTGTCGAGCACGGTGCCCAGGTCCTCAGGCGCAACGATACGGCGAATCGCGGCCTCGACCTCATCGGCCACGCGCGCAGTTTCCTCAATGCGTGTCCCCGACGGCAAACGCATATGAAGTCGGAGCTGCCCGGAGTCGACGCTCGGGAAAAAGTCTCGACCCAAGATGAACACCAGACAGCAGGACAACACGCAAAAACCGAGGAACAAGCCCGCGAATACCCGTCGACGCGCCAGTGCCCCCTCGAGAATCACCGAGTAGCCGGCGCGAACCTGTTCGAAGCGGGCGTCGAAGGCGCGATATATCCGCTGCAACGCGCTAGGTCGGGCAGCGGGGTCCGCCGGGGCGTGGTCCATGAGGAACATCACCAAAGTGGGCACCAGGGTTCGCGAGAGAACGTAGGACGCCAACATCGCGAAAACCACGGCCTCGGCCAATGGCGCGAATAGGTAGCGCGCGACGCCGGTCAGAAAGAACATGGGCACGAACACGATGCAAATGCATAGGGTCGAGACCAGGGCGGGCACGGCTATCTCACCGGCACCGTCCAGGATGGCCTTGTGCAGATCCGACCCCAGATGAATATGCCGCTCGATGTTCTCGATGGTGACCGTCGCATCGTCTACAAGGATGCCTACCGCCAGCGCCAATCCCCCCAGAGTCATGATATTGAGCGTCTGTCCCACGAGATAGAGCACGATGATCGAGGACAGGATGGAGAGGGGGATGGACACGGCGATGATACAGGTGCTGCGCCAGTTGCCGAGGAACAGAAGAATGAGCGCCGCGGTCAGACAGGCGGCGATCAGCGCCTCCCGCACCACTCCGCTGATGGCGGCCCGCACGAAACCGGACTGATCGAACAACGGGGTGATCTTGAGGTCTTTCGGCAGAATTTGTGCGGCGGCCGGCAATTGATCGAATATTCCGCGGACGATATCCAGAGTGGAAGAGCCGCCGTTCTTGATAATGGACATCAACACGCCGCGCTGGCCGTTCTGCCGCACGATGTTGGTTTGCGGCGAGAAGCCATCGCGCACATGGGCCACTTCGGAAAGGTACGTGGTTGCGCCGTTCCGGGTGACCACCGGTATGCGATTCAATTCGGCAATGGTGTCCGGGGAACCATTGGTCGCCAGCACGAACTCGGTGGCTCCAATCTTCGCCGTTCCGGAGGGCAGCGTGAGATTTTGGGTATTGACGGCGTTCACCACGTCGTTGGGCGACAGCCCCTTTGCGAGCAGCGCATTGGTGTCGAGGTCCACCGAAATGACGCGTTGTTTTCCGCCGTAGGGCCAAGGGATGGCAACGCCGGGAATGGTCACCAGCCGGGGGCGCAGGAAATTCACGGCGGCATCGAACACCGCCTGTTCGGTCATGCCGGGGCTAGACAAGCCCAACTGCAGAATCGGGATGCTGGACGCGGAGTACTTCAGCACCTGTGGTGGCTGAATGCCCGGTGGCAATTGCTTTAGTTGAGATTGCTGGACGGCCACCACCTGCGCCATGGCCGTGGGTATATCCGCGTTCGGCTGGAAGAAAATCTTCATGATGGAGAAGCCGGCCAGCGACTCCGATTCGATATGTTGGATGTCGTTGACCGACGTAGTGAGGCTCCGTTCATTGACCGCGGTGATGCGATTGCCGACTTCTTGGGCCGAGAGACCCGAGTAGGTCCAGACAATGCTGATGACCGGAATGTCGATTTCCGGAAAGATGTCCGTGGACATCTTGAGCAAAACCAACGGTGTTGCGAGGAGAATCAGCAGCGCCATCACCAAAAAAGTGTATGGGCGCCGCAGCGCAACTTGAACAATCCACATTACCTAGGGAACCCCTTCCATCGTCCTGCCACCCATTCGCTGACGCAGTGGCGCACAGGACAGGCGCACATACTAATCGCCCTGGGAATGAAACGGCAACGAGAATCCGGCAATGGCGGCCGCACGCGCGACCCGTCAGTTGACGTGGTTCGCCACGCCTACGGCAGGGGGCTGGATCAAGCTTTGAACATACTGCATCTCGCGCTTCGCCACGGCGGCGACCAAGCGATTCGGCAGACGTTCCATCAGGGCCATCCCGCTGCTGGGAAAGTACATGAGCCGGCGCGGATAGCCGTCGCCGAGCTTTTCCGCTACCACCGGCACGCCCTGCTCCCTAAGGTACCGTCTCGCGAAAGCAATGGTGCTTTCGCTGGCGCCATGGGCCGGCTGCATGTGGCGGCTCCCGCCATACATCTTGGCTTTGAGACGCTCGCGGCTGGCGCCGAGCTTCAGTACTTCGCGCAGGAGCCGCTCCATGACCGAACGGCCGTATCGCAGAGCCTCTTTCGTGTCGCGGGCGACAATACCGGTTGCCTCGTCGATCTGTATCGGCAGAATGAAGTGGTTCATTCCGCCGATGCGCAGCACGGGATCGCGCATACAGACGGAAAGACTCGTTCCAAGAACGGTGCTGATGGATTCGTCGTGCGGGGTGACAAAGAGTTCGCCCGGTACGATTCGCACAGTCCAGCGATGATGCACGGGATCCCAAAGGCGGTGCGCGTCCTCGAATCCCGGCACGGGGGGCGGTGACGGATCCGGTTGGCGATAAAGACGAAGCGGCATTGCGATCCCTCGTTCTCTACCGGTTATCGGCCAACGGGGTCCAAGGTTTAATTTATGAGCGTGCAGCGGCGGGTGAGACGTGTCCTACAGTCGGTTTGCGCGCTTAAGTTTGTGTCATTTGGCATTCTGCACTTGCAAATGACCGCGTTCGCAGCAAACAATAGGCTGTCTGCAACGAGACACCGGGACCGAGCTAAGTGTTTTGTTAGTCCCATGAGGTTCGGTTCCGGCTCCCGTTGAAATCACCCATGACACTCTACGCACTGACCGCCCTACCTGGGCTCATCGCTCTCCTCCTCCTGATCTACGCAGCGCGCAGCGTTCGTCGTGGCCGCCTGCTTGGCGGGATCGTACACGGCCTGCTCGCCTTGATCGTCGTACTGATTGGGGTCGCTGGACTCGTGGTGGCGTCCAGCCTGCGCGAGTATCAGCGTTTGGTTTCGGAGGAACGGGTGGGCGAATTGAAGCTCAGCCGCGTCGCCTACCATCAATTCAACGGTGTCTTCACGAATGCCTCCGGCGAGAGTACCGATTTTGCGCTGCGCGGCGACGAGTGGCAGGTCGATGCCAAGGTCCTGAAGTGGCCGGGATTGGCGGTTCTGGCGGGATTTTCCGCAGGCTACCGCCTGGATAGGATCAGCGGCCGATATATGAATATCGACGATGAGCGCAAGCTGCCCCGCACCGCCTACGCCTTCTATCCCCAGGATGAGGTGGACCTGTGGGACTTTATCGATCGCCACCGTGAGTGGATTCCCTGGGTTGATGCCTTCTACGGCAGCGCCACCTTCCTACCCATGGCGGACGGGGCGGAATACGAAATCAGTATCACTCAATCAGGTCTGATCGCGCGCCCACTCAATGATACAGCGCGCACGGCCGTCAGCGGTTGGCACTAGCCGGTTGCTGACACTAGCCGAGTTTGCGATTCACGCGAAGGGAGAACGCCTGTGATTCAAAAGATATCGGCTGCACTGCTTGCCGTGCTGCTCATTGGCGCGGGCGTCGCTTGGTGGCAGACCTCGCCCCCCTCACCCAAGACCATCGCCAGGCGCGCGGCCGCCGTCACCTCCGCGGCCCTGGTGGATGAGACCGCCTACGCCACCGCGCAGCGCATGGCACAGTTGGCGAGTTCTCCCCAGGAGCAATCCTTCGTGCAAACGGCGCTGCGCGTCGCCGACCACGAACTGGCGCTGGCCTTCACTGCCGCCTTGCGCGACGTAGAGGCTCACCCGCCGCAGCTGAGTCCTGAGGCGCTGAAGATCCAGGATCGCCTGCAGAAATCCCAGCAGATGCTCGATGCCGATCAGCAGCGCGTCACCCAACTCACCCAAAATCTGGCCCAAACGAAGGTAGAACAAAAGGACTCGGTCCAAGACGAACTGGAACTGGCGCAGAGCCAACTCGATCTGGACAAGGATGAAGTGGATGCGGCGGATCAGGATCTTCTGGCCGCCGGCGGCAATCCGCAGCAACGCATCGAAGCCATGGTGCAGGAACACGATGCCCAGGTGAAAGCTCGCGCGGCCAGCAGCGCGGCCGCGAGCGCCCTCCCCGCGGCAAACACGGGACCGCATGGATCGTTGCTGCGGTTCGGTGACTGGCTGAAGTTGCGTCAGAAGGAGCAACAACTCAGCGACGCCGAGACCGCGGCCACCCAGAAGGCCCAGGACCTCGCACAGCAGCGGGTCGCCCTGGCCGCGAGTCTCGATACCGCCAAGGGAGGGATCTCGGAGCTTGCGCAACACTCCAAAAACGCCCCTGCCTCCCCCGCTGCCACGACACCGACGACCCACACTCACCAGGACGCGGCAGCGCTGCTCGCCAAGACCAAGCTCATCACCGCCAATCAGAAGCTCCTGACCCTGCTTGACAGCCAAAGCGCCGACCTGCGTCAACTGGCCGGCGTGTACCAGCAATGGAACACCGTGGTGGCCTCGCAATCCACCACTCTGGTCCATGGACTGTTGATGGACGCGGTCATCGTCACGGCCATTCTGTTACTGGCGCTGATTATCGATACCTGGGCGCAGCGCCTGCTCAATCGGCCGAAGCTCGACCGCAGACAGGTTGAAACGCTTCGCAGCATCACTCGCATCGGCCTGCGGGTCATCGTGGTGGTCGCGGTGGTTTTAATTCTGGTGGGCATGCCCGGACAACTCGGCACCATGATCGGCATAGTCGGCGCCGGCCTGACCGTCGCCCTCAAGGATTTCATCGTCGCCTTCTTCGGCTGGCTGATGCTCATGGGCCGCAACGGCATTCGGCTGGGAGACTGGGTGGAAATCAACGGGGTCAGCGGCGAGGTCACCGAACTCGGGATGTTCCATACCGTGTTGCTCGAGACGGGCAACTGGAGCGATGCCGGACACCCCACCGGGCGCCGGGTCACCTTCACCAATAGCTTTGCCATCGAAGGCCATTACTTTAATTTTTCGACTTCGGGTCAGTGGCTGTGGGACGAACTGCAGGTCGTCGTACCGGCAGGACAGGACCCCTACCCCATGGTTCGCGCCATCACCAAGGAAGTCACAGAGAGCACTGCGGAAGGCGCCCGCCTCGCCGAGCAGGAATGGCAGCGCGCAGTTCCCACACAGCGCGGTAAGACGTTTTCGGGAACTCCGGGGATCAACGTCAAACCCGTGGTGGGGGGCGTGGAAATTTCCGTCCGCTATATCACTCGCGCCAACGAACGGTTTCAGTTACGGGCGAAGCTGTATCAGGATGCCGTAGATTTGCTGGGTCAAAAGCCGGCACCGGCCGGAACGTAGGCCGAGCACCAGGTTAGAGCGGACCGCTCAACCTAGAGGCTCCTTGGGCTTCGCGCGAGCCTCTTCGGGCTGCTCGGTAAGCCAAAGATAGAATCCCAACAAGCCGGCCGCGGTGGCAAGCGCCACCGCCACGCCCGTGATGACAGGCGCCACTCTCACGAGAAAGGGCTTATGGGTTAAATGCAGCGCCATGGTCACACGCCCAAACCCCTTCGGCGTCGCGTAGCCCGCCAGGGTTCCGATCAGCACCGAGAGGGCGCTGGCAAAGCCGGCAACGGCGCCGGCCGAACGATGCAGTCTTTTCCCCTGCATCGAGAAAATGCGAAAATTGGCCATTCTCGTTTTACTCGGCGATAAGGAACTCTCAACGCCCGCCCCTCCTCCCGATGAGGGGCGTGACTCAAAAAGTGTAGGGAAAGTCGCTCTCCGCGGCAAGTCAGGAGCGCTTCCGCCGCGGCGGCCCTGAAACAGGCTCCGCGCCGCCCCCGGCCATGCCCAAACTGTCACGGCGTCACAGACCCCTCTCATGCGCCAGGATACCCTTGCCAAGCTGTATCGAATGAGCGCCCGGATTATGTATGACAGGTATCGTCAAGCGACGATTTCGCTTATCTATATGGCACTTACAGCGGTCTCAACGCTGCCGCTTGCGGCGCTCGGCGATGAAGCTAAACCGGCTCCCCCGCCAGCCGAGCCGCTGGCGACTGGCACGGAGGCCACATCGATTCAGGTTGTGGTTGGGGATTCCATAGAATCCGTCCAGCAGGCACTCCATACGCCGATAAATCCGACTATTACAGCGGATGCCAGCAAACAATTCGCCGGGCAGATACGCCTTCCCGAACGCGGCATATGGGTGTTTTTTGATCAGACGAGTAAGGCTTATCAGTTCCGCTTCGATGCCCCGTTCGGGGGTGACATCCGCGGCGCCAAGATCGGGGCGTCGATTGAGCAAGTGAATGCGGTGTTGGGCGCACCGACTCGAGACATAACCTTTCCGCACTCTCCCGGTAGCAAGTCTTACCTTTATCGCGTGGATCCCGGCACGGAGATTCGCTGCGATTTCGACCAGAACCAAAGGCTGGCGACGATTCGTGTGTTGACCGGCACAGTTGGGTTCGTGGAAGAGAACACGAACGCAGGTGAGCCTCTCGTCGATCATCGCCAAGCCGCTCCGGTCATGACGCGGCAGAACACTGTTACGCGACTAACCATTCCGGGAAGCCTCGCCGCCACCCACAATCTCGGCTGCGTTGCGCTAGAGGCCATCGACAAATCCGCTCAGCCTCCCGATTTGTACAAGGCGATTCCGCAATGCATAACGGCCGGCCGCTACCCAGATGCTGTTGAGCTATTTATGTTGGCGGGCCTGGAGATCCGTTTCGATTCGACGCGGGTTACCGACAAGACGGCGGGTCAAGCGGGACAGGTCATGATCATGAACACTTTTAGTCCGCTACCCCAAGAACAACGCCAGAAATTCGCAGACACATTCAACGTCTTAATTAAGGAGCCAAAGACGCTGACGCAGGTATGCGAGGGCGCGCAGAAATTAGGACCGCCCACTTATTATCCCGAATATATGATCTTGCACGGCATCAAGGCCTTCACGGGTGATCCCCGCGTCAGCGCAATCGACACAGCCATGAACGGCCAAGCCGTTTGGACCCGGATTCAACACACCTACCTGAATTGCCCAACTTCCCTCTAGCCAAAGACCCAGCGCGATTTTTTGGCGCGCCCCGGCGCAATTTTCTGCCTCATATTGTGTTTACCGCTGCCCTATCCCAAAATGTCGCCCGCCGAGGGGGCGCAGCTCTATAAGTGCCTCCCCATGGGTCACCGGTCGGGTGTACTTGGCAGGTTCCAAATGGTTGAAATTGACCATTCGGAGCCTCGAATAGCGTTTTAGCGATATGCCGGCTTAGCACAGTGGTAGTGCAACGGTTTTGTAAACCGTAGGTCGGGGGTTCGAATCCCTCAGCCGGCACCAGACCCCCGTTTTTTCACATCTGGTAACGTCTGGCCATGTCCAGACACGTTCACGAAACCCCTTTATTTCCAGCCTCATTCGTCAACGCGGACTCATCGACGTATTTTTCGATCCATTGCCAGCGACCACTCGGTGGGGGTATTTTGGGGGTACTTGGGGTGTTCCAAAACCCACGTACCCCCAAAATTCTGGGGTATCTCAAAAAAGCCAAGGAAGTGCTGCATGTCCCTGACCGACACCCTCATTCGACAAACCAAACCGCAAGCGAAGGCCATCAAGCTCTTCGATGGTCGCGGCCTATTTCTCCTGGTCACGCCCACCGGCTCACGGTGTTGGCGCCTCAAGTATCGCTTCGAAGGCCGAGAAAAATTGCTCGCCCTCGGCGTATATCCCGATGTGCCGCTCAGGCTCGCCCGCGAACGTCGCGAAGAAGCGCGGCAGCTCGTCGCGCGGGGTATCGACCCCAGCGCCAAACGCCAAGCGGAGAAGTCCTCACGCGCCGACACCTTCGAAGCCATCGCGCGTGAATGGCTGGCGCTGCAAGAACAGAAGCTCGCTCCCGCCACGTTCAAGAAAGCGCAATGGACCTTCGAGCAATTGATCTTTCCCCGATGAGGCAAGCGTCCGATAGCGTCCATCACGGCGCCGGATCTCCTCGCGACGTTGCGCAAGATCGAGGAACGCGGCACTCACGAGACCACCCATCGTGCCAAGCAGCGCTGCGGTCAGATCTTCCGCTATGCCATTGCCACCAATCGCGCCGAACGCGACGTCTCCGCCGACCTGCGAGGCGCCCTCGCCCCCGTGGTAACCCGGAATCGCGCCGCGCTGACCGACCCCGCCGACGTCGCTGCCCTGCTCCGCGCAATCAACGGCTATCGGGGCAGCCCCACGACCACGTACGCCTTGAAACTCGCCTCCCGAACCTTCGTGCGGCCCGGCGAACTGCGCTACGCCGAGTGGAGCGAGGTCGATCTGGACGGCGTCGAGTGGCGCATACCCGGGGAGCGCATGAAAATGGGCGAACTCCATATCGTGCCTCTCGCTCAGCAGGTAGTGGAATGGTTGCGCGAACTGCACTCCATCACCGGTCGCGGCAAGTACCTCTTCCCCGCCCTGCAAACACTCCAACGGCCCATCAGCGAGAACACCGTGAACGTCGCCCTGCGCCGCCTCGGCTACTCCAAGGAGGAAATGACCGGCCACGGATTCCGGGCGATGGCATCGACGCTGCTGAACGAGCACGGCTGGCATCCGGACGTGATCGAGCTGCAGCTCGCCCATGCCGAGCGCAATAAAGTCCGGGCCGCGTACAACCGCGCTCAGCGGCTGCCGGAACGGCGAAGAATGATGCAGGCCTGGGCCGACTACCTTGATGCCTTAGCATCCGGCGCCAAGGTATTCGTGCTGAATGCAGGACGCAGTGAAACGCGGGAACCAACGCATGGACACAAGAGCATTTATTTTTCGCGAGCTTAAAATTCGCCAATCCCAATCGCGGGGGTACTCCGTCGTAGCCCGTCTCCCTTGATCGTAGCCGAGAGTGGCTGCCCTCAATCGTCGTCGCTGTACGACTGCGCCTAAGTACGCTGGAGTCAGGTTGCATGCAGTGAGATTCGGGATTATCTAGATGACGCCGATTGTATTTTCCATTGTCTAAAAACGTGGAGGCGTCATGACGAATAATTCCGACTCTCTTCCCCAACTGCGCTTCGACATTCCCGAGGTCGCGCGCATTCTCCGCATCAGCCGCGCAACGCTGTACCAGCGCATCCGCGCAGGCGCCATCAAGATCCACAAGGACGGACGACGCACCTTCGTGACAGCCGAAGAGCTGCTGCGCTACGCGACACCTAAGGGCTGATCGGAAAGCGCTCGAAGCGCAAAAGTAGGCGCCGCGTGAGCGGCGATCGGATGTTCGCTAATGGGTAAGACGAGTGGACACTAAAGCCGCTCATAAGGCGCCTGGTGAGCCAACTCGCAAGGCGCCGTCGAACACGACCATCATCCGCGTGGATAAGAGCGCAGGTCATTGGGACGCCATACCCCGCACATTGATAGACGATGATCGACTCAGCCTCGAAGCGCGTGCGGTGGCTATGTGGTTTCTCTCACGGCCGCCGGGCTGGGAGATACGGGCCACCGCGATGCCATTCTTGCTGAAGGATGCAACCCGATGCAGCGGCCATGTCGGGCGCGATTTCGCCAAGCGCATGCTTCGCGAGTTGGATCTATGCGGCTATCTCACCCGAAAGCAGACGCGGACGCCGACCGGACGATGGCGTTGGGAATATGTGTTCAACCCGGCACCGGCCGCGTCCACCATCGACGGACTTACCGTCAATGGTTCTTCCGTCGATCGCGTCGCCGTCGCCGGTAAAGGCGTCGATATACAACAGACTGATAAATCCAGAGAGAATCAATACACACCAACTACAACGACAGACCCTCGCCAAGCCAACAGAGCGAGACAACCGGACGTAGTAGTTCCGAGTGAACTTCGATATCCAGAATGCCTTGGAGGGGAAAGGCTGGCGGCCGCCCGAGCGATCATCGAGACGTGTCCGGCGGAGCAACGGCAGGCGGTGTTGGATGAACTGGACGCCATGCACGCGGCACGACGAGTCCGTAGTCCGATTGGCCTCCTGCATCGCCTGGTCGAGCGGGCCAACAAGGGAGAGTTCTTTCCAAATTCATCGACACGAGTCTCGCGACCAAGGCCGCCGATGAACGCTAGGCCAGCCGCTTCTAAGACGCGGGGCAACGCGTTGGCAGATGGTGCCGTTCCTGCCAGTGACATTGCGCA
>Ga0302310_10002954_pt1 | contig 13421 bp, 9 predicted proteins | sample III_Palsa_N1_2_FD_200451 | JGI IMG/M metagenome (GOLD analysis project Ga0302310, IMG submission 200451) | Peat permafrost microbial communities from Stordalen Mire near Abisko, Sweden - III_Palsa_N1_2 | ecosystem: Environmental > Terrestrial > Soil > Palsa > Peat permafrost | place: Sweden... | reverse complement strand
GGTTCGCGCTGGTAGGGTTTTTGCATGAGGGCGCGGGCTTCGTTGATGGCGCCCTGGGTGTTGTCGTTGGTTTGGATGGCTTGCTTGTATTCGTTGACGGCGCGCTCGCGCTGGCCGGTGATGTCGAATATTTTGCCGAGGTTGATGTGGCTCCAGACCTCGACCCACTTGGGATCGCCGTCGCCGCGGAGGGCGTCGCGGAAGCTGTTGGCGGCGGACTGGTAGTTGTGCTGCATCATGAATATTTCGGCGAGGCGGTAGTTGGCGAGAGCGCTACCGCGGTTTTCGTCGAGGGCCTTTTGATACTCGGAGATGGCGGCCATGAGGTCGCCCTGGGCGACGGCCTGCTGGCCGCGCAGGACGGCGACGCGGACAGCGAGGTCGGGCGTGGACTTGAGCAGCCAGTTGTCGGGGTCGATGGTGATGCGGCGGGGACGGCCAAAGGTTTCGACGGAGTAGGTGGATTCGGTGCCGGAGAGATCGACGCGGCGGTCTTCGGTTTTGCCCTCGGTCTCGATGCGCAGTTCGACGGGCATGCTGAAGAGGTCGAGGTCCTGGGTGACGGAGCCGACGGTGCGGAAGCCCTTGTTGCTGCCGAGGCGGAAGACGGTGAACTTGTCGCCGAACTCGGGAGCGCCGGTGCCGTCGAGCCACTGCGAGAAGAAGGCCGTGAGTTGCAGGTGCGAGGTATCCTGCGCGACGTTCTGGACGTTGGGAGTGTGGACGGATTTGTCGGTGTACTCGGTGAGCAGGGAGCGCAGGAATTTTTGGAAGGTGTCGTCGCCCATCTCCCAGCGGAGCATGTGGAAGACCATGGCGCCCTTTTCGAGGGTCATGGATTGGAACTGGGGGCTGAAGGGGTCGAGGCGTCCGAGGGTGGTGAGGGGGTCGGTGTCGTAGGCGAGGGCGCCGGCTTCGACGTCGGTGATGGCGGACTGGAGAGCGGTCTTGCCGGCGGAGTCTTCGACGTACATGAGTTCGGCGTAGCGGGACATGCCGTTGGTGATCCAGGCGTCGTTGAGGGTGGCTGGGGAGATCATGGAGCCCCACCACTGATGGGCGACGGTGTTGGCGAAGAGGCGTGCGTTGGCGCGGTCGGGGCGGATGGCGATGACTTCAGGGGCCCAGGCGGCGGAGATGGAGTCGGCGGGAAGCTCGACGATATCGAGGCGGCCGGACTCTGCGGGGCCGAAGAGGCTGGTCATGAACTCGAACTCGCGGGTGACGGTGGAGGCGAAGTCGTGGCCCTTGTCTTTGAATTTTTCGGTGACGAAGGCGCGGACGTTGGGGACGCCGGGGATAGTGATGGGGTCGAGGAACTGGCCGGCTACGATGGTGCCGGGGAAGCCGGGTTTGTCCCAGTTGAAGACGAACTCCGTGCGGGCTTGTCCGTTAACGGCCGGCAGGGGGTTGGGTTTGCCGATAGCGCCGCTGCCGACGACGCGCTCGCCCTTGGGGACGGTGATGTGGAGTTCGGCGGTGAAGCGGTCGGTGAAGAGCTGGGTCATGGGGAACCAGCGGCCGGCGTAGAGCAGGATGCTGATGGGGTCGGCGATCTGGAGGAGCTTGATGCCGTCTACGGGGCTGGTCTCGGTGGTGGGCGCGCCGGCATAGGTGAAGGTGTAGGTGTTGGTGCTGCCCTTGGCGAGGAGAGTTGCGGGGGTGACGCGGATGGTGGAGTCGGTGACGTTGCGCTCGGAGTTGAGGGTGGCGTGCGTGGCGTCGGTGATGCTACTGTCGGTGATGCTGGAGACTTGCAGGGCGTTGTTGAGGCCAAAGGTGACGACGTTGAGGTCGTCGAGTGCGGTAAAGGTGACGGCGGCTGTGGCGGTGAGCTTGCCGGTTGCGGGGTCGAGGTCAGCGTGGATGACGTAGGCGGTGACGTCGATCTGGGCGCGGGTGGGCGGCGCTGCGTGGAGCGTGAGCGCGGTCGCCGCGAGGGCGAGGAGAGTGCCGAGATTACGGAGCCGGTGAATCATGCGGGAATCCTTGGCGAGCTGACGACGGTGGCTGGTTAAGCCGACGCTTCAATGCTACCTCTACTTAGTACTTTATTAGACGCCGATTGGATTGCATCAGCCTACACGGGTGGATTGGGACAGGAGCGAGAGGACGGTGTCGGCGACGTGGGCAATCGCTGTGCTGGAGGTATCGGCGATGAGGCTTTGGCGGACGCTGGCGAGGGCGGCGATCTGAAGGTCACGCGCAGGGCCTTCGGCGAGCAGCGGGGCGAGGGCGGAGGCGACGCTGGCGGCGGTGAAGCTGGATTGCAGGAGCTCGGGGACAATGCGCCGTTGGGCGATGAGGTTGACCATGGCGATGGGCTGATTGTCGTCGGCGTCGGGCATGTCGTGAAACTCCTCGGGATAGCGGACGAGACGTTTGGCGAGGGCGAAGGTAAGCGGAGAGACGCGGTAGACGACGACGAAGGGGTTGCCGATGATTGCTGCCTGGACGGTGGCAGTGCCGCTGGCGACGACTGAGGCCCGAGCGTGGTGGAGGGCCTCGCGGGCGGCTTCGGGGCCGGTGATAAGGGTGAGGCGGAGGGTTGAGGCTTCGGGGCCGAAGTACTTGAGGTGCTCGGCGTTGAGTTGGTGGAGGTATTGCTGGAGCTTTGCGGGGTCGATGGTGGAGGCGACGGGGAGGAGGAACTCGTAGTGGGTGAAGGCCGCAGGATTTGCGGGGACGGTGAGGTTTGGGCCGTCGGCTATGGTGTTGGCGGCGGAGCCGGCGATGAGGTCGGAGATGGCGAGCTCGTGGAGCGCGGGCAGGTTGGCGCAGATTTCTTTCCAGCGGCTGCCGGGGAGCAGAGCGATCCAGGTCTTGGCGGGGTCGAGGTTGTGCGCGGCGGCGTATTGCTCGCGGGTTGAGGTGGGAAGCGGGAACTCGGCGAGGGGGTGGCCGACGAAGGTGGCGTTGACGCCGCGGTCGCGGTAGAAGGCCTCCTCGAAGGGGAAGATGACGAGCATTTTGGAGATACGCTGCTGCACCCAGCGGAGGCGGGAACGCTTCCAGGCCCAGAGTTGCGGGCTGACAAACCAAACGATGGGGACGCCGAGTTTTTTGAGGTGCTTGGCGAGGCGGAAGTTGACGTCGGGGAAGTCGATGAGGACGGCGATGTCCGGGCGTTGGGCCTTGATGGAGGAGACGAGCTTGCGGTATTGAGCGAAGATGTAAGGCGCGTGGCGGAGGACCTCGGTGATGCCCATGTGGGCGACGTCTTCGGCGCGGACTATGCGGTGTTGGCCGGCGGATTCCATGTGTGTGCCGCCGAGTCCGGTGAAGGAGGCGTTGGGCAGGCGGTCGCGGAGGGCGGTGATGAGGGCCGCGCCGTAGGCGTCGCCGGAGGCTTCGCCGGCGGAGAGGAAGATGCGCGGGTTGGAGATCGTGGCGATGGTTTGAGTTTACTGCGCGGGTGGGTGTCTGTAGAGGGATGAGGATAGGGAGGGGTGAGGAATGAGGGAGGGTGGGTTAATATGTCGAGCATGGCGACGAAGAGGTTCAAGGCGGTGCTGGAGAAGCTGGGCGATGGCCTTGGGTGGACGATTGCGCGGGTACCGTTTGAGCCTTCGGAGGTATGGAAGGGGATGGTGCGGTTGCGGGTGCGCGGGACGGTGAATGGATTCGAATTTCGGACTTCGCTGTTTCCGGTGACGGGAGGCGGGTATTTTCTGCTGGTGAATAAGGCCATGCAGCGGGGTGGGGATGTGGGGCTGGGGGAACTGGCGGAGTTCACGCTGGAGCCGGATATGGAAGCCCGGGAGGCGGAGCTGCCGGATGAGCTGGCGGTCCTGCTGGACGATGAGCCGGGGTTGCGGGAGTGGTATGACGAGCTGAGCGAGTACACTCGGCGGGAGATTGGAAAGTGGGTGTTGGGGGTGAAGAGTGATGAGGCGCGGATGCGTCGCGCGGAGCAGATCGCGGAGCGGCTGCTGGGTGCGATGGAGGGAGAAAAGGAGTTGCCGCCGGCGATCGCGGCGGCGTTTCGGAGAAGGCCGAAGGCGAAGGCGGGGTGGGAGAAGATGACGGTGACGCAGCGGCGGAATGAGTTGATGGCGGTTTACTACTACCAGACGCCGGAGGCGCGGGAGAAGCGGGTAAGGAAGTTGTGTGAGATGGCGGAGAAGCGGGCTTGAGTTTTCTGAAAATTGATAGCGTACTATTGCGTTAGAGGCGGATTGCTATGTCAGATGTGGTGACAGGACTTCGGCAAGTGATTCAGGACCTCGTTGTGCCGGAGTTGAAGGCGCACACGGCGAGACTCGACGCTCTACAAAAACAGAGCGAGATGCTACAGAAGCAGACCGAGATTCAGTTCGACGCGATGATGAAGACGCTTGATGCTTTTCGCGCGGAGATGCGGTCGGAGTTTCAATCGCTGCGAGCGAACAATCAGGTGGAAGTGTTTCGGCAGATTGCGCCTATCAGTAAGCGTTTAGCTGTCCTTGAATCCAGGACTATGCAAGGGTAGACGTTCTGCAAGGCCATGGCTGGTCAGAGGCGCATGGGTTGGCGCTTCCAGTAGGTGAGGGAGCGCCAGCACCACTCGATGGGGCCGAAGCGGAAGTAGCGGAGCCAGAGGGTGCTGAAGGTCAGGTTGACGAGCCACATGGCGGCGACGCAGTAGTAGAGCTTGTAGTAGTCGAGGTAGCCGTACCAGTGGAGCGGCGTCCAGACGAAGATGGCGCGCATGGAGATGCTGGTGAGGAGGTAGTTGGAAAGCGCCATCTGGCCGACGTTGGCGCAGCGGGCGAAGAGCCAGCGGAGCAGGCCGAGGCCGTGGGATGAGGCCCGGAGGAGAAGCAGGATGAGTGCGGCGTTGCCGATGGTCCCGGGGATGCGTCCGAAGTCGTAGGGGACTTGCAGCCAGAGGTAGGTCTGGATCTGATCGAAGCCGCCTTTCCAGGCGTGGTATGCGCCGAGGGCGACGATGGGCCAGGAGATGCCGAGTCCGATGACGGCGCAGAGGGCGTAGGTCCTGGTGGAGAGCTTGAGCGAGAAGAATCCGAGTTTGTAGAGGGCCATGCCGAGCAGCATCATGCCGAACCAATCGCCCATGACGATGGGGAAGGTGGTGATGGTTTCGGTCTGGAAGGCGTCGGGGGCATCGGCGACGAAGGCTTTGGCCCAGCTTTTGTGGTCGGCTATGTCCTTGTACATCTTTTCTTTGGAGAGACGCCAATGGTCAAGTAACTTCTGGTTGTTTTCGAGGGCGGACTTGTCATCTTCGGTGAGGGGCTTGTGCGCGGCCTCGTGGGCGTGGGCCGTGGCGACGCTTTTCTTAACGGAAACCATGCCCATGGTCTGGCCGCCATTGACCAGCAGGGTGTTGACGACGAGGACGATGCAGCCGGTCCAGAGGAGGGTTTTGGGTTTGAGATTGCGGAAGGGAAAGAGCAGCATGAGCGCGGCGGCGGCGTAGATGAAGAGGATGTCGCCGTGCCAGATGAAGAAGCAGTGGATCATGCCGAAGAGCATGAGCCACATGTTGCGGCGGGTATAGATGTCGGCAGTGCGGACACCGGCGCCGCGGGCTTCGGCGCGGCTGGTGAGGAGGATGACACCGGCGCCGAAGAGCATGGAGAAGAGCGCGCGCATCTTGCCTTCGGCGAAGATCCAGCGGGCGAACCAGAGCGCTGTGTTGATCTCCCAGTGGGGGCCGTTGAAGACAGGCTTGACGGTGGCGAGGGGATAGACGTAGTTGCCGTTGCCGAGGCCGAAGTCGCAGATGTTCATGATGAGGATGCCCATGAGCGAGATGCCACGGAGGACGTCGACCGAGGAGATGCGCTCTTCGGGGGCGACGGGGCGGGTGGCGAGCATGGGGTCTATGGGATCGAGGGGCTCGATGTAGGGCGGGCCGGCGAGCTCTTCGTTGGCGGCTGGCGGGAGGGGCGCCTGGTCGGTTGTGGCGATTGAGTCGATCGGGTCTAGAGGAAGGGCGTTGCTGCTCATGAGTTGGTCTCCGAAGCGCTGCAGGTCCCGTGGAGCTATTGCCTATGGGTGCAGTGTAACGGAGTGGCGGAGGAGTGCCAAGTTTCAGGCTGGCTGATCTTTGAGGTGGCGTGCCAGGCGTGCGGCGGTGAACTCGGCTCCGCAGGCGAAGCGGAGGAGAGGGCCGAAGGAATTGGCGGCGGCGAGGCCGGCGAAGTAGAGGCCGGGGACGGAGGACTCTAAGTTGCACGAGAGGACGGGAGCGCCCTGGAGGGTTTGAAGGCTGGCGCGGAGGTCGTCGTCGAGCATGGGAAGGCTGGAGATGGAGACGCGGAAGCCGGTGCCGGCGATGATGTGGTCGACCGTGAGGGTGGAGGCCTTGCTGCCGGGTTGGGTGAGGGTGAGATGCACCTGGCCGTCGTGGAGGGAGGCTTCGGCGATGGAGGCGTTGAGGTGCATGGGAATGAGACCGACGACCTTATCGCGGACGAACCATCCGGGCGCGGGGCCGAGGTGGCGGGCGACGGCGCGGAGGCGCAGCTTTGCGGGCAGGGCGTGGAAGAGTAGCGGGAGATCGGCGCAGAGCTTCGATTTCCAGCCGAGGCCGAGGCCCGAGCGTGGATTCTTGAGGCGCTGGAGCAGGGAACGGGGGCCTGGGGGCGCGTGGAAGGCGATGCCGGCGGAGCGGGTTACGATGTGGACTTCGGCCCCGGCTTCGTGGAGGAGCGCGGCGACGTCGACGGCTGAGGCCCCGGCCCCGATGACGGCCACCTTGCGATCGCGAAAGGCGGAGAGGTCGCCGTGGTCGAAGGTGTGGGTGAGGTGCCCGGCGGGCAGGCCGGCGAGGATTGGCGGGATGTAAGGGAAGGGCTCGATGCCTACGGCCAGGATGAGCTTGCGGGTCTGAAACTGCTCGCCGGATGCGGTGGTGAGAGCGAAGCCCGCGGGAACGCGGTGGATGGAGACGATGCCGGTTTGCTCGAGGTGGGGGACGAAGCGGCGCTGGAACTCGAGCCCGTAGGCGGTGAAGATTTCAAGGGCGACGGGTAGTCCGGTGTCCGCATAGGGGAGGTTGTTTTCCAGGCAGAAGTGGCGGAGGGTGAAGGTATTTCCGGGGTTGTAGAGGCTGCTGGCAAAGCCTTCGGACTTGAGCTTCATGCCCGGGGGCATGTGATCGCGCCAACTCCGCATGGGTGTGCCGAAGATCCTGGTTTGGAAGGGGAAAGGGGCGAGATGGGCCGCGATGGAGAGTCCGTAGGGGCCGGCCCCGACGATGGTGACGCCGGTGATTGGAGCGCTTCGATTGGTGGAGGTCAGTTGCATAGGAGGCCCGCCGGACACGTGTCAATTGGTGAGATAGGTGAATCAGTGGATGAGCGGCTGTTCCGCGATAGCGGCCTGGGAGGTGGGTGGCAGTTCACGGTCGCGACCGGGGGGAAAGAAGTGGTGGTAGAGGCGTGCGGGGAGTTGGCGGTAGGGCCATTCCTCCAGCAGGAGTTCGGCTGTGAGCTGCGGGGCGTCGTGGGGGAGATCGTGATAGCCGGTGGCGATGTAGGGTGTATTGGGGTTCCAGATGAGGGCCTGGGGATAGAAGGCGACGGTGTCCGAGGAGATGGTGGTGTTAGGTGCGGGTGGGGGCTGCGGTTTGCCGGTGAGCGCGGCGAGGAGGACGCCGGCGAGGTCTCCCTGGAGGGGTAGAACGAAGTGGCCGAGCTGGGTGCAGCGAGGGTTGAGTTCGATGAGGTAGGCGTCTCCGGTGGGCAGGCCGTGGGCATCGTGCTGGAGGATGAAGTCGAGACCGTGAAAGCCGCTGAGATTGAGGCGGCGGGCGATCTTGCGGCAGGCCTCTTCGATCTGAGGGTTGTGGATGAAGCGGACCACGGTGGCGGCTCCGGTGGGGCCCTGGGACGAGAGAGTTTCGACCGCGACGGAGGCGAGGACTTCGCCCTGCCAGCAGGCGATCATGCTGTTGGCTGGAGGGCCGGGGATGAACTGCTGTGCGACCACGGGGCGCGTTGGCTGAGTGCGCCATGACCAAAGTGAAAGTGGGCTGCTATTGACGAGGAGCCGCTTGAGCGCGGTGGCGCCGGAGAGGGGCTGGGCGAGCTTGCGGTACGCCGCGAGCCTGCTGGAGACGCTGTGGGTGATGGCTACGCCGGTGCCGCCGGCGCTGCCATCGGCTTTGAGGACGGCGTCGTCGAGCGGCCATTCGGCGAGGCTGGATTCGGAGGCGATGGAGCGGGTGAGAGGGACGTGGATGCCGAGTTCGACAGCCAGCGCGAGCAGGCGTTCGCGGCTATCGAGGATGGGATAGGAGGCTGGGTCTCCGAGGGAGCGCTCGATGAGGGGACGGAGCGAAGAATGTTTCGCGTGCAGCGCGTGCAACTGCTGGACGACACCATCGTCGCATGGGACAACGAGATCCGGCTGGGCTGCGAGGATGGCGCGGCGGAGAGAGCGGAGCGATTGGGTGCCGCGGTATCGATAGAGCTTTCCGATACCCGGGACGAGGGCCAGAGGATGCCCGGCGGGACAGAGCGCCGGCACGCTGACGCCGTGACGCACGAAGGCCATCGCGAGACGAGCCGACAAGGGGAACCACGTGCTCGCAGCGACGAGCACTACCGGTTTTGGATCGATGGGCAAAGGTCTATCGCTCTCTCGTACCGGAAGATAGTCCCCACGATAGCCTCGCGCGGTGGGGACGGCAAGGGAAATCTGACCGGAGGGGTACCGATGCGGGAATCAGGCGATTTCAGCGAGCGGGTTGCCGAGGGCTTGGTTGCCGAGGGCTTGGTCGCCGAGTTCCTGGTCTTTGTACTGAAGCTGGTAGAGCTTGTAGTAGAGGCCGTGGAGGGCGAGGAGTTGCTGGTGGGTGCCTTGCTCGCGGAGATGGCCCTTGTGCATGACGAGGATGACGTCGGCGCGTTGGATGGTGGATAGGCGATGGGCGATGAGCACACTGGTGCGGCCGGTGATCATGCGGGCTAGCGCGGTGGTGACGAGCTGCTCGGTAGCGGTGTCGACGGAGCTAGTGGCTTCATCGAGGATCAGGATTCCGGGTTTGTGGGCCAGGGCGCGGGCGAAGGAGATGAGTTGCTTCTGCCCGGTGGAGAGGGTGGAGCCGCGTTCGAGGACAGGGGTGTCGAAGCCGTCGGGGAGGGTGCGGATGAAGTCGGCCACGTTGACCTCTTCGGCGGCGTTGGCGATCTCGGTGTCGGTGATCCAGTCGGAGCCGAGGCGGATGTTTTTGCCGATGGTGCCGGAGAAGAGGAAGGGGTCTTGCAGGACGACGCCGAAACGCTTGCGGAGGGCTTTGAGGTCTTGCTGACGGACGTCTACGCCGTCGATGAGGATCGTGCCGTGCTGTACGTCGTAGAAGCGCATCATGAGGGCGGTGATGGTGGTCTTGCCGGCTCCGGTGTGGCCGACGATGGCGGCAGTGGCGTCTGGGTCGATCGTGAAGGAGACGCCGCGGAGGATCCACTCGATGCCGTTGAGCTTGTCGAGGTGTTGGGAGGGAAGGGTGGCGACGGTTTCGAGCTGCTCGGGGGTGAGTTGCTGGTAGGTGAACCAGACGTCGCGGAACTCGATGCGGCCGGATTTGTCGCCGGGGACGGGGTTGGCGAGGAGGGGGATTTCGGGGACGGTGTCGAGGAGCTTGAAGATGCGCTCGGAGGCGGCCATGGCAGATTGCAGGATGTTGAACTTGTCGCTGAGGTCCTGAATGGGGCGGAAGAATCTTTGCGCATACTGGATGAAGGCGATGAGGATGCCGATGGTGACAACGGGGTGGAGGAAGCCGTGTACCCCACTCATCGCGCCAGAGTGCGGCGCGATGAATGGGCCACCCAGAGATGGGGCACCCGCAGCGATGGCGTGGAGGACGCGGATGCCTCCGTACCAGATGACAAGGGCGATGGCGATGGAGCTGAGGAGTTCGACTACGGGGTAGTAGAGGGCGTAGGCGAAGATGGCGTCGGTCCAGGCGAGCTTGTTCTCGTGGTTGACGGCGGAGAAGTCGCGGAAGGCACGGGGTTCGCGGTTGAAGAGCTGGACGACGGACATGCCGGAGACGTACTCCTGCGTGAACGAATTGATCTTTGCTGTCGCTGCGCGCTGACGGCGGTAGGAGTCGCGGACATGCGTGCGAAAGAGTTGGGTCGCATACAAGATGGCGGGGATGACGGAGAGCGTGAGCAGCGCGAGTGGCCAGCTCATGGAGACCATGCTGGCGACAATCATGGAGAGGATGAAGACGTCTTCGAAGATGGCGAGGACGCCGGAGGTGAACATCTCGTTGAGAGCATCGACGTCTGACGTTACGCGGGTGACAAGGCGGCCCACGGGGTTGCGGTCGAAGAAGGCGACGGTCATGCGCTGGAGGTGGCGAAAGATCTGGGAGCGGAGATCGAACATGATCTTCTGGCCGGTCCACTGCATGAGGTAGGTCTGGAGGAACTCGAGGGCGAAGGTGAGCAGGAGCGAGGCGAAGTAGAGTTCGGCGAGTTGGGTGACGCCGCGGGCGGGGTCGGGCGAGAGATGGCGGGCGAGGCGGCCGGGATTCCCGGTTGGGGCGAAGTAGGTGTCGACTGCGACTTTGACGAAGTAGGGGCCGGAGACGTCGCTGGCGGCCTTGATGACGATGCAGACGGCGGAGATGCCGGCCTGGAGCTTGTAGGGCTTGAGGTAGCGGACGAGCCGGCGCATGAGAGGGCCGTCGTAGGCTTTGCCGACTACGTCGTCGTCGATGCCGCGCTTGGGGGCTTGCTTCTTCTCTTTCTCGTCGGCCATTGTGTTTATTTTAGAGGGTGATGGTGAGGGGCGGGATTCTTTGTCTGCGTGGGGAGTTGTGGCGAGTGAGGAGAGCGGGTCAGGCGATCAGTTTCCAGATGCCAGTTTAGGTCGTGAAAGAATTGGTTGTGGCGATTGAGGCGAGTTCGGTGGGGGTTTATGTTTCGGTGCCGTTTTGCCGGGCGAAGTGTAGTTTTTGTAATTTTGCGAGCGGGGTGTCTTCGCCTGCGGTCATTGATGAGTATGTGGAGAAGCTGTGTGCGGAGATTGAGGCGGTGGGCGAGACTGCGGCGGGGTTGGGGGCAAGGCTGCCGCGGCGCGTGGATACGATTTACTTTGGCGGCGGGACTCCTAGCCTGTTGGCGCCGAGGCAGTTGAGGGAGATTTTTGCGGGGTTGGGGCGAGGGTTTGAGATTGAGGATGGCGCGGAGATTACGCTGGAGTCGGCGCCGGGGCAGATTGCGGAGGCGTTGCTGGCGGAGGCGATGCGGTTGGGGGTGAATCGCGTGAGCCTGGGGGTGCAGTCGTTTGTGGACCGCGAGAGTGCGGCGGTGGGACGGACGCATACGGAGCGCGAGTGTGTGCGGGAGATTGCGCGGCTGCGGGCTGCGGGGTTGGAGGATGTGGGCGCGGACCTGATTGCGGGGTTGCCGTATCAGACGCGGGAGAGCTGGGCGCACTCGCTGAGTGTGGCGACGGGTGTGGGGTTGACGCATTTGAGCGTGTACATGCTGGAGGTGGATGAGGACTCGCGGCTGGGGCGTGAGGTGATAGCGGGCGGGACACGGTTTCATGCGCATGGGGTGCCCCAGGAGGAGATCGCGGCGGAGCTGTATGAGCAGGCTTGCGAGGCGCTGCCAAATGCGGGGTTTGCGCAGTATGAGATTTCGAACTTTGCGCTGGCGGGGCACCAGTCGAGACATAACCGGAAGTACTGGGAGCGGAAGCCTTATGTGGGGGTTGGGCTGGATGCGCATTCGATGCTTCTGTGTGGTGAGGGCGCTGTGCGGTTTGCGAATCCGGATGAGTTGACGGAATATGGGCGGGCGGCGTTGGAGGTGACTCGCGTGGGGGTGAGAGAGGCGTTTGAGGAGAGGATGTTTTTGGGGTTGCGCTTGAGTGAAGGGGTTTGCTCGCGGGAGTTTGTGGAGAGCTTGGGCGGGGCGGTGAAGGAGATGGTGGAGGATGGGTTGGTGTGGGATGAGGGTGGACGATGGGGGCTGACGTTGCGGGGGAGAATGGTGTCGAATGAGGTTTTTGGGCGGTTGCTGGAGGATGTGGCGGCTTGAAAGAGAGCGGGTTATCAGGATCTCAGAGCGTTTGAGCTTAGAGCAAGACGGTTTCTGGAGAGGGATGAGGAGTGAGGTTTGAGGAATGAGGGTTTGCGAGTGATTGATTTGAGGAGCGACACGGTGACTCGGCCTACGCGGGAGATGTATGCGGCGATGGCGGTTGCTGAGGTTGGCGATGATGTTTATGGGGAAGACCCGACGGTAAATCGATTGGAGGCGCGCGCGGCGGAGGTGTTTGGGCGGGAGGCGGCGATCTTTGTGCCTACCGGGACGATGGGGAACCAGATTGCCATACGACTGCATACTCAGCATGGGCAGGAGGTGATCTGCGAGGCGCGGGCGCATGTGCTGGATTGGGAGATGGCGATGGTTGCGGCGTTCTCGGGATGCGTGCCGCGGACGGTGGTGGGAGATCGCGGGGTAATGCGTTGGGAGCAGATTGCGAAGGCGATCGCACCGAAGATTTATTACCGGGCGCAGACGAGGTTGGTGTGCGTGGAGAATACGCACAACATGGCGGGTGGGACGGTGACGCCGGTGAATGTGATGGAAGAGATTTGGGCGGGGGCGAAGGAGGCGGGGTTGCCGACGCACCTGGATGGGGCGAGGATCTTCAATGCGGCGACGGCGTTGGGTGTGAGCGTGGCGGAGCTGACGAGTGGGTTCGATACGGTGATGTTTTGTCTGTCGAAGGGGCTGGGTGCGCCGGTGGGATCGATGCTGGTGGGATCGAAGAAGGATATTGAGCGGGCGCGGGTGTATCGCAAGGCGCTGGGTGGAGGGATGAGGCAGGCTGGGGTTCTGGCGGCGGCGGGGTTAGTGGCGTTGGAGACGATGCCGGCGCGGCTGGGGGACGATCATGCGAATGCGCGGATGCTGGCGGAGACGATCGCCGGGTGTGAGGGCGCGGAGATCGATATGGAGTCCGTGCAGACGAACATTGTGTTCTTTAGCGTGAAGGATGCGGTGGGGTTGGTGGCGGGGTTGAAGGAATGCGGGATACTGTGCAGCGCGATTGGGCCGCACCAGGTGAGGCTGGTGACGCACTACGATGTGAGCCGCGAGGATTGTGACGCTTGTGCGGGGGTGTTGGTGGAGATGCTGAAGAACAGTGAGTAGAGAGTAGGGAGTAGGGAAGAGCAGAAGCAGATCCCTGCGGGAATGGAAGAAAGAAGAGCAACTGCAAGAGCAACTACAGATCCCTGCGGGATGAAAGAAAGAAGGCAGAAAGACAAGCGAGGGGTCAGGGGGTGGGGTTTGGGGTGGCTTCGCCGCGGGGGAGGAAGACGGTGACGGTGGTGCCGTGGACGCCGGATTGGGTTTGGCTTTCGATGGCGATGGAGCCGTCGTGCTTTTCGATGATGCCCTTACTGACCCAGAGGCCGAGGCCGGTGCCGTTTT
>Ga0302310_10002938_pt1 | contig 13459 bp, 12 predicted proteins | sample III_Palsa_N1_2_FD_200451 | JGI IMG/M metagenome (GOLD analysis project Ga0302310, IMG submission 200451) | Peat permafrost microbial communities from Stordalen Mire near Abisko, Sweden - III_Palsa_N1_2 | ecosystem: Environmental > Terrestrial > Soil > Palsa > Peat permafrost | place: Sweden... | reverse complement strand
ACCGGTTTTTCAACAATCGCGTACAGCTTAACCTGGAAGGCTATTACTGGAAATACCGGAACCAGCAATTGGCGCACATCGGCGTCGATCTGGCCGGACATCAAAGCTACTTCGCCCAGAACCTGGGTAATCTGACGATCTACGGGTTGGACGCGGAAGGGCGCTTTTTGCTGACCCCGTCGACCGCGCTGAGCGGCCAGGTGCAATATCTCCACACCAAATATACGTCTTTCGAGTTTCAGGTTCCCACCGGCGTCGCCCCACCCTTCACCTCCTGTGCGAATGCGGTGGATGCGGCCGCGCCAGGTTTCACCAATGTCAATTGCTCGGGAATGCCAGGCTACAATTCACCCAGGTGGACGGTCAATCTGGGTGGCGAGCAGACGTTCCGGCTGCGGGACTACAAGCTCGTGGCGAGCGTCGACACGCAGTACCGCAGTGGCCGCTACGTCGGCTTTGACTTTTCGGAGGGCGAGTATGCCAATCCGACCTGGCAAACCAGTGCGCAGCTCACCTTTGGTCCGGACAATGACGCGTGGTCGATCGCGGGGTTTATCCGCAATATCGAGAATGATCGCTATCTCGCATACGCGGCGCAGTTCGCCGTGGGCAGTTCCACCATTGCCGTCACAGCGCCGCCGCGGACTTATGGCGTGCGTGCTTCGGTCAAATTCTGAAAGGTTCATATGAGTAGTTCAAGCCAGCCAATCGGCACAGCCGCTACGGGCGGATCGCCCGATCGCATTCCCGACTGCGACCAGACGGGCCCGCTGTTCGGCCCCAACCGTATCAAGCTAGGCGTGTTCGGGTTGAATTTGTCGAGCGCGGCCGGTATTACGGCGGCAAAGGATCGGCACGAGGTCGACTGGCAACAGAACGTGCGGCTCGTCCAGCTTGCCGAGCGCGCTGGCTTCGAGGCAGCGGTTCCCGTCGCGCGCTGGCGCGGCTTCGAAGGCGCCTCCAATCCGTGGGGCGAGAGTTTCGAGACTTATACCTGGGCCGCCGGCTTGGCGTCGGTGACCAGCCGCATCGCTATATTCTGCACCTCGCATGTCCTCACCGTGTCGCCGGTCGTGGCCGCAAAGGCGATCACCACGATCGATCATATCTCGGGCGGGCGCGCTGTTCTGAACGTTGTGGCGGGCTGGTTCCAGAAGGAACTCGACATGTTCGGCGTCGGTGCCTTGGACTCGGACGGGCGCTATGCCTACATGGCCGAGTGGATGGACGTGCTGCTGCGCCTGTGGACGCAGGACGTTACTTTCGATTTCAACGGCAAATATATCTACGTCAAGGACGGGTATCAGCAGCCCAAATCCATCCAGCGGCCCCGGCCACCGGTGATGAATGCCGCCATGTCGCCAGTAGGTCACGCCTTTGCCGCGCGTTGGGCCGATATCGCGTTCGTTTCGATTGACTCGGCCAATCTGGATGAAGTGAAGTCAAAGGTGGCGGACATGCGAAAAATTGCTGCCGATCATGGCCGTGAGATTCAGATCTGGGCCGCCTCGCTGGTACTTTGTGCAGAAGGTGACGGAGTCGCTCAGGACGAAGTCGCCCGCTATATCGAACGAGAGGGCGACCCGGAGGCGTCGGCAAACCGGACGGCGTGGGGCCTTGCCGGCAAGGCGCCTTCCAAAAATCGCACCGAAACGATGAAGGCGAAAGGCAACATCGACGGCGGCCTTTCGCTCATCGGTACCCCGCAAGAGATCGCTAGCAACATCTGCCTGCTGTGCGAGGCGGGGATCGATGGCCTGTGCCTGTCCTGGTTCAATTTCGAAAAGGGCCTGCCGATCTTCATCGACAAGGTCCTGCCGCTGCTGGAGCAAGCGGGAGTCCGCCAACCGGCAACCTCCTGACCGGTTAAGTTCACCCGAGACGCAAGCAATATCGAGGACAAGATGGCCGAACAACAAACGCATACAGGCAGCCAGCGCTATCCATCACTTGCGGGGCGCAACGCGATCATTACCGGCGGCGGGCGCGGGCTAGGACGGGTAATGGCGCTGGCCCTGCTCGAACAGGGTGCCAACGTGATGATCACGGGAGCGCGCGCAGCGGATGAGCTTGCCGCCACCGCGGCGGATCTCAACGCGTTGGGCACGGGACGGTGCGTGAGCATGGTTGCCGATGTTTCCGATCCTGCAGCTTGCGAAAGTGTCGCGCGGGCGGCGCAAGATGCTTTCGGTTCGATCGACGTGTTGGTGAACAATGCGGCGCGCGGACCGACCGAGCAGATGAACGAGGCCGGCCGCCAGGCGCATGTCCAGCAAGGTCTGCCGACGGCCCCGCAGCTGAAGCATGCCGGCCAGGGCGATCGTTTCTGGGAAGGCAATGTCGACGGCTACCTGCGGATGCTACTGACCAACTTGGGCGGGCCCTTTCTGATGAGCCGTAGCTGCGTCCAGGGGATGATCGATCGCGGCTTTGGCCGGATCGTCAATATTTCGACGTCGCGTCCGACGATGGTGCATACCGGCTTTGGTCCTTATGGACCTTTGAAGGCTGCGCTAGAGGTCAGCAGCCGGATCTGGGCAGCAGAACTCGAAGGCACCGGAGTCACTGTAAACGTGCTGCTGCCGGGTGGGGCGAGCGACACCTCCGCAATCCCCGGTGGCGTCGCCGGGACGCGGGCGCCGCCGTTCCGGGCGGGCGAAGAGCCTCGCGGTCAGGAAGCCACGACCAAGGGCCTGTTGCCGCCGGCGATCATGGGGCCGCCGCTGGCCTGGCTCGCGTCCGACGAATCGAACGCGGTAACCGGGCGCCGGTTCAGCGCGCGCGACTGGAGCACGTCCATCTCGCCCGCAGATGCCGCAAGCCACGCTGAAGCCGATCGCATAGACATACCGCACATCATCTAACCCAGTCATTCCGCGCCATTCAAAAGCGCAACGGAGTAGCTTATGACCGACGCAGCAAGAATCGATACCCACCAGCATGTGTTGCCGCCCGAGTTCCTGGCAGCCCTGGATCGCCACGGCATGAGCGCATGGGCACCTGCGGCGTGGACGGCCGAGGGTGCGCTGGCGGCGATGGATCAGCATGAGATCGCGACCGGGGTGTTATCGCTTTCCACACCGGGCACACATTTTGGCGACAATGCCGAAGGACGCCTCCTGACCCAGCAGATCAATGAGCGTCTCGCAAATCTCATGACCAGCCGGCCGGACCGGTTCGGCATGTTCGCTTCTATTCCGTTGCCGGATATCGACGGGTCGCTGGAGGCAATCCGGCATGCTTATGACGACCTTGCAACTGACGGCGTTGTGCTGCTCGCTAGCAATCAGGGCATTTACCTGGGCGATCCGGCATTTGATCCGGTTATGGCCGAGCTCGACCGGCGCTCCGCGATCGTATTCGTTCATCCCACCCATCTGGGTGGCCCCCCCGTACCCGGAGTTCATCCGTTGCTCGTCGATTTTCTGCTCGATACGACCCGAGCTGCCGTGAATATGGTGCTGCGCGGCATCCCGCGCCGCTATCCTAACCTTAAAATCATCTTGTCGCACGGCGGAGGATTTCTGCCCTATGCCGCATATCGTGCCGCGAACATTGCCAACGTCGTCGATCCAAACGTCAGCTACGAGGACACGATCGCAGGCTTCTCCAGCTACTATTTCGATACAGCGCTGTCCAGCAGCCCAAGTGCTATGCCCAGCCTATTGCAGTTCGCCCGGCCCGAACGTGTTCTCTTTGGCTCCGACTGGCCTTATTGCCTGGATCGAACCGTGACCTTCTTCACCGATCAGCTAGACAAATATGAGGGTCTGGATGCGGCCGGTCATGCCGCCATCAATCGCGGCAATGCCGAGGCACTGTTTCCGCGATTAATCAAACAATAGGCGTAGTCAGGAGGCGATATGCGCGCACTGCTTAGAAACTGCTGGTATATGGGCGCATGGGCGCATGAGGTCACCGCCATGCCACTTTCCCGGCGTCTGCTGGGCGTCGGAACGCTGTTCTTTCGCGGCGAAGACACAAAGCTGGTCGCGTTGCGGGATCGCTGCCCACACCGTTTTGCCCCTCTATCGGCCGGCAAGGTAGTTGGAAACACGATTCAATGCCCATATCATGGGCTAGTCTTCGATGCCTCAGGCCAATGCATATCGGCCCCTCTCGAGGAACGGGCACCGCGCAGCGTGCGGGTGCAAAACTTTCCGGTCGTGGAGCGGGACAATATCATTTGGTTCTGGCCCGGCGATCCGCAAGCCGCCGATCCCTCGCTCATCCCTGATTTTGCCTACCTAGTGGATCCGGCTTACAAACATGTTTTTGGGATGACGCAAGTTAAGGCGCATTACGAACTCGAAACCGACAATCTCATGGACCTGAGCCACGTCGACATGCTCCACCCCGCCTTTGCGGGAGTTCTCAGCCCGAGAAGCCAGTTCAAGGCCACGCGTGAAGGCAACCGCGTTCAGGCCAACTGGTTCTCGAGCAACGCAACAAATCCCACAAGCATGGAGTATGGTCCGTTTCCCACCGGCGGCGGGCTGATCGACCAATGGCTCGAAATGCGGTGGGATCCGCCCGCTTCGATGTATCTTGAAGTGGCGGTATCTAAGGCCGGCGAAACGCGGGAGAAGGGCTATGCCATGCCCGGGGTGCATATTCTAACGCCTGAAACAGATCACTCGACGCTTTATTTCTGGGCAGGGTCGCTTCGTGTGGAGGATCAGGTTCCATTGGACGAGTTCCGCGAGAGCTTCATCCAAACGTTCGAACACGAGGACAAGCCCATGCTCGAGCAAGTTGCGGCGGGTATGGATGGGGAAACCGATCTGTTGGCGATGAAGCCTCTGTTGCTGCGCTCCGATGCGGGATCCGTGTTGGCCCGCCGCGTCCTTGCAGAGTTGATTGCAATGGAACAGGGGTAAGCATCTCTCGGAATCGCAGCCGAATAGCGGTTGGACGAACTTCGATTAACTCTGGAGCAAGTATATGGCGTCGCATATCTACAAAGTCATTGAAATCATCGGTTCCTCTGAAACCTCGATCGATGATGCCATCATAAGCGCGGTCGCAAAGGCGAGCGAGACCATCCGCGAAATCGGCTGGTTCAAGGTTACGGAAACGCGAGGACATGTCGTAGACGGCAAGGTTCAGCATTTTCAAGTGACGTTGAAGATCGGGTTCACGCTCGATGACTGAGCGCGCTGCGAAAGCAATTTGAAAAACTCGAAATACGATTGGGGTACAAACTATGAAGCTGGTTCGATTCAACGATGATGGCGGGCTGCGGATCGGCGCAGTCAAGGGAGACAAGATTGTCGATCTTGTCGCAGCCGGCAGTCACTGGAGGACGATCCGCGAGATAGTGGGTGCAAGCAAACAGGAGCTGGCCGAGCTCCAGGCGCTGATCGATCGTTCCGGTCCGGCGCACCTGCTAGCCGAGGTCCGCCTGCTTGCTCCTATCGAACGGCCCGGGAAGTATCTCGCCATTGGCATGAATTATGCTAAGCACGTCGAGGAATCCGATAGGCTTGGTGTGGCGCGCGCCAACCACCAGACATGGTTCAACAAGCAGACTACCTGCATTACCGGTCCCTATGACGACATCGATCCGGGCGTGACCGAGAAGCTGGATTATGAGGTTGAGCTTGGCGCGGTAATCGGAACACCAGCCAAGCGCGTGAGCGAAGCCGATGCGAAGAACCATGTATTTGGCTATTTCGTCGCCAACGATGTATCGGCACGCGACTGGCAGTTCCACACCCCGACTTTCACCATGGGCAAATCGTTCGATACGCATGGGCCGATTGGTCCTTGGATCGTCACCGCCGACGAGATCGCTGACCCGCATGCGCTCGACCTCCGCTGCTATGTTAACGGCGAGCTGCGCCAACAAAACAATACGGGCGGTATGATCCACAATCTTTGGGCGCAAATCGCGTACCTCTCGACCGCGTTCACACTGGAAACCGGCGACCTGATAGCGACGGGAACGCCCGAAGGCGTTGGTGTAGGCATGGAGCCACAGGTATTTCTCCAGCCCGGCGATGTGATCCGCTGCGAAATCGATGGAATAGGCGCGATCGAAAACCGCGTCGCTGCGCCAAACTGAAGGAAACAGACCAATGGCCGTGCTGGGCGCGTTGTCGCTAACTTTGGAAGTGCCGGAACTGGAGCTTGGCGTCCGTTTCTATACCGATGCCGGACTCGTGGCTGATGTCGCAGGCGATGTCGCCCGGTTGCGCTGCGTGGAGCAGGATCGAGATTCGATCATGCTGCTTGGCGGCAAGCCAAGGAAACGGCTGCACCACATCTCGTTACGCGCTGATGATCTCGACGACATCGCCGCCAAGGTCACACAGTTCGGCGGCAAGCTCGTCGCGGCGCCGGAAGGGTTCCAGGATAGCGGGCTGTGGGTCGAGGATCCCCATGGGATGCTTATTCACCTGTCCGACCATCCGGGTGACCCCGAGCTGGCGCAAGCGCCGGCGTTCGAGATTAACGGTCCCGGTCGAGTCATTCGCAAGCGTCGCTCGGCAGTACTCCCTCGGAGTGCCTACGCGCCCGCCAAGCCGCTCAGGCTTGGACATATTCTGGTATTTACACCTGACGTGATGAAGAGCGTCGCCTTCGTGACCGAGGCACTCGGCATGGGTCTCGCCGATCACGCGCAAGATGTGATCGCCTTCTGCTGTGCGAGGACGGACAGCGACCATCACGTGGTGGCGTTCGCCAAATCGCCAGGCGTCGGCTTTCACCACGCCAGCTTCCAGGTCGGCGATCCTGACGAAGTCGGACGCGGCGGGCGGGCCCTACTCGCGAAGGCCGGCAAGGGCGACTGGGGATTTGGTCGGCACACGATCGGCTCGAACTTCTTCCACTACATACAAGATCCGTGGGGCAGCTGGTTCGAATATTATTCGGACATGGATCACATCGATGATTATTCGCTGTGGACGACGACCAACTACGCCATGGAGGATAGTCTCGCTAGCTGGGGGCCGCCCGTGCCGAAAGATTTCGTTCACAATTATGAGTTCGAGCCTGACATGGCGGAATGACCGCCCGATCGTAAGGCCGATGATTTTCTTGTTTGATAGGTGTACAATATGACCGGTACGGATGAAAAATTGCTTGAAACGCTATTCAAGGAAGCGCGTTCACAGAACGGCTGGCTTCCGGATCCCGTCAGCGACGACGAGCTCAAAGAAGCATATGATATAGCGAAATGGGGTCCGACCTCGATGAACACCCAGCCGATGCGGGTGCTCTATTTGCGGTCAGTCGAAGCGAAGGAGCGGCTAAGGCCAGCGCTCGCGCCAACTAATATCGATAAGGTCATGACCGCGCCGGTCGCAGCTATTATCGCGTACGACATCGAATTCTATCGCCAGCTTCCCACGACTTTTCCTCATAACCCGAACGCGCAGGGTTTCTTCGTCAGCAACGAAGGCACAATCGAGCCGACTGCCTTTCGCAACGGGTCGCTTCAAGCGGCATATCTTATGCTGTCGCTGCGCGCAGTCGGCCTTGACGTCGGGCCGATGTCGGGATTCGATCCAGCGAAAGTCAATGCCGAGTTCTTCGCCGATACAAGCTGGCGGGCGAACATGATTTGCGGAATTGGTCACGGAGATCCGACAAAGGTCTTCAATCGCTCGCCTCGGCTGGACTTCGGGACGACCTCGCAAGTGCTTTGATCACCAATGGGGCTTTGCTCCGAACACCATGAGACGCGTCTAGGAGCGCGCGCATTTCGCGGCTGGTCGAGTGAGACGGCGCAGTGATCAGGACAGCCGCATCATGATAGTGTCAGGACTTTGATGAACGCGACTTTTCCATCTCGCAGCCGCCCAACGAGCGAGGTGAAGACCGTGCTGGTACTGGCACTCGGCTTCGGGCTGGTCGGGATCGACCGGTTCTTGATCGTGACCCTTTTTCCGGTGATCGCGAAGGACCTGGCGCTCGGTTACAGTGCCATCGGAATAATCACTGGCGCATTGTCGATCGCCTGGGGTTTGGCAGCACTTTTCATGGGCAGCCTGTCGGATCGTATCGGACGCCGACCGGTTCTGGTAGGTTCCCTACTGGTCTTTTCGAGCCTGATCGGCGCGAGCGGACTTGCCACCGGACTAGCGGGGCTCATTGCGGTGCGCGTCGTAATGGGTCTGGCAGACGGAGCCTTTACGCCTGCCAGCATAGCGGCGACCCTGGAAGTTTCGGGGGAACGGCGGCGCGGCCTTAACCTCGGCTTGCAGCAGATGACGGCTTCGCTGTTCGGCCTTGGGCTGGCGCCCCTGCTCGTTGCCGTGCTTCTGGGTGTCATCAACTGGCGCTGGATATTCTCGCTGTTTGTTGTTCCCGGCTTCATTTTGGCGTTTTTGGTCGCGCGCATCGTGCCGGCCAAGCAGACGATTGCGACGCCAGTTGGTAATGCATCAGCCGACAATAGCCATTATGTGACAGTGCTGCGCTACTTCAATATCAGGGTCCTGATGGCGCTGATGCTCGCTTGGCTAACCTGCCTTGTTTCGATCAGCGCTTTCCTGCCGAGCTACCTGCTCGATCATCTGCACTTATCCTTCGGCCAGATGGGCAGGGTAATGTCGGCGATCGGCTTTGGCGGCGCTGTTGGAACGGTCTTTCTTTCCTGGTTATCGGACAAGCTCGGACGCAAGCCGGTAATGCTGCTCGCGGCGGGGGGCGCCTTGGCGGCGATCTGGCTGCTGTCCCGGTGTGGACCCGACGTAATGCCGCTTTTTGCATGCCTGTTCGCGGCGATGGGCTGCATTACGGCGTTGCTTACGCTTACTGTCGGTCCGATGTGCGATGAAACCGTTCCAGCTACGCTAAATGCAACGGCGAGCGGGATCGTGATTGCGACCGGCGAACTGTTCGGTGGCGGCATCGCGCCGATGGTGGCTGGGTGGAGCGCGCAGCGATTCGGTATCGAACACATCCTGTGGACGCCCATGGCGGCGCTTATAGCGGCGCTGTTGATTGGTATCTTCTACAAAGAAAGCGAGATTTGGCATGGCTGAGTGGTTGAAACGCGGCGCGTCGGCGGAATCCAAGGCAAGTGCGGACAGGAGCGTGCGCGATGCAGTCGAGGGCATTCTGGCGGACATCGAGGCGCGGGGCGATGCGGCGGTGCGCGATCTCTCGATCCGCTTCGATAAATGGGATCGCGAGAGCTATCTGCTGACGGCGAGCGAGATCCAGGATTGTCTCGACCAGCTTTCGGGGCAGGATCTGAAGGACATCGAGTTCGCGCAGACGCAGGTGCGCAATTTCGCGCGCATCCAGCGTGATTCGATGAAGGACGTCGAAGTCGAAACGCTGCCCGGCGTGGTGCTGGGGCACAAGCATTTGCCGCTGAACGCTGCCGGCTGCTACGTGCCGGGCGGCAAATATCCGCTGCTAGCCGCAGCGCACATGTCGGTGATCACCGCCAAAGTGGCGGGCGTGCCTCGCGTCGTCACCTGCGCGCCGCCGTTCCAGGGAAAGCCCGCGCCGGCGATCGTGGCGGCGCAGGTGATGGCCGGGGCCGACGAGATTTATTGCCTCGGCGGCATCCAGGCGGTCGCGGCGATGGGGCTTGGCACGCGGTCGATCGCGCCGGTCGACATTCTCGTCGGGCCGGGCAATGCGTTCGTCGCCGAGGCCAAGCGGCAGTTGTTCGGCCGCGTCGGCATCGATCTGTTCGCGGGTCCCACCGAGACGCTGGTCATCGCCGACGAGGTGGGCTGCGATGGCGAACTCGCCGCGACCGACCTGCTGGGTCAAGCCGAGCATGGCCCCGACAGCCCCGCGATCCTGCTGACGACCTCGCGCAAGCTTGCCGAGGAGACGATGCGCGAGGTCGAGCGGCTGCTTAAAATCCTGCCGACCGCCGATTATGCCCGCCGCGCGTGGGAGAGCTTCGGCGAGGTCATCGTGGCAGCAGACGATGCCGAGATGGTCCGTATCGCCGACGAGATCGCGTCCGAGCATGTCCAGGTAATGACGCGCAATCCGGATTACTTCCTCGACAACATGACCAACTATGGAGCGCTGTTCCTCGGCGCCCGCACCAACGTCAGCTTCGGCGACAAGGTCATCGGTACCAACCATACGCTGCCCACGAAGAAGGCGGCGCGCTACACGGGGGGTCTGTGGGTCGGCAAGTTCATCAAGACGTGCACCTACCAGCGCGTGCTGACCGATGAGGCATCCGCGATGATCGGCGAGTATTGCAGCCGGCTGTGCGCGCTCGAAGGGTTTGCGGGGCATGGCGAGCAGGCGAACATTCGCGTCCGCCGCTACGGTCATCGCACCGTGCCTTATGCCGGCAAGGCCGAGCCGTTGGGCGCGGCGTGACCACGCTCCCGCGCACACCGAGCTTTCGGTTGGACGGGCGCCGCGCACTCGTTACGGGAGCGGGGCGCGGCATCGGCCTCGCTCTGGCAGCTGCTCTCGCCGATGCGGGGGCGACGGTGACGCTCGTCGCACGCTCGGAGGGCGAGATCGCGGCGGGCGCCGTCTCCATGCGGGAAGCGGGCGGTGCAGCAGAGGCAGCGGTGCTTGACGTAGCTGACCTGCCTGCGGTCGCGTCCTTCTTCGCGAGCCGCCCAGCCTTCCATGTGCTCATAAACAACGCCGGCACCAATCGGCCGAAGCCGATGCAGAACGTGACTGAAGGCGATTATGACGCGGTGCTCGACCTCAACCTCAAGAGTGCTTTCTTCGTAGCGCAAGGATGCGTAAAGCAGATGCTCGCCGAGGGCATCGTCGGAAGTCTGATCCACATCGGGTCGCAGATGGGGCATGTGGGCGGCCCGAACCGCTCACTCTACTGTGCCAGTAAATGGGCGTTGGAGGGAATGAGCAAGGCCTTCGCGCTCGATCTGGCCGCTCACGGCATTCGCTCGAACGTGATCGCACCGACCTTCATCGAGACGCCGATGACGAAGCCCTTCTTCGAGGAAGAAGCATTCAAGGTTAGCGTGCTGGCCAAGATCAAGCTCGGCCGCATCGGCACCGTTGAGGATCTCATGGGCGCAGCGCTGTTCCTTGCATCCGACGCATCGGCGCTGGTTACCGGCTCAAGCCTCGTCGTCGATGGAGGATGGACCGCCGACTAGTTGTAGCGGCTCGCAACGAGGGGCGGCTCGAGCTACGATGGGCGCGTTCCGGCTCGAGATTTTGATCCGTCCAATTACTAGCTTTCCCGTTAGGCGAAGCACCGCCGATGAACAAAGCTCTCCAGAGCATTATTCTTCCGATTACGTGGGGCAAGCGAGCTTTGCCCATTTCGGAATGTGTCGTGGTGCTGACCGCTTGGGATCTTGAAGATCATCGGAAGGCAGATTGCCGACGGTGTGCGCCATGACCATGATAGGCACGTCCTGGCCAGCGAGGTTCTGAATCTGCCGGTGGAGCGTCTTCTGGAACTAAGCACCATCCCACTGAAGGCTTTCGGCGCGGGTCGCGTCGCGAGATCGACTGGCCCCAGTAGCGGCAGCGCCCGGCGCAGGCTGGGCACCTTGAAAAGAACTGCGACCAAGAATGCTGCTGACGTTTCTTTCCGAACAAATGCCCGCGATAAACCATTGGCCAGCTTTGGGGCCTGCTTGGGTGGCCGAGGCGATATAGCCCGCCCCGCGATCCCGACAGATGATCTCAACATGCGGGCTGCCCCGAAGCCACGCGATCAAGGTCTCGCACTACCGGGTAGGACGGCAAATCGAGGACCTGACAGCATTCCGGATCGACCAAGATGCTACCGTAGCTGTGTCCGCGGCGCCAAGCGAAGAACGGATCTTCCAGTTCGTCGAGCCGTTCGCCGGTCATTTCATCCCGGCTGTCGGCGAGCCAGCGATAAGCTTGGTGCCAATCAACCGTGCAGATGGCGGCTGCTCAGCAATCAGATGACCTGGTCACAGGACGCGAAGCCTTGTGGCGCGCTACCACAGCATCGCCAGTCCGCTGCCCCCGGTCTGCCTCCGAGAAGTTCTTGAGCTTGACCCGCGGCAATCAATGTTTATCGGTACCAGATGGTCATTAAGCGCAGGCTTAACCGTGCGAGCCCAGATGAACGCCGTCATCATATTGTCTGCGTCGCTGGAGAGGTGTTTGTTAAAGAAGGCTATGGCGCCACGTCGATGTCGACAATTGCTGCTCGGCTCGGTGGCTCCAAAGCCACGCTTTACAAATACTTCCCATCAAAGCAGCAATTGTTTGAGGCCGTCATGGAACAGCGTTGCGATCGCGTGCTCGCCCCCTTGCGGGATTTGCGCAGCAGCGACCAGAAGGACCTCGAATCTCTCCTGAGCGATTTTGGCAATCGGCTTCTGATAAGGCTTTACGAACCTGCCGCGCTTGACTTGCATCGCCTGATCCAGAGTGAAGGCGCGCGCTTTCCCGAATTGGTAGAGGCGTTTTTCCGTTCTGGGCCCAACTCAGTTATCGGAGAATTGTGTACGACATTTGAGCGCTTTGCTGCTGGTGGACTGATTATTTGTGACGATTTCGAAGTGGCAGCTAAGCAGTTCCTTGGTATGCTGCACGGCGAGAGATATTTGCATCTTTCTATTGGAATATTACCAACGCCGAATTTTGACGAAATAGAAAAATATGCATCCCATGCGGCGCATAACTTTGTCTTTGGTTTATTTCCGCGATAAAATTTAATGCTGTGTATGGCGTGTCAATTTTAGCATGCTACTTGTTAAAATGGCCACTGTCAGAAAACGCCGTGGCCTTTTCTATTCTATGAAGAGTTTGGGCAAGTAGCCAGGCAGCGCTTTTGTTGGCCAACTTCTGTCGGCTGTCAAAATGAGCGTCATTCGTCCGAAATCATCCCTTGATTGCTGTGCCATTATTACGTACAGCCAGCGCAGTGCATGACGGCTCTATTTCATTTTCCCCAGCAGGCGGCCTGCCGCACCTTGTTCAGCAGCTAAGCAGGGATTCGTAGCTTATCCAACGGAACCGGCATGCGCTCTTCATTGAGGGCGTCGACGGCGTTATGGATGGCTTGATCGAGCGCGTCGGCATCGACGAAGGTTTTGTGGGCGAGATGATGGGCCTTGAGATCGCGCCAGATGGTCTCGATGTCATTCAACTCCGGTGCGTATTTGGGCAGCCACTCGACGGTGAGCCAGTGGGCGCGGGCGGCCAGGGCTGCTCGCGCGATCTTGCTGGTGTGAATTGGCCCGTTGTCCTCGACCAGCACCACCGGCTTGGCGGTTTGACCTGGCTTGGGACCGTAGATCCGATCGAGTTGTTCGAGGTGGGCGACAAAGTCGCTGCTGCGTTTGGTCTTTGCGGTATGCACGATGAGTTGGCGGGTCATGTGATCGAACGAGCCCACAATCGCGATCTTTTTTGCTTGGCCGGGCGCGGGAACGCGCAAATCCGCGCCCGCCTTTGCCCATGCGCGGGCGAGGTAAGGATGGGTCAGAGCCTCACTCTCATCGCCATAGAGCAGAACGATGTCGCCAACTGCGGCCTGCTGTTTGAG
>Ga0302310_10002936_pt1 | contig 13463 bp, 18 predicted proteins | sample III_Palsa_N1_2_FD_200451 | JGI IMG/M metagenome (GOLD analysis project Ga0302310, IMG submission 200451) | Peat permafrost microbial communities from Stordalen Mire near Abisko, Sweden - III_Palsa_N1_2 | ecosystem: Environmental > Terrestrial > Soil > Palsa > Peat permafrost | place: Sweden... | reverse complement strand
AGCTGCAGGTTCGACGCGCCATCGAGTGCGTCGATCATTCGGGCGGCGATATCGTCTTGTGCCACGGCGGGTTCCATGCGCTGAGCTTTTGCGGAGGCGGGCAATTTGCAGTAGAGCGGGGAAGCTGTAACCCTCACATCCTGGTCCAGCTGCGACTCCCACATGCGGGTCAGGTCGTCACAATTTCGAATCCATCTGCATCAGTCAGGGCGCGCGGCGCAGCACAACAGGCTTGATCTTCAGGCGAAGGGCATTGCGGCTCAGGACGTCGTCCAGAGTTGCCATCTGCTTCGCCCCCGCAGCCTCCGCACACGCCAGGTGCAGGGCGTCGCCGGCGCGCAACGCGCTCGACGCGTCGAGCACCAGCTCAGCCGCGCGATGGAAGTTCGTGGGTTCGACCGGAAGGAGCCTCAAGTCGGCGGCGACCATGCGTTCGAAGCGCGCCCAAGCTCCCTGGGCCTGCTGCGCGTCGATTGCGCCGGTGCGCTGCTTGATGCCGAGGGCACTGGCGAACTCCGGAATGCACCAAGCCGCTGCGACGAGTTCTCCCTTCTCGCGCGCATACCAGTCGGCCGCCGCTACGCTGTGCGGCTCGTTCAGGAACAGCGGTACGAGTACGCTGGTGTCGACATAGACCATGTCAGTACCGCGCCCCGCTGCGCAGTTCCTCCATCACCGGCTCGCTCATGGGCATGGAAGTGCGGGCGTCGGTCAACTCGAGGGCGAATGCCTTGCGATTCCACTGGGCAGGCCGAATGGACAGGCTGCCGTCGATGGTGAGCTGGGCCTCAACAGTTGCGCCTTCGCGCAAGCCGAGCTGGCGCACGATTTCAGAAGGAATCCGCAGGGCAAGACTGTTACCCCATTTCGCGACTTGTAGATCCACGATGTATATCCTTAAAGGTATCTACATCGTACTCGCTGAGTGTCAGATGTCAAGCGGCCGCGTCGGAGTGCTCGTCAGCCAGTGGCCGGACGCGGTCGACTCCCAAAGCCCAGGCGGGCGCCGGTCACCGCAGCGGGCTGCAACTGCCTCGTTGGACTTCCCCATAGCCGACGTCTGTAACAGGCTGGTATTGGCCCGACCTGCGTCGCTCCGGAGCGCGCTTGGCGTCTGGCGAGGAGTTGCATCAGCGCTTGATGGGGCCGCCCAACGCTCCAAGCGACCTCATTTCGGCACACCAGCCACGATGTCGATGGGGTGCTCGGCGCCGCCGCGCAGCACCTTCAGTCGGAGGTGCTCACCAGGTTGTACAGCGTGCACTATGTCCATGATCTTCGAGCCGCTCGCTCCGGGAATCGGGATGTCATTGATTGATTCAACGTCATCGCCCACCTGCAGACCCGCCTGCTCGGCGGGCGCACCGGTGGAGACAGCAGTGATCTTCACGGTCTTCAGGGTCGAGCTGAGGAAACCTTCGGTCTGTACGGAGACCGAAAAACCCAGGCGTCCCTGGGCAGCGTAGACACTGACCGAGACTGCCATGATGGCGAGCACGAGGACGGAGCGAACGGAGAAAGTGGGCAGCATTTAGGTCTCGTGGCTGGGGACGACTGGCTCGATTTCGCCGGCTAGTTTAGCCTCGGCACAGGGAGATGGCGTGTCGATTCCGACCCGTAACCCGCCGTTCGCCAAGGTCAACTCCCGGCCGCTCGCAGCGCTACCCAAAAGTTCGCAAGGGTGGCGCCGGCAAGACGGATGGAGCGTCGACAGCCATCGAGTAGACCTCGATGCCGCCCAGCATCCCACCGCTTTCGAAGATAAATGCTCCGAAAGGAGAATCCTCGGGACCGCACACGAAGTCGCCAATCACGTGCACCCCTGGAGGAGCGGGCGACCGCCCCTTGATCTGAAAGTTGATGCTTGCGCATCCGCATGGGCAACGCCAAGGCGTTACCTCCGCCTGTTCAAGCTGGTCGAGGAAAGCCGACGCCTCTGGCGCGCCATTCTTCAGCATCCACTTCGCCAGAGCGAGCTCGGAGGCCGAGAGGGGGCGGTTAGCTTCCGTCATCCCTCTACGTTACCCGAAACCTGCCACTCGACAACGGCAGCAAGTGGCCCGGTGTGAGCCACTCACGCTAGACGTAAGGCTACAAGTCAACCGAAACGCACCGCGTAGATCGGCGGCAGCCGCGCAGGCAGTGTTGCCCAGTGGTCGCCACCGTCGTCGCTAGCCCACACGCCGCCGGTGGTGCTGCCCATCATGAGGTTCGTACCGTCGTCGCCTACCGCCAAAGAGTGCCGGTAGACGAGGTCGTAGCAGTCGTGCTGCGGCAGACCGATGCGCAATGTGTCGAAGCTTGCGCCGCCGTCGCGCGTGCGATTGACCGCCAGCGCACGGTCGACGGGTACGCGGCACTGATCCTTGACGGCCGGTACGAACCAAGCGGTCTGCGGGTCGACGGGATGTGCGGCTACCGCAAAGCCGAACGACGACAGAGGCGCGTGCAGCTCGCTCCAGAGCGCGCCGCCGTTAGTGGAGCGGAAGATGCCGTTGTGATGCACCACAGCACGTCCGGATGCGCTGCGCAGCGAACGATGGCATGCGGATCCTGAACCTCGGGGTCGAACGCTTGGTCGGGCGGCATGTACTCGGCGCGCATGCCGTGTGCGGTCTGTGCCCAAGAGATTCCTGCATCGCGTGTGATCCAGGCACCGCCGCAGCTCACGCCCACCAGCATCGTGCCCTCCGCGAGTGGGCTGATCGAATGGATGCCGGGGACGTCATAGCCTCCACCGTTCCAGGCAAGCCGCTCCGGGCGGCTCCAGAGTGCCTCGTCGAGCTGCCAGCTCCGGGCCTCATCGGTCGAAATGAACAGGCCGCCGGGCAACGTGCCGGCATACAGGTTAGAGCCGTAGCGCTCCATGGACCACACCAGCGACACCTTCCAAGTCGGCCCGGGCGCGCCTTCGGGCTGCGTTGGAAATGCTGGGGCGGTCACTTCGCGCCAGCTCGCACCGGCGTCGTCGGACGCGTGCACCTTGACGCCGAAATGGCCCAGGTTCAGGGCGGCGAACATTCTTCCGCTGGCATCGGGCGGCAACACCATGCTGACCGGATCGCCGACGAAGCTTGCCCGCTCCACTGCCCATGCACCGGCACGGCGGCGCAGCTCGATCAGGCCCTTGCGAGTGGCCACCCATGCTCGATCACCCATGCAGCGCTCCTTCGTGAGTGCGTTGTCTCAGCCGCCCGTCAGCGCCTGTAGCACGTAGACCTTGTCGTCGGGCGCCAGCCTATCGCTCAACGCCACGCGATCAACCACGCGGCGGCCGTCGATGAACACGACCACATGCTGTCTCAGATGCCCCTGCTCGTCGAGCACGTAGTGGCGCAGACGCGGATTGATGGCGAAGGCCGCGTCAATCGCCTCGCGCAGCGTGGCGGCCGCCGTGTAGAACTCCGGCGTATCCGTAAAGCGCTGCAGTTGCGAGGTGAACGCGACGTGGGGCATTCCGGCGATGATGGCGGAGCGACTGATGGGGCGGAACGGGGCATACCCAGGCCTCTGAAGCGCCCTCCGTGTTGCGCACTGCGGTGGGAGCGACTTCAGGAGGCGAGGCAGCGCTGATCATCCACACACCACCCCGTTCCGAACGCATGGGTTCCGGCTGCGTGTCATGCCAAGGCGTATAGCAAAGCCTGATGCCCGGAAGCAGCCGGTCACGAACGGCAGTTCTTGGCCGGGACCTCGCGTTCAGGCACCCTCGCCCAAACCGGTCGCTCGCGGACGCTGGGCAGCAGCGTAGCACGACAGGGGCCGCGAACTGGAGCGGCGGAGGCGCATCGTGGGAGTCCCTCAACTTGATGGGAGACCATCATGGAAACGAACGTCGCACCAGTCCATCGCGAGCCGTGGAACAAGGGCAAGATCGTCGGGCAGAAGGCACCGTTCAAGGTCAAGGACATCTGGGCACTCCGTGTCCGCCTTCAGGCACAGGATCGCATGCGCGAGCTCGCCTTGTTCAACCTCGGAATCGACAGCAAGCTGCGAGGCTGCGATCTGGTCGCGCTGAAGGTGCGCGACGTCTGCCACGGTGACCAGGTCGCAATGCGGGCGATCGTGCTGCAGCGGAAGACGCAGAGGCCCGTCCAATTCGAGATCACCGCGGCGGCCCGTGAAGCAGTTCAGGCGTGGATCAAGCACGCCGGGGTCAAGTCCGAGGACTTCCTCTTTCCTAGTCGTTTGAACGGGTCTCCGCATCTGGGAACTCGCCAGTACGCGCGCATCCTCGGCCACTGGGTCGATGAGCTGGGGCTGGATCCCACGGCGTACGCCACGCACTCGATGCGGCGAACCAAGGCCACGCTGATCTATCGGCGCACGAAGAATCTGCGTGCGGTCCAGCTCCTTCTTGGTCATTCGAAGCTCGAGTCCACCGTGAGGTATCTGGGCATCGAAGTAGACGATGCCCTGGAGATCTCGGAGCAAACCGAAATCTGAGCGTAAGGGGGCCGCCCGACGGGTCAGCGGGTTTCAGCTCGCCGCCTGACCGATAAGTTGGGCACTCGGCCGCCCTGAGGTACGCTTCAGGGCGGTCGCGGTTGGGTGACCGGTTTCAGCGGCGGTGCCGTACTGGAACTGTCGGCCACAAGCGGACGGCCTTGAAGGGCCGCTCCTGGGTAGGATGGCATTTGTAAAGCAAAGAGCGAGAGGGAGGACGACCTTGACACCAATCTCCAGATGGGCCGGGCTGCTCGTGGCTCCGCTGATGGTGGCAAGTTCGGCTGAGGCGGAGGCGCTGAGATGGGAGACCGTCTTCCAGCAAAAGGTCGCCACGGTCAGGGTCGATAACCGATGCTTCTTGATGGTCGAGGGCCTGACCGGCAACAGCGCCGAAAGGGTTCAGCGGCTCGTCCTGAGCGAAGAAGACGGGACGGCTCAGATCGATGTCACGACTGGTCTGTTTGGCTCAGGTGGTTCGGGCTCATTTCGGGTCGTCGTTCCGCTCGAATTCCCGAACATCCGTCGTGTTACGTTCGGCCCGTCGCGCTCGGAAATTTGGCGCGACAAGGGTGAGCAATGCTAGTCGTCTCTCGGCCAATTGCATGCGCTCGCGAGCGCCAGCTATGGGGGCGCCTGGCGATCAGGTTCCGGAAGGAAGCAACGGCAGAAGCTCCATCAACGAATCCACGCTCATCGACGGCCGTACTTCGTCGCGCGGCCAGTCGTGAAACCCCCTGAGCCATACTGCCTGCATGCCGGTCGCCAACGCTCCTACGATGTCGTTTACCGGGTGGTCGCCGACGAACCAACATTCGTCGGGCTCGACGCCGAGTTCTTGCGCGGCAATCGCGAAGATGCGCGTATCCGGCTTCCTCACACCCGCGCGCTCGGAACTCAGTAACGACCGCACAGCCTGTCCGATCCCAAGGGCGTCGACTGCCATGCGTCGCGTACGCTCGGCGCCGTTGGAGACGATACCGACGGCCAGTCCGCGGTCAACAAGGCCGTCGATGAGCGAAAGTGCGCCTGGCATCTCGACCACGTGAGTTGGCGACAGGTCGCTCCAGTGAGCCAGGATGCGTTTGAGCGAGGGAGGGTACTTCCATGCAAGCTCGTTGACTAGGCCAACAGTCACGGCCTGCTTGATCGAGGTGAACGGACTGCCAGAAGGCAAATATCCCCCACAATCGTACCGCATGATCACCGCCGCGACGGATTCGGCGGTCTCGCTCTCAGCAAGCGCGGCCCGGAAGTCGATCACAAATTGACGGGCGTACGCCGCGAAGCCCAAGTTGCGGTGGATGAGGGTATTGTCTAGGTCGAACAGAACGGCACGCGGAAGCATGATGCATAGTTTCGCAGAGAGTGTCGGCGGCCTACCCGCCAAAGTCGCACACCGGCCATGAGCCGTCGTTCGGGGATGTCCGGTATCGGGTAGCTAAGCGGCATCGCTTGGCCGAAGTGATTCGAACAGCGCGGTCGCGGTCCGTGTTGCATCGGCAGATTTGAATTCGGGTTGCGCTGGCGTGCTGGACAATGGTGCCATGAAGCGTTCCCTGTTCATGTCGGTGTTGGCCTTGGCTGTGCTCTTCGTCTTTTGCCATCGGGTCTTGTCGCCAACGCATTCACAGGCGACTCGCGCGGCCGCCCATACGACCGTGACGACCAAGACGTTCCTGCCGGAACCGCCAGTTGCCTCTATTTCGGTGCCGCCGAAGCCGCCGCCGCAGTCGCTGCCGCAGCCGGTCACTGACCACCGCCGGCAGATCCTTGACTCAGCCGACGTGATGGCGGCGGTCAATGCGATTCGTTTGAACGGAACTGCAGATGAGAAAGGCTGGGCCGCCCTTCTTCTGTCGTCGTGCGCTGTCTATGCCAAGCCGTTCGAGCAGCATCTGAAAGAGCTGCGCGCCTATCAGGCAAGTCCGGTGGCCGGTTCCGACGAGCTCTCGGCTAAACAGCAACGCGCGTATGAGACTCTGCGGGAGCGCTGCGTAGGCGTCAATGACCTCGTTCAGAAGGAGCGTGTGAGCCTGCTGCGCGAGTTCAGGGCCGAGTCAGCAGTGAATCCAGGTGTGATCGGACAGCTCCACGCCATCGCGGTAAACGCGAGCAACGGCGATACGCGCTGGACGCCCGCGCAGGCCGATGCAATCACCGAAGGGCTGTACGGAGGTGATGCCGCAGTTGCGAAGGAAGCTTTCTCGGCTCTCTATTCGTCGATCGACGAGAACGCACCGGGTGGTCGTGACATGCGAACTGCGCTGCTTTTCGGGATGGCGCCGACCTACGTGAACCCGCGGTTGAGCCTGTTCGAGAGTATGGATTTGTGCGTCTCGGCAGGACTGTGCGGACCTGACAACGAACCGGAGGACGATGGGTCGTCGTATAGTCCCGCCGAACTGCGTCTGATGAGCGAATACCGGGCTGCGTTCGGCGCGCACCTGGATGCACGGCGCATCCTGGCAATCCGGTAGGCCCAAGTGTTGAGAGCAGCCAGCAGGTCGGCACGCGCTGGGCCTGTTAGCGCACAAGCGCTACGCCCGTCAGACGGGTCGTGTGAAACTCCACCAGTGTTTGGCCGCCGCCGACTGGCTCGCGCCGGGCCACTACCGGACGGTCACGGAGGTCTGAACCGCCCCGGAAATCTCGGAGGCTCCAACTCTTGAGAAGATGGAGCCATGAGAGCAAGCAAGTTTTCCCCTGAGGTCCGGGATCGGGCCGTGAAGATGGTGTTGGAGCACCGCGGCGAATACGAGTCGGAGTGGGCGGCGATCGAGTCAGTGGCAGCCAAGATTGGCAGCACGGCCGAGACGCTGCGCAGTTGGTTGCGCCAGCACGAGCGCGACACCGGCAAGCGCGAGGGGCCGACGACTGCGGACAAAGAGCGCATCAAGGCGCTCGAGCGCGAGGTGCGCGAACTGCGTCAGGCCAACGAGATCTTGCGTAAGGCGTCGGCGTATTTTGCCCAGGCGGAGCTCGACCGCCCCTTCAAAAAGTGAAGGCGTTCATCGACGAACACCGCGACGAGTACGGGGTCGAGCCGATCTGCAGAGTGCTGCCGATTGCCCCGTCGACGTATCGCGCACACGCGGCTCGGCGGGTCCATCCGGGGCTGCGCTCGAACCGTGCGAAGGTCGACGAAGTCCTATCGCCTGAAGTCGAGCGAGTCTGGAACGAGAACTTCCAGGTCTACGGCGTGCGCAAGGTTTGGCGGCAGTTGCGGCGCGAGCAGTTCGACGTGGCGCGATGCACGGTGCAGCGGCTGATGAAGCGGCTCGGCCTACGGGGCGTCATTCGAGGCAAGACGGTGCGCACGACGATCAGCGATCCGAAGGCGCCATGCCCACGCGATCACGTGCAGCGGCAGTTCTCGGCCGACAGGCCCAACAAGCTGTGGGTGAGCGACTTCACGTACGTCTCGACCTGGCAGGGAATGGTCTATGTGGCCTTCGTGATCGACGTGTTCGCACGTCGAATCGTCGGCTGGCGGGCGTCGTCATCGGCGCGGACGGACTTCGTGCTCGATGCATTGGAGCAGGCGCTATACGCGCGAAAGCCGGTCGGCCCCGATCGACTGATCCATCATTCGGATCGCGGAGTTCAATACGTCAGCATCCGCTACACCGAGCGCTTGGCCGAGGCTGGGCTGGAGCCGTCAGTAGGCAGCGTCGGCGACTCCTACGACAACGCACTCGCCGAGACGATCAACGGCCTGTACAAGGCCGAGGTGATCCATCGACGACCGTCCTGGCGCACGCGCGAGGAGGTCGAGTGGGCCACGCTCAACTGGGTCGACTGGTTCAACAATCGACGGCTGCTGGAGCCGATCGGCAACATCCCACCGGCGGAGGCCGAGGCCAACTACTATTCACAAATCCCCGAGTCCGCCATGTCGGCGTGACTCAAGCCAACGAGCCTCCGGGAAAGCCGGGGCGGTTCACTACCGATTGGGCGCACGTCCCTCAGTAGCTTTCAACTTTTCTTAGGGGGTACCGACGCGGGCTTCGCTGCGGGTGCAGGCTTCGCACTAGAACAGGCCGCGCCGCATACAGGTGGGCTAATTCCACCCTTCCCGCTAGTGATTGTCACGTTAGCCGTAGCTGAAACGCCTCCGGACGTTGCCGTGACAGTCGTAGCCCCTACTGCGACTCCAGTTACGATTCCGGTACCGCTAACGGTCGCAATTGCGGGATTGGCACTTGTCCACGCAGATGAAGTTACCGGCATCGATGCATTGCTCTGATCGAAGCCGGACAGAACAAGTGCATAGGACATGCCTTTACCCTCAACAAGGGGATTCGGCGAGATGCTCATCGTCGTAAGGATCTGTGCCGGCAATACGGTGACGACAGCAACAACTGTGGGCTCAGTTACCGAATAGTCAGTCATCGTAATTTGTGTGCTCCCTACGCCGGTTGGAGTGACGATGCCACCATTAACTGTGGCGACAGCGGGATTAGCTGAGCTCCATACCATCGTGTTCCAAACAGGGCATGACGTCACAGTACCCGCTTGGTTATAACAAGTGACTGACAAGGAGGCATTCTGGCCGAGGTTTAGCGCCAGCGCACCAGGCGTGAATTGCATCTTATAAGCAACGATCGGAGGCGTTTGTGTGCCAATCGCCTTACTGATGTCGATCCGGTTCTTACTAATGCCGGTTCCATCATTGACTGGGGTACCGCTAGCCTTGATCGTAGCAACCAAACTTGCGACATTTGGTGATACACCGCCCGGGGCTGCCCTAAGTACGGCAACTTCACCGGCCACGTGTGGGGCCGCCATAGAAGTGCCAGAATACGGAGCGCCGTTGACATACGTATCGGAAGCGCCGATGTTCACGCCAGGCGCGTACACCGTAGGATAGTTGCCACTGCGGTTAGAAAAACATGCGACGGAATCGGCATGCTGCGTGCTCGAACCACAACCGGCATAAACGGTTGTAGAGTCATAGGTGGCTCCGACAGAAATCACTCCTGGATAGCATGCCGGTGCCTCCACGCCGCTCGTCGACCCGTCATTCCCTGCAGCCACCACGAGGACCACTCCGTCATTGAGCAGTGTCTGCAACTCGGAACCAATCTGAATTCCTCCGCAGGCAACGTTATAGATTTGGCCCGGAATGCCGACACTCATGTTCGCGGCAACAAGCGTCGGCCAGTAGCCTCGTGCTTTTTTTGTTGGCTCTTGCTCCTTTAGCGCGATGAGGTTGTCGAGCGCGAGTTGCAGATAGGCGGTATTCGAATTTCCCGAACGATCAACCACTTGAAAAAACGCGATGGATGCGCTGGGGGCAACTGCGGCAACAATCTGGATGTCTAACGTCCCATGTTGCCAATCTCCATTCGCACAGCCGAGCACTCCGTTCCCTGACCTGGCGCCGGTAGTGCAGATCTCGTTTGCACCAAGTACCCCGGAACCCAAATCAATAATACGACTCTGACCCCCAATTGTTGAAATTAAACTTTCATCGATGCCAGTATCAAGGACCGCGACCTCCTGGTTTTGGCCGGTATAACCCGAAGCGTTCGCAGCGGTAGCGTTGATGATCGCCAGATCGCTATAACTGCTCGGCCAGTTCGCCGACACCTTCACGGTTTCCGTAGCGTGGATCTTCAAAACCAACGGGTTTTTCAACAGGCTCTCAAGTGCCGCCAAGCTTGGTACCTTTACCAGCGTGAGCGAGCTGTGCGAATAGTCCTGCACCACTGTCACACCCAAAGAGGCAAGCGGCGAAAACACTGAAGACTTTAGCGCCGCGAGTTGGCTAGTCTTATTAGAGACAGCAGCTTCGTTGTTGTACGCGATGTCATTGTTGATGCCAATTCGATCTGCATCTGTTTTTGCGTTCCGAGCAGCCTCTTCCTTCGCAGCAATAGAACTGCGCTTTAAAGCAAAGTCCTTATCGATTGCCTTTGTGTCGAATTCGACCGTGAGTTCCTGCGCTGCGCCTCCTTTCGCAATTTCCAGAATCTCTGGCTTACTGAGCTTGGCTAACTCAGTCGCAGAAAGGTCTTGGGCGCTAGCATTTGTAAGCGACAACGCTGCCCCTACAACTATTAACAACGCATTAAATGTAGATTTCACTTAGTTCTCCCCTAGTGTCACAGCCGAATGACCGCGCGAGAGGATTTTCCACCAAGCGGAAATAAAATGGCAATCAGGTGATCCCCAGAACACCGAAGCGTTGGCACGCCGCACACCGTCGCCATCCGCTGTGCCCGCTTGATGTCGTCGGAGTGCAGGTACATCGACGTCTTCGCCAGCGAGCCATGCCGCAGGTTGTCGCGCACGGTGAAGTTAGTTCATCCAGATCATCGTGCGGCACTGAGCTAAGGGCAGCCGGCACGGGAAAGCCATGCCAGCCACCACACTAAGTCGGCTTCGACTCGTCCAGCGGCGGCATGCAAACGATGCACCCGCGGCGCCCTCGAACACCGTTGCCGGGAAAATATCGGGTTTGAGCTTCTGAGCCCATGGTGGATTTTCATGACGATCCCCTTCGTGTGGGACGACGGACGTTCGTCGCCCGCTCTTCACCGACGAGCCAACTCAACGCCTGGCGTCACGACTCGTCAGCGCCAGAGCCCATATCGGTCGGCGAATGCGTCGATCACGTCTGTCTGCCAGCGCGGCGATTCGCCGTCGACGTCTTCGGGATCCAGGTGCGCCCCGAAGGCGGCTCGCAGCAGCTGCGCGAACTGGGAGGGCGGCTCCAGCCAATCGCTGAACTCGCACGTCTCGCACTCGAAATCCGGGTGCGTGCCGTGACGGCCTTCCATGGCGCTGTCGATGATGTCGAGCGTGGCCGAGTGAGGGTGCAGCTTGGCGAGCTCGAACGCTCGCGCGACGATGGGAGATCCGGAGGGGCCGGGCATGGCGGCATGCGGGATTGCGATGGGGCTAGCGGGCCAGCAAGGCATGTTCCTCAACCTCCAATTAAGTCCACTTCTGGGGGGCTGTATTGCATCACCTGCCCGGGAGCAAACGCGGGCACGAGCGTAAAGCTCGAGGCGGCCCGGTCTTGCACTGCCCGGAACACGGGCAGGCTGCCGATCAGTTGGAGGAGCGTGCGCCGGGTGGTCTGGAAGGCGGTCATGGAAAAGGCGAGGCTGTGCGGCAGAAGGGTTGGGGCTGGGGCGCGCCGCGTCGTCTTGTCGACACCAGACCGAAGCGGCTTGTCGCGCGTGGCGAAGCCTCTGGCCGACGTCAGAAGCTCACCAACGCACAACCGGGAGTGCCGGCAGGTCGCGCACCGTTACTGTAAGTCCGTCGATCACGCTGGCCGTCTCGTTCTGCTCGATTGCAAGGCGACATCCGGCTTCGATTGCCATCAATCCGGCACGCGGTTCGCGACTGTGAGACGCGCGGATCCTCGCCAGCAACGTGCCGATTTCCACATCGTGTTCAGGGTTGACGGACGCCAACACTTCCGCCCAGGATGCATTGACGCTCGCCAACCTCCGGCATTCCGCCAACAGCCACCGAGCGGAGGTTTGCACGCCGCGGGACATCTCAGCGTCGCGCAACTCTCCGTGCACGACGCCTTGAGGAACGAACCGAGACGCGAGATACAAGATCGCGGTCGCGGCGACTACCCAACAGATAACAGTCATGCAACCGATTGGACCATGCCCTGGTCAAGCCAGGCTGACGAGCTGGACCTGGGCTGCCTGCCTGGAAGCTGACGGTCGCCAAGGTCAGCACCTGGCCGGCAGGCGAATTCGTCGACGACTGCTTAAAACTCATTCAGGCGGTCAGTCGAGATAGGTCCACGTCTCTGCGCCGTCGAAGCGGCGCACGCAAATCTTGCCAAGTTCCACCGGATCGAAATTTCGAACGTTCACGCCGAGTTTTTCGCCAGCCTCCGGGGTCAGTGGCTCCCAGTGGGTAACGCACCCGCAGGTGTTGCAGCGAAACGTCTCGATGGAGCGCGCGCCCCAAACATAGCCGATGGTACTTCCCGGGTGGCCAGACATCCGCACTTCATTCCTCGGGTAGAACGCCCAGAGCGCCCCGTATCGCCTGCAGATAGAACAGTTGCAGTTGATCAGCGCTGTTGGGCGATCAGGGACTTCGAGCCGTATGTTTCCGCAGTGGCATGTGCCGATCAGCATGAAGCAGTTCTCCAGGACGGTCGCTGCGACACCGACGGGCAGCGTCGGGCAGCGTCGGGCAGTCTATCCTTGACGCGTGATCTCTCACCTCTCGTTGCCGTCCTCGCGACGTACTTCCCGAAAGGCGACCTTCGCGGAAGGCAGCTCATGGCCGACTGCGGCTGCCTCGGCGCCAGCCACGCTTTCACTGACGCGCGACTCGATGCGAAAGTGCCAATTGGTCAGCCGATCGTTCAAAGCCTCCGGTCTCTGTTTCAATCAGGCGGTAAAACTCTCGCTCCTCAGCGTCGAACGGTTCTTGCTCGTCCGCTCTCGATGAAGCGAACTGGGAAAGCTTCAGCCAGCGCTCTTCGCGATCACGAGGAAACTCGTCGCCGAGCAAACTCATGGCGGTGGCCACGACCTCCGCCACGTGGGGCATTCCTAGACTTCGGAATGCCTCGACTGCCTCAGGCGCCAAGACGCCCGAACTGTTCTTGAAGAATTGATGGAAGCCGCCGTTGCAAACCTCCGCTTGGCACACATGCGCAGCGAATATCGTCTGAACGAAACGGGGTGCTTCGGCGAACTGCCTCAGAAAGGTCTCGGGACCGTCATAGATGGAGATTCGATCCCAATACGGCTCTAGAGCTTCAAAGTATGCGTCGCTCAGATCCATCTGTATGCGCTCATGTTAGACCGACCGATCTCGCCGCGACTCGCGCCGCTGGAGGGAAGCTAGCCTGCCCGATACCGGACACTCCCGAACGACAGCTCGTGGCCGAGGGTGTGCGAAAACCCCGGTCCGCCGATGATGCTGTCCGCGTAGAGTTCCGAAGCATATCGAGAAGGAGTCGGTATGCCCAGGTTCATTGAAGGACAGGATCGGCACCAGGTCACGCTGCTGCCGGAGTC
>Ga0302310_10002933_pt1 | contig 13467 bp, 10 predicted proteins | sample III_Palsa_N1_2_FD_200451 | JGI IMG/M metagenome (GOLD analysis project Ga0302310, IMG submission 200451) | Peat permafrost microbial communities from Stordalen Mire near Abisko, Sweden - III_Palsa_N1_2 | ecosystem: Environmental > Terrestrial > Soil > Palsa > Peat permafrost | place: Sweden... | reverse complement strand
GGTTGGGCCAGCGGGGTCGCAGGGAGTTCAGGGGCCGGAGGGACCTGTGGGGGCGCAGGGCGTGACCGGGGCAGTTGGAGCGCAGGGGGCGGCTGGGCCACAGGGGCTGCAGGGGATTGCGGGGCAGGCTGGGGCGCAGGGGATTCCGGGAGTTGTGGGAGCTACAGGGTTGCAGGGACCGGCGGGGGTACAGGGTGTGGCTGGGCCGGTGGGGATGAGCTTTCAGGGGAGCTATTCGTCGTCGGCGAATTATGCAGTTGGGGATGGGGTGCTGTGGCAGGGGGCGGGTTGGGTTTCGCTGATAGCTGGGAACCATGGGAATACGCCGGATCAATCGCCGGCGGACTGGGCTATGTTTGCGGCGCAGGGTGGGGTTGGGCCGGTGGGAGCTACAGGGGTGGTGGGGGCGACTGGTGGTGTGGGTGCGACGGGAGGTCAGGGACTGGCGGGAGTGACGGGTTCGACTGGGGCGCAGGGTGTAGCGGGATTTCGTTTTGCGGGGACGTACTCTTCTGGAGCCAGCTATGCGCTGGGGGATGCGGTCAGTTTCGGGGGTTCCAGTTACATCTCATTGGTGGGGAGTAATAGTGGACAGATGCCGGGGCAGTCGCCTGCCTATTGGGCATTGCTGGCGGCGCAGGGAGGTGTGGGGGGTAATGGCGCTGCGGGGGCTACCGGGGCGGTTGGAGCTACGGGAGTTGCTGGTTTGGTGGGAGCGACGGGAGCGCAGGGGCCTCCGGTGAGCTTTAGCGGCGAGTGGTTGACGACGCAAACGTATGCGGTGGGGCAGGCGGTCGGATATGGGGGGTCGAGCTATGTTGCTCTTGTGGCGAACAGTGGGCGTGAGCCTGATGTGAGCCCGGTTTATTGGAGTCTGCTCGCTTCGGTTGGATCAGTGGGTGCGACGGGATCGGTTGGGGCAACGGGGTTAGTTGGGCAGACGGGAGCGCAGGGGGTTGCCGGGCCAGTGGGCGCAACCGGTTTGCAGGGAGCCACGGGATCGCAGGGATTGGCCGGGGCAACGGGTCCAGCGGGGTTGATCGGTCAGTCTGGGTCCACCGGATCAGCCGGGGCGACCGGAGCGGCTGGGCTGGCGTTTCGAGGGGCTTATTCTTCGACCACCAATTACGCGGTGGGCGATGCTGTGGGGTATCTGGGTTCCAGCTACGTTTCGCTGGTGGGTAATAATGCGGGGCAGGTTCCTGTTGGTTCTCCTGCGAATTGGGCGCTGCTGGCGCAGAGCGGTGCTGTGGGATCGACGGGAGCTAATGGAGCGACAGGCAATGCTGGAGCGGTGGGAGCAGCCGGCGTGGCAGGCGCGACGGGAGCTAACGGCGTTACCGGGGCCAATGGAGCGGTGGGGATTAACTTTCGTGGAGGATGGCAACAGACCGCCAACTATGCCGTCAACGATGCCGTGACCTTTAGCGGTTCGACGTATCTGGCGCAGGCGGCAGGGAGCAATCTGGAGCCTGATCTCTATCCGCAGTACTGGGCCGTGGTGGCACAGGCTGGTGGTGCGGGGCCGACGGGTGCGGCTGGGACTGCGGCGAGTGTAAGTATTGGCACGGTCACGACGCTGTCTTCCACTGCTTCGGCTACGGTGACCAACAGCGGAGTAGCGCCGGCGGTTGTGCTGAACTTCGGGATTCCGCAGGGGCCGGCGGGGGCTGCGGGAACGGCAGGTGGTTCGGGGACGGTTAACAGCAATGCTTATGCGGCTATGTATCATGCGGTGAATTTCTCGATGTTCTACTATGCGGTGAATACGCCGAATGGAAGCATGAGCGAGAGCGCGTCTGTGCTGGCGTGGTTGCCGCTGGGCTGCACGGCGACGCGGTTGGATGTGTACTCGCAGCAATCGGGAAGCGTGAAGGTGACGCTGCGAACGGGGACGCCGAGTTCGATGGCAGATACGGCTTTGAGTTGTACGCCTTCGACTTCGGGAAGCTGTCCGGCGACGGGGTCGGTTTCGATTCCGGCGGGGAACTTTATTGATTTTAGGTTTGATAATGCGTCGGGGACGACGGCGGGGGTTTGGACTTCGTTGGAGTGCAACTAGGGAAATCTCACGCAAAGGGCGCGAAGGGGCCTATCGGTTGGATCAAAAACTCGTAAGCTGTTGACCATGGCAAGAAGCGTGCGTGTTCATAGAGAGCAGTTCCGCGTCGGATTCTCACGCACAAGGAAAACCGTGTTATTTGTTCTTTTTCTGGCCGTGTTCGGAGTGGCCTTCTTGTTTGTCGGCAACCATTTGCTTGTGCGTGTCAGCGGCAGGAACCTCGGCGAACTCCTTCGTGCAGAGAGATACGATAAGGCGCTGCCTCCAGTCGCAGTCGTTGATCTCCAAGCCGTGCTCGACAAGGACATTGCGGGAGCTCTCAAGAGTGGAGAGCTTGCCCCCTCTACTGGTGCGGGCGTCTCCATCGGAGTGATCCAGCACGGAGTCACTCGTATCTTTAGTTACGGTGCCGCGAAGCCGGACTCTATCTTCGAAATTGGCTCGATCACCAAGACCTTCACTGGCCTTGTGTTTTCACAGATGGTGGAGCAGGACACGGTCAGGTTCGACGAGCCAGTGCGCGAGCTGCTGCCGCCGGGTACGGTCGCGAAGCCTGCAGGGAGCGAGATTACACTGCTTGACCTGGCTACCCAGCATTCCGGGCTCCCGCGTATGCCGGACAACTTTCATCCTGCCGACCCGGCCAACCCTTATGCAAACTATAGCTCTGCCAATTTATATGCGTTCCTAGCCAAACATACCGTCGCAAAGCCCACGCAGACTAATTTTCTTTACAGTAACCTTGGCTTTGGGCTACTCGGCCAGGCGCTGTCCAATCGCGCTGGCATGCCATATCCCGCGCTTCTCGGACAGGAAGTCACCGGTCCCCTCGGGCTAAAGGACACTGTCGTGTGGCTCTCACCTGACCAACGGGCCCGATTCATCCCCGGGCACGATAGCCATCATCGCTCGGCGGAAGCCTGGGACTTCGATGCCCTCGCTGGGTGCGGAGCCATCCACTCTACCGCCTCAGACATGCTCGCGTATCTGCAAGCGAACCTGCATCCGGAGAGATTCAAACCCGCCGTCAACTCTCCAGTCGCCGCAACACTCTCCGCCGCTCTTATCCAGTCCCATCAACTACACGCCGACGCACTGGGCGGAAAAATCGCTCTCGCCTGGTTTTTCTATCCTAGAACGGGAGGATATTGGCACAATGGAGGAACCGCTGGATACAGTTCGTATGCCTTCTTCAATCCCCAAGAAGATTATGCCGTTATTGTTCTGCTGAACACAGCCGCAGGAAACTACAGCTTTGCCGACCGTCTTGGAGAACACATAAGTGAACGATTGGCGGGGAAACAAGTGGTTTCGCTTGCCGACTAGTAAACAGCCTATTTGAGGTAGGATGTTTCCGAATTCGAGACGGATTATCGGCCACTCGGAAACTACGAATTCAAACTACTGCCGGAGTCTGTGTAGATTGTCCTATCGACGTGTAGCTCGGGTATGCTGATCTTCGTCTAATTCATTGAGGTGAAGGAATGCATTATTGGGCAAAGCAGGGTGTGCGGGTTGGGATGTTGTTCTTGATTGGCACCGCGATTGCGAGTGCGCAACCGACTACCCCTGTTGCGCCGGTTGAGAGGCGGAGCCCCGGCAATGTTGTTCTGGAACGTGCGTTGAGTGAGTGGCCTGAGGGTCGGGTTACGACCGTGAAGCATCCCGGTGAGTGGAGCTATGAAGAGGGCGTGCTGCTGAATGGCATGATTGCCGAGTGGCACGTTACCGGCGATGGCCGGTTGTTCGAGTACATCAAGGCGGCGGTGGATCGCTCCGTCGATAAGAATGGCGTGATTCACATGGACGACGGTGCGGCGTTCCCCACTGACGCTCATTCGCTGGACAACATACAGATGGGACGCAGCGTGTTGATGCTGTATCGCGTATTGCAGCAGCCGAAGTATTACCAGGCGGCGAAGTTTTTGAACGACCAGATAATGCAGCAGCCGAAGAATGCGAGTGGCGGCTACTGGCATAAGCAGATCTATCCGGACCAGATGTGGCTGGATGGCGCGTATATGGCGGGGCCTTTTATGGCGGGCTATGCGCGTACGTTCCATCAGCCGCAGGAGATGGATACTGTGGCGACGCAACTGCTACTGATGGATACGAAGATGAGCGATTCGCAGACGCACCTGTTACGGCATGGGTGGGATGAATCGAAGAAGATGGACTGGGCGGATAAGAAGACGGGACTGAGCCCTGAGGTTTGGGCGCGCGCAATGGGGTGGTACTCGATGGCACTGGTCGATGTGCTGGAGCACATGCCGGAGACTGATCCGCAGCATGCCGCGCTGGAAGAGGTCGCGGCGCGAACGCTGCGGGCTGTGGCGCACTATCAGGACCCGGCTACGGGACTTTGGTGGCAGGTGATGGATAAGGGCAGTGCCAAGGGCAATTATCTTGAGGCTTCGGCGAGCTGCATGTTTGTGTACTCGCTGAGCAAGGCGATGCGTTTGGGGATTCTGCCGCTCTCGTATGAGAGCAACGTTACGCATGGGTGGAGCGGCATCCAGACGCGGTTTGTGAAGCCGGATGGAACGCTCTCAGGAACGGTGAAGGTTGCGGGGCTGGGCGGAACGCCGTATCGCAGTGGGACGTATGAGTACTACACGGGCGAGGCTGTTGGAGATAACGATGCCAAGGGCGTCGGCGCGTATCTGCTGGCGCTTAGCGAGATCACGCAGCGGCAGCGCGCGGGAGATCTACTGCGCAAGGCTAAGGGCAGAACGGTGCTGGTGGATGCATGGTTCAACTCGCAGCTGCGGAAGTCCGCCGATGGGCAGATGGAGTCGTTCCACTACAAGTGGAACGATGATGCCAATAGCGGCTACTCGGTTTTTGCGCGGATGTTCCAGCAGTATGGGATGCATACGGAGCAACTGGATCATGCGCCGCGGGCGGAAGATTTGAAGGGTGTCGATATCTACGTGATTGTGTCGCCGGATATTCCGCTGCTGAATCCAGCGCTGCACTACATGGACAAAGAGAGTGCGGACGCGATTGAGGCGTGGGTGAAGAATGGCGGCGTGCTAGTGGAGATGGAGAACGACTCCGAGCATGGCGACCAGACGCACTTTGATCTGTTGAGCGATCGTTTTGGGTTGCACTTCAATCCGGTCACGCGAAATCGCGAGCTGAATGACAGCTACGAGAACACGATGGTGACCATTCCGGCGGGCACTGGCGGGATATTCCATGACGCGCACCGGGTTACTGAGAAGGAGACCTCTACGATCACGATCTCTTCGCCGGCGAAGCCGATCCTTACCGATAAGGGCGATGTGATGATGGCGGTGTCGCATGTGGGCAAGGGGTTGGTGTTCGCGAATGTCGATCCGTGGGTCTACAACGAGTACACCGATGGGCGTAAGGCTCCGCTGGGCGAGGATAACTTTGCGGGCGGGCAGGAGTTGGTGCGCTGGCTGGTGGTGCAGGCGATTACGCACTAGGTAGTCAGAGGGGAAGCGTAGCCAGTAACGCCGCGACATCCCGCGCGAGGCGAGGTGGGTCTACGGGGCCGGGTGCTTCGAGGTGTTCTTCGATGCGGCGGGCGAAGTCCGTGCCTTCGGGATAGCCGAACATTCCGAGAGAGCCGGAGAGCTTATGCGCGATGCCCATGGCCTCTGCGCGAAGCTCCTGGGTTAGCGTTCCTGCCTGGGCTGCGGTGGCGGCGCGTTCGAGTAAAGCGCAGCGTTCGCGGAGGACCGGTAGGCTGCGCTCCCAGAGGGCGGCGAGCATCTTGCGGGTGGCTTCAGGGTCTTTGGCGGTGGTCATTGCCGATTAGCTCCAGCCGAGGGCTTCCGACATCTGCTCGGCGAGCGTCAGGGGATCGAATGGCTTGAAGAGGACTGCGGTGACGCCGAGGCCGGCAAACCTTCGCTGGTCGACGCCCTGGACCTTGGCGGTGAGCAGGATGACGGGAATCTTTGCGAGCTCGGGCAGCTTCTGCATCTCGCGGAAGGTGGTGGGGCCGTCCATGGCGGGCATCATGACGTCCATGAGGATGGCGTCGGGTAGTTCGGCTGCGGCGAGGCGCATGCCTTCGGCGCCGGAGCTGGCGGTGGAGACCTGCCAGCCGGCGACCGACTCCAGGGAGAGAGCGGCGACCTCGCGGATGTCGTCTTCGTCGTCAATGATGAGGATGCGGCGGACAGGCATAAGAATGTCGTATTACCCACGAATTCTACGCTACGAGCAGGGTGTTCCAGGCTACGCGGGTCTGGCTTCGAGCGCGGGCTGGCGGAGATGGCGCATCATGGCGAGCACCAGCTCCTCGACATCCTTGGGCTGAACACGGGCTTTTGTGAGGAATTGCGTGGGGCCGAGGCGCAGTTGTTCCATTTCGGCACCGGTTACTTCGCGTCCCGAATAAACTACCAGCGGCAAGGTACGCAGGTTTGGTTGCTGGCGGAGCCAGTTCACCAGCTCGAAGCCGGAGCCGTCAGGCAGCGTGAGGTCGAGGATGAGAATGTCCGGCGGGCCGCTGAGGCAGAAACGCTTCGCGTCCGCGGCGTTGGAGACGTGGTGGATGCCGATCTGCTGGTCGTTGCGGCCCTGCTGTCTTTCGATCTCGAAGCTGGAGAGCACGACGCTGGCGAGGTCTTCATCGTCTTCGACGAGCAGGATGCGGCCGGGGCCGGTGCCTACGTGCAGCACGCGGCCTAGCTCGGCGAGCAGCAGGCTCTCATGGAAGGGCTTCTGCACCCAGCCCTGGGCGCTGGAGAGCAACTGGGTGCTGTCGAGGGTATTGGCTGCCGGGGAAAGGACGCTGAGGATGACGACAGGAATGTCCGCGGTGGCGGGGTTCTTCTTCAGAAGCTCGATGGTCTGCCAGCCGGGCAGTCCGGGCATGTAGAGATCGAGCAGGATGGCTTCTACATGGTGGCGCTCGGCGATCTGCACGGCGTACTCACCGCGGTCGGTTTCGAGCACGGTATAGCCGTGACGGCGGAGCTGCTCGGCGACTACCTGGCGGACACCGGCGTCGTCGTCGACGACCAGGATGGCGCCCTGCGGGGCGAGCGGGAGCGGCATCACTTCGGATGCCGCGATGATGCGAGGAAGGCGCAGGGTGAAGGTCATGCCGGTGCGGCTGGTGTCCTCGGCGTCGTTGCGTTCGGCCCAGATGGTGCCGCCGTGCTGGACGAGGATGCTGCGGCAGATGGCCAGGCCGAGTCCGGTGCCGCCTTTTTGCCGCGCGTCCGAAGGTTCGACCTGCTGGAAGCGGTCGAAGATGGTTTCGAGCTTGTCGGCCGGCACGCCGCGGCCGGCATCTTCGATGCGCAGCAGCAGATTGTTGCCGTCGAGACTGCTTACGACGAGGATCGTAGAGCCGTTTGGTGAGAACTTGATGGCATTGGAGAGCAGGTTCACGAGCACCTGCTGCATGCGGTCCGGATCGCCCTCGAAGGCGATGGCGTCGGTCTTCTCCTCGGGCACGATGTCGATGAGGATGTCGTGGTCTTCGGCCATCGAGCGCATGGTGTCGGCGGCCTGCTTCACGATCTCCTTGAGATTGCAGCGGCGCAGATGCAGCGGAGCGCTGCCGGTGTCCATGCGTTCGAGGTCGAGGATATCGTTGATGAGCCGCACGAGGCGGTCGGTGTTTGTGCTGGCGATGCGCAGCAGGTTCAGCGCTTTGTCGTCGACTTTGCCCATCACGCCGGCGGAGAGCAGGCCGAGCGCGCCGCGAATGCTGGTGAGGGGAGTGCGGAGCTCGTGCGAGACGGTGGAGATGAACTCGTCCTTCATCGTGTCCAGTTGTTTGCGCTTCTGGAGCGCGTTCTCGTCCTGGACGATCTGGTTCAGGGCCTGCGCGAGGCTCTTCTCCAACTCGCCGCCTCTTTTTCGAGCGCCAAGATACGCCAGGAGTAGGGCTCCAAACCCGGCAAAAGAGGTTGCGCAAAGTACCAGAACAATCAGATTCATCGTGGGGGCTGCGCCCTTATGTTAACGCAAGAACGGCCCAAGCGATATTCCTCTAAAGATCTATCTGGTTACTGGAGGGTGCTGGTTACCAGTAATGTATACGGTCGGCTATACGGAAGCACTAAGGGTTGCTACGGCTGTGCGTGCTTCTTCTGCGGCGATCTTTCGGTCGAGGATGGCAGCTTCAGAGAAGAGGATGGGTTGATCGGCAAAATGAATCGTCGCATGCAGGGCGTGAAGAGCAAAGAAGCCCCATAGATGTTCAAGGAGAGTTTGCGAACCCCAATGCACATCGTTGCGCAATGTCTTGCCGGCGGCGACGTCTTGTGGTGAGAGCGTGTAGTGAATGAAGGAGGCACGCATTGGCGCGCCGGCTTCTATGGTTTGCGCGATCAGGCCACTGCGGAAGGGCATCGCGGGCTCATCGCCGACGCCGGTTGTGCCTTCGGGAAAGAAGACGACGGGCAGGCCGTCGCGGAAGCCCTTAGCCATGCCTTCTGCGGCCTTGGCCGCGCTGCCGCCCTGGCCGCGAGCGACGTAGACGGTGCCGCTCATAAAGCTCATCCAGCCGAGGAGCGGGGTCTTGCGCAGCTCGACCTTGGAGACGAAGACGCAGGGGCGCATTGCGGAGTGAAGCAAGATGTCGATATAGGTGAGGTGATTGGAGATGACTGCGCCGGACATGGGGATGTCGCCGACGATGTCGAAGGTGACATCCATGCTGCGTAGGACGCGGCGGCAGAAGGTACTGAGCCAGGCGGCGCGATCCGCACGGGTTTGCGGGCGTGTGATGGCCAGTTCCACCGCAGCATAAGAAAAGTGGGCGACGACCTTTGCGCCGCGGTAGAGCTTACGAAACAGACCCAAGCAGATATCCCTTCGAGTGTAGTGGCTTAGGTGAGTGTATCGAAGCCGGACCGTCACGGATGTGTTTCAGAATACAGTCTGCGGGCTTTGTTGTTTTGCGTGTCTCAAAAGGCTGGTGCGCTATATGCTGTACCTTCACTGGGAGATTGCATGAAGTTACGCTGGAAGCTGTGTCTCTGTGCCTTTGCGTTGCTGCTGACCGGCGCAGCGCGGGCACAAACAAACTCACCCCCAAGTGGGAATGGTTGGCCCACTTACGGTGGCGATGCGGGCGGGCAGCGCTACTCGAATGCCGCGCAGATTACACGCGAGAATGTCTCCGGGTTGCATCCGGTGTGGACGTACCACACGCATGCGCTGGAGTCGTCCAACCGGTCGGTATCGAAGAGCGACTTTGAAGCGACGCCGATTCTCTTCCACGAGACGCTTTATCTCACGACGCCGTTCGATCGCATCATCGCGCTCGATCCCGAGACGGGCGCAGAGCGCTGGATCTACGACCCAAAACTCTCTGACAAAGTGGCCGCGACGAACTATACGTCGCGTGGTGTGGCAGCGTGGCAGGGCGATGCCGACGCTTTGGCGTGCTCGTCGCGAATCTTCGTCGCCACACTCGATGCGCGATTGATTGCGGTGGATTCGGCGACGGGCAAGCCCTGCGCTGACTTCGGCAAGAAGGGACAGGTCGACCTGAAGTTCAATATCGCAACGCGGATGTTTTACCGCTACCGGTTCTTCGGCAATACCTCGCCACCAACGGTGGTTGGAGATGTTGTTGTGGTCGGATCTGCCGTGGCGGATAACCAGGCGGTCGATGTGGAGCCCGGTATGGTTCGCGGGTACGACGTTCGCTCCGGCCGTCTGCTCTGGATCTGGGACCCGCTGCCGTGGGCGGCGAAGCAGCATCCGCGCACCGGTGCAGGCAACGTGTGGGCCGTCATCGCGGCCGATCCGGCGAACCATCTTGTATTTCTGCCTACGGGAGCTCCGTCGCCGGATTTCTATGGAGGCTTGCGGCCCGGCGACAACAAGGATGCGAACTCCATCGTGGCGCTCGACGCCCGGACGGGGAAGAAGGTGTGGGCGTTCCAACTGGTTCATCATGACGTATGGGACTATGACGTTGCTTCGGAGCCGCTGCTGTTTGAATTCCGCGGGCACATTCCGGCGGTAGCTGTCGCGGCTAAGCCGGGGATCCTCTTCGTTCTGAACCGCCTTACGGGTGAGCCGCTTTATCCGGTGGAAGAGCGGCCTGTACCTGCCAGTGACGTACTCGGCGAGCATCTTTCCGCGACGCAGCCATTTTCTTCTCTGCCATCGCTGAACCCAACCACGCTCAATCCTTCCCGTTTGATGGCAGAAGGAGTACCGGCTGAGTGTGCAGCGAAGCTTTCGAAGCTGCGGTATGACGGCATCTTTACGCCGCCAAGCCTGCAGGGAACGCTAGAGTATCCGGGGAGTCTCGGTGGTGTGAACTGGGGCTCGATGTCGTTCGATCCGCAGGCAGGCGTGCTCTACGCCAATACGAACCGTTCGGCGTATGAGGTCAGACTTGTGCCGCAGCTTTCTACCCTGTGGCAACTGGCGCGGGCCAAAGAGGCCTGGACGGCACTCGCCATGCTTGTTGTGATCCTTGGCCTTATTGCGTCTGCGATACGGCGCAGGTTCCTGCCTGTGGTGGTGGGGATCGCGTCGGCCGCGGTGCTGCTGTTGGCGGGCAGCCTGTTTGTGAATCCCAACCGCTTCCAGCGGAACCACAACATGGTGAACAGTCCGGACGCCGAAGGTGAGCTTTCGCCGGATACAGGTGCGCCGTACCGCATATTTCGTCGCGTGCTGCAGGATAACGAGGGCCGTCCCTGCACGCCGCAGCCTTGGGGCGCCACTGTCGCGCTGGATCTGAATGCCGGCAAGCTGCTGTGGGAGAAGCCGCTGGGTACGCTGATTGCCGGCGAGCATACCGGGACTGTGGGTTTTGGAGCGCCGATCGTGACGGCAGGAGGTCTGCTCTTCGCGGCTGCCAGCGCGGAACCGCTGTTACGGGCTATCGACAAGACGACAGGCGAGGAGGTGTGGGCGGGCAAACTGCCGGTTCCAGCACAATCGACGCCGATGACCTACACGCTGCATGGGCGGCAGTTTGTGGTGGTGGATGCCGGTGGGCATGGAGGGCTGGGGACGCCGCTGGGGGACTCGGTGGTGGCGTTTGCGTTGAATTAGGGCCTTTGTGAAGAATTAAGCACTCGAACAACATCCTTCCGGCTTTCGGAATCGAATCATTCAGGAGTAATCATGATTCGACTTCGTAAAGCTATTGCTCTGTCTACCCTTGCCCTCACGCTCAGCGCCGGAGCTGCCTTTGCTCAGGGCGACCATTACGTTCGCCACGATGAGTGGAAGAAGGGCGCAAAGATCAATCAAAGTGACTGGAATCGTGGTCAGCAGGTTGATTATCACCAACACCATCTGAATGCACCACCACGCGGCTATGAGTGGCGCTCGGTGGATGGCAACTATGTTCTCGCCGCCGCTGCCACTGGTTTGATCGCATCGGTGGTCATTGCCTCGGCTAGTCACTAAGGCTGAGAAGCAATTGTGAAAGCGGTAGCCGGTTAGCTCCTTGGAGCTGACGGGCTGCCGCTTTCCCGTTTCCGGCGCACATGAACCCTCTGAGCTGCGATATATGGCTTTTTTCGGAGTAGACTGTCGCTATGAATCTCGCGCTGCCAGAGATCGATCAGACGGTACGTCTCCGCTTTGAGTCTCCGATGACGGATGACGAGATTGCGCATTTTTGTAAGGCTAATGAAGCCGTTCGAGTGGAGCAGGATGCGAATGGAGAGCTTATCGTGATGAGTCCGGCTGGAGGTGGCGCCAGCAACAAGAACAACAACATCAGCTATCAGCTTTATAAATGGGCTGATGAGACCGACTCGGGCATCACGTTCGATTCGAGTGGCGGCTTTCGCCTGCCGGATGGCTCCATGCGCAGTCCGGACGCTGCTTGGATTGCGTGGCCGCGTTGGAATGCGTTGACGAAAGAAGAGCAGGAGCGTTTCGCGCCTATCTGCCCGGAGTTTGTGATCGAGCTACGTTCGTCCAGCGATAGCCTTGGTGAACTGCAAGCGAAGATGGGGCTTTGGATCGCGAATGGCGCTGAACTCGCGTGGCTCATCGACCCATCTCGCAAGACGGTGGAGATTTATCGACCGGGGCGTGAGGTTGAAGTGTTTGAAGGTGGGAGCGCGGTTGAAGGAGATGGGCCAGTGGAGGGGTTCGTGCTGGAGTTGGGGAGAATCTGGGCTTAGTTATTGTGGAATATGATGATCGGCGTTCCATTTTCTGTTCGCTTTCTTTTGTTTCTCTGTCCAATCGCTTTGGATGTAGCCGATGCTTAGCTCCTTCTTTGGGGTGAAGTTGGTGAGATGGGCCGAGAAGTGACTGGCGTCGAGCTTCGTGACAGGGCCGTCCCAGCAGAAGCTGACGTAGTTCACCTTGTAGCCGGGGTTGGTATCGCGGGTGACGATAAGGGTGAAGTCCTCAATGGGAGTCTTCCAGGTGTTGGCGGTGGTGAGAATGAAGTCGATGTAGAAGAGACCAGTTGGGTCTTCGTCGGTGTATCCGGTGTTCTTGAGTGATTGCAGCAAGGCTGGAGTGGGGCAGAAGGTGGCGAGTTCTCCATTTTCTTCGTTCTTGGGGTTGTAGTGAGAGACGTCGCCGATGCTGCTGCTATTGCCCATGTCCGGTGTGTATTCGTGGCGGATGTGAATGATGGCGTGGGCGGGGAAGGTTTGTGTCCAGTGATATTTTTTCTCGACTCGCCATGAGGGGCTTCCGTCGTCAAAGGCTTTCACCGCTATGAGGCGTTGGCGTTGCGCATCCGTGAGTCGCTCGATATCCCAGGACTTTCCGTCCATTCGCCGCTGCATATATATGCTGTCCTGATAGTGGCCGAAGCTTCCGGCATCGACGGCTAACTTCTTCAAGAGGTCTGTTACCTCTTTGTTGCCAACAAAGGCGCGGGTTTCGGTAGTGAACTGTATTGGTCTCTGGTTTACCCATAGCTTGAAGTCATCGAAGCCCTGCCGAGTGGCATAGTTGCAGCAGCTCATTCCGTCGAACTCGTAGGCCGGAATCGGAAAGGCGACCTCGGTGGTGACGTCTTCGTCGGAGTCGTTGCGGAAGTCGTAGTCGACTATGACGCCGGGCGATCCGCCGATTTGCAGGACTTCTTTGGACATAACGATGCGGGGTTCACGCTTCATGACGATGATGCCCCCGGCGGCGATGGAAGCGGCGCCGTCGTCGGCATAAAGCGTTGGCGAAAGGATCAGGGAGAGGCTCAGCAGAGCTAGCAGACGTCGCATAAGCCGAATTCTTGCATGAATTTGGCGGAATGATTGACGAAAAGCCGGAAATTCGTCATACTTAGAAGGTTGTCTGCACTCCCGTGCGGACGAGTCGAGACCACGCCCTTGCGGAACAGAGCTTGTGGGGTGGGAGACGAGGAATGAATGGCTAAGAAACTTTCCAAGAATATTGTGAAGGCGCGTGCCCTTGTTGAGGCGCGGCCGTACACCATCGGAGACGCGATTCCGCTGCTC
>Ga0302310_10002929_pt1 | contig 13476 bp, 12 predicted proteins | sample III_Palsa_N1_2_FD_200451 | JGI IMG/M metagenome (GOLD analysis project Ga0302310, IMG submission 200451) | Peat permafrost microbial communities from Stordalen Mire near Abisko, Sweden - III_Palsa_N1_2 | ecosystem: Environmental > Terrestrial > Soil > Palsa > Peat permafrost | place: Sweden... | reverse complement strand
TCATCGTGCTTGCCTTCGATGATCTCCTTGAAGCTGCGCACCGTGTCCTCAACCTTCACGTACGCGCCCGGAATTCCGGTGAAAATTTCTGCGACGTGGAACGGCTGCGACAGGAAGCGCTGCACCTTGCGGGCACGGGCGACGGTGATCTTATCCTCTTCGGAAAGCTCGTCGATACCGAGAATCGCGATGATGTCCTGCAGATCCTTATAACGCTGCAAGATACGCTTCACGCCCTGAGCGACGTCATAGTGCTCCTGCCCAACGACACGCGGCGAAAGAATTCGCGAAGTCGAAGCCAGCGGGTCCACAGCGGGGTAAATTCCGAGCTCGGACAGAGGCCGCGAAAGCACGGTCGTCGCATCGAGGTGGGCAAACGTCGTCGCCGGTGCCGGGTCGGTCAAGTCGTCGGCCGGCACGTAAACTGCCTGCACGGACGTGATCGAACCCTTCTTGGTCGACGTGATGCGCTCTTGGAGCTCACCCATTTCGGTGGCAAGGTTCGGCTGGTATCCGACGGCCGAAGGCATACGGCCAAGCAGCGTCGAAACCTCTGAACCTGCCTGCGTAAACCGGAAGATGTTGTCGATGAACAGCAGCGTATCCGCACCCTCTTCGTCGCGGAAGTATTCAGCAACGGTGAGGCCGGTGAGCGCCACGCGCAGACGCGCCCCTGGCGGCTCGGTCATCTGTCCGTAGATTAGTGCGGCTTTGCTCTTGTTGAAGTCGTGAATATCGATAACGCCCGACTCCTGGAACTCATGCCACAGGTCGTTGCCCTCGCGCGTACGCTCGCCGACGCCGGCGAACACCGAGAAACCACCATGCTGGCTCGCAACGTTGTTGATCAGCTCCTGAATAACGACCGTCTTGCCGACGCCGGCGCCGCCGAACAGGCCGATCTTGCCGCCCTTCAAGAACGGCTGGATCAGGTCGATGACCTTGATGCCCGTCTCGAACATCTCTTCCGACGTCGCCTGCTCGTCGAACGCCGGCGCCTGCCGATGGATCGGCATGAACTTCTTCGCATTCACCGGTCCCATCTCATCTACAGGCTGCCCAAGCACGTTGAGCACGCGGCCCAGCGTCTCGCGACCCACCGGCACCATGATTCCGTTGCCCGTGTCATGCGCGTTCATGCCGCGGACCATGCCCTCGGTCGCAACCATCGCGATGCAGCGCACGCGGCCTTCGCCCAGGTGCTGCTGCACTTCAACGACGACGTCCAGCGGCGTGGGGACCGTGAAGCCCTCGCTGGTAATCCGCAGCGCCTGGTAGATCGGCGGCATCGCTGACTCTTCGAACTGCACATCAACGGCCGGTCCGCTGATCGAAATTACTTTTCCAATATTCTCTGCCATAGTCTCTTTCACACAGTCTGTTGCCTACTGCCCAACCGCGATCGGTACTTCGATATACTCTGCCAGCGTGGTCGGCCGGGGGATAACTTCGCCATGCTCCTGCATCGCCGCAATATGACCGGCAATCGCCTCGCGAATGTTGACCTCCGTCTCCGAAAGCGTATTGCCAACGGTAATGCAACCCGGCAGATCCGGCACAAACGCGCCGTAGCCATCTTCGGACCGCTCGAACACCACCGCGTATTTGAGTGCCTGAGTCATTTCAATTTCGCCTGTTTCAAAACGCTGTTCTTAGTACCCTCCGGGATGTCCTTTCCCAGTTGTCCTGGAATCGTAACCGTGCCCGGCTTTGTGGGATGGTAATAGTGGCGATGACTTCCTGTCGTTCGCACCTGATACCAACCGTCCTGCTCCACTAACCTGATTAAATCACGGACCTTCAAGCGAATCTCATCAAAGCGCCGCAGCTCCGCTCACAATCTCGATAATTTCCTTCGTAATCGCCGCCTGCCGAACCCGGTTCATGGTCAGCGAAAGAGAGTCGATCAAATCTCCAGCATTCTTCGTAGCCGCATCCGTCGCCGTCATACGTGCGGCATGCTCCGCTGCCGTCGACTCCAGTAGCGCATGGAAAAGCTGCGTCGTCACATACCGCGGCATCAGGTGAGAGAACAACTCTTCAGGCGTCTGGTCGAAGATGTAATCCACATCCGACGTTCCAAATTTCTTCGCCTCAGCCTCTTCCTCGGCCGTATCGGGCTCCCGCACGTCGATGCCCTCGGAGATCGCCGCCCGAACCGCCGCCTCGCGCTCTTCTTCCGTGCGCTCTTCGGCACTCTCAATCGTCGTCGTTCCAAGCTTGCGAATCGGCAGCAGCTTCTCAACCACAATCCGCTGCTGCAGCACGCTCTTGAACTCGTTGTACACGATATAAACCGAGTCGATCTCCGCCCGCTCGTACCGTGCGATGATCCCGTGCGCCATCGCAGTTACATCTTCGAAGTTCGACCGCAGCAACAGCTCGAGGTGCTCGCAAGCCACTTCAATCTGGTTGTGCCGATGCCGAATCGTCTCGTAGTGCGTCGAGAGGTCGTTGTCGTAATGCTCTTCCTTCTTCTCGTAATCGGCCGCTTCGAACTTGCGCTTGTAGAACCCGATTGCTTTCTTGCCGACCGGCTCCAGGTCGATATTCTGCCCGCGCCCGACACGCAGATCGATGAACTTCTGCGCCGCCTTGCCGACGTTCGCGTTGAAGCCGCCCGCAAAACCCTTATCGCCGGCAATCACGATCACGAGAACATTCTTCTCCTCGCGTTCGACGAGCAGGGGATGCATCACCTCGCCGGTCTCGTTGTTATAGAGATCCGTGCGCCGCACCAGCGACTCCAGCACATTCAGCAGCATCCGCGCATACGGACGAGCCGCAATAGCCCGCTCCTGCGCACGCCGCAGCTTCGCCGCCGAGACCATCTTCATGGCCTTCGTGATCTGCCGCGTGTTCTTCACACTGCGGATGCGCCGCCGTAGATCGAGTACGTTCGCCATAGTCTTACTTCTTGTCCTTCAGCCCTGCGAGGAAGCCGGCCTTGTACTCGTTGATCGCAGCCGTCAGACGAGCCTTCAAGTCATCGTCCAGAGCTTTCTTCGTGGCGATGTCCGTCAGAATCGTCGGCTGCGAAGTCTCGAGGTACGGGTAATATCCATCTTCAAACGCGCGCAGATCCGAAACCGCAACGTCATCCAGCAAGCCGTTGACGCCGGCAAAAATAATCGCAACCTGCTTCTCAGCCGTCAGCGGCTGGAACTGCGGCTGCTTCAGCAGCTCAACCAGGCGCGAACCCTTGTTCAACTGATTCTGCGTCACCTTATCGAGGTCCGAACCGAACTGCGAGAACGCAGCCAGCTCGCGGTACTGAGCGAGGTCAAGCTTCAGCGTCGCGCCGACCTGCTTCGTCGCCTTCAGCGCAGCCGAGAATCCGACACGCGAGACCGACAGACCGACGTTGACCGCGGGGCGAACTCCCGAGTTGAACAGGTCGGTCTCGACGAAAATCTGGCCGTCCGTAATGGAAATCACGTTGGTCGGAATGTATGCCGACACGTCGCCTGCCTGCGTCTCGATGATCGGCAGAGCAGTCAGCGAACCGCCGCCCAGCTCCTTCGACATCTTGGCGGAACGCTCCAGCAGGCGCGAGTGCAGATAGAACACGTCGCCCGGGTACGCCTCGCGCCCTGGCGGACGGCGGAGCAGCAGCGAAATCTCGCGATAGCTGGCCGCGTGCTTCGAAAGATCGTCGTAAATAATCAGCGCGTGCTTGCCGTTGTCGCGGAAGTACTCGCCCATCGCGGTCGCCGCAAACGGAGCGAGATATTGCATCGGAGCGGGCTCGGAAGCGGTCGCGGCAACGACGATCGTGTAAGCCATCGCGCCATACTCTTCCAGGGTCTGAACCACTTGAGCAACTGACGAGCGCTTCTGACCGATCGCGCAATAGATGCAGATGAGGTCGTTCTTCGCCGAGTTGATGATCGTGTCGAGCGCAATCGCGGTCTTACCCGTCTGGCGGTCGCCGATCAGCAATTCGCGCTGTCCGCGGCCGATCGGAATCATCGTGTCGATAGCCTTGATGCCGGTCGCCATCGGCTCTTTTACGCCCTGGCGCGAGATAACGCCCGGCGCTAAACGCTCCACCGGCAACGTCTCCGTGGTGTTCAGCGGACCCTTGTCGTCGATCGGCTGACCCAGCGCATTTACCACGCGGCCAATCAACGCCGTGCCAACCGGCACCGACATAATCTTGCCCGTGCGCTTCACCTGGTCGCCTTCGCGCAGCTTGTCGAACTCGCCCAGCAGCACGGCGCCGACCTGGTCTTCATCCAGGTTCATCGCCAGACCGGCCACGCCATGCGGGAACTCGATCAGTTCGCCGGCCATGACCTTGTCCAGCCCATGCACGCGAGCGATTCCGTCGCCCAGCGACATGATCGTTCCGACCTCATCCACCTGTACCCGCTGCTCGTAGTTCGCAATCTTCTCCGCGAGCAAAGCGGTAATTTCACCAGCGCTAATCTGTGCCATATGTCCTCTTACTAATCTCTAGTCGAACTCTGCTACGCGTTCACCAATGTCTGCTTCAACTGCTCCAACGATCCGCGCACGGAGCCGTCATAAACCGTCGAACCAATCTTCACAATCGCACCGCCAAGCAGCGCTTTGTCCTGCTTATAAGCAACGCGAACCTTGCCGCCGGCCAGCTTCGTCACCTGGGCCTCAAGGTCCTTGCGATCATCTTCGTTCAGGTCGAATGCCGACGTAATCTCAGCCTCAGCCAGACCCAGCCCGGCATCCGCAACCTGATCATACGCGGCGATAATTTCAGCCAGTTGATTCAGCCGCTGATGATCCATGATGACCGCGATGAAATTCCGCACCTCGCGCATCAGGCCAAGCTTCTCGGAAATTCCGTCGACGACTGCCAGCTTCTGGTCCGTCGGAATCGAGGGATTCTCAAGAATCTCGCGCAGCTCGCGGCTGCCAGCCAGCGTCGCCGCAAAATCGTTCATCTGCTGCTGAGCCGCAACCACATCCAGCTTGGCCGATGCCGCAACCGAAGCAAACGCGTGTGCATAACGTAGGGAAACAACTCCTGCGGTCGCCATTAGTTTTGCCCGCCTGTCGAGTCATCGCCAACCAGCCGCTTCGCAAATTGCTGCACCAGCAACCGGTCTGTCTCTGCCGATACCACCAGCTTCTTTGCGGCCTGCTCGATGGCCAACTCCGCAGCATACTTTTGCAGCGTTCGCTGCGCCGTCAAGGATGCCGAGGCAATCTCCTGATCCGCCGCGGCCAGGATGCGAACCTTCTCTTCCGCAACCGCAGCGCGCATCCGCTGCTCTTCTGCTACGGCATCCTTCTCGGCCTGGGCCTTCATGTCTGCAATCTGCCCGTCGAGCTTCGCCAGCCGTGCTTCCACTCCGCTCAGCCGCGCGCTCGCTTCTTCCGTAGCAGTCCGAGCGTCGACAAGTTCCTTCTGAATCGTGGACGTGCGATCCCGAAACGTCTTCGGCAGCGTCTTCACCAGGAACCAGCCAATCGCCAGCGCCAGCACCGCGAAGTTCAGCACCTCGAACGTCGTAGCGGCCGCGTCGGTGCTCATACCCATCATGGCGCCAAACTTCTGCACCATCTTCGAGTGCTTCAGCGCTTCGCTCTGATCCTCTTCACCTTTGTTCGCAGCCGCAGAGGCAGATTCCGGCGTGCTCTTCGCGCTATTCTCCTGCGCGAACATCCTACCGCCAAAGCCAGCCAGCAACAGCGCCAGCATGACAACCGGCACAAACTTTTTCAAGCTCGAAAAAATCTTCACTGCGCGGCCCCCGTTCCAGCCACGCCTGCCGGCAGAATCGCCTTCAGAACCTGCGCGCTCAATTCTCCGCTCATACTTTCGATCTGCTGGCGTCCGGCCGAAGCACTCTGCTCCAGCGTCAACCGTGCAGCCGACACCTTAGCCTGCGTCTCCGTGCGAGCCTGCTCCAAAGCATGATCGCGTTCCGCGGCCCACTGCTTCATCCGTGCAGCCCGAGCGTTGAACAGCTCATTCCGCGCAGCGCGCAGCTTCTCTTCGAAGATTGCCGTCTCGTTCTCAGCCTGTCCAATTGCCGCCTTCGCTTGCTCGATCGCGCCCGATGTCCGCTTGCGCCGCTCGGTCAGCACCGCATCCAGAGGACGCCGCACCAGAAGGCCATAAGCCACCACAAGCAGCAGGAAAAAGACGATCGTCGGCACGGAACCGATGAAAAGTCCACCTAGTTGATTCAGTATCTCGTCCATGAATTGGAGACCGCTTGAAGAAGCAGTCCCTAAACCTCATTACTCATCTGCCGACACATCAAGCCGGCGGCTGGATTTCGATCCTTAACTCGTTCGGATACCTCTAAGTTTTAGCAAAGTATGGAGTTGAGTGTCAAACGAGGAAAACGATTACCGAATACGCCAAACGGTTATCGCTCAGCCAGCAATCTTGTCCGTTACGGTGAGCGGTCGTCGCTTCAGCCCCACCCGTACGACCGAGGAAATGAATGAGGCTTTAGCGTCAGGCTCTCTACCCGCGATCCTGAAACTTCCGATATCGTCCCACCAAGCTAGCCGGCCCAACCGCCTTGAAATAAGCCAGATTCCCCTCAAACCGCTTCTCGCTGACTACGGCACCGGCCTCCAGCGCTGCCAGCACCGCACCCTCGCTCTGCGGCACGCGAAACTGCGCCTCCACCAGCGGATCCCGCACCAGCGCGTGGTCAATCGCCGCCAGCAACACGTCCATCCCCGCCCCGGTGAGTCCTGAAACCGCGACCACACCGTCTCCGGCCCGCAATAACAGCCGCTCGCGCTCCGGCAGCAGATCGATCTTGTTCAGAACCTCAATGGTCGGCTTCCGCATCACGTCCAGCTCGGCCAGAACCTTCTCCACCTGGGCCTTCTGTTCGTCGATCATCGGGCTGGAAGCATCGCGCACATGCAGCAGAATCTCCGCGCGCTCCACTTCCTCAAGCGTCGCCCGAAAGCTCGTCACCAGCGTATGCGGCAGATTCCGGATGAATCCCACGGTATCCGACAGCAGAATCTTCCGCCGCGATGGCAGCTGAATCTTCGCCAGTTTCGGGTCCAGCGTCGCGAACATCCGCGAACTCTCCAGCACACCTGCAGCGGTCAGCGCATTGAACAACGTGGATTTCCCGGCATTCGTGTACCCCACCAGCGCCACCACCGGCACCGGCACGGCCTCACGCCGCGACCGTTGCTGCCGTCGAATTCGCCGCACGGCATCAAGCTGCTCCTTGACGTGGTCAATGCGCAGATTGATCCGCCGCCTGTCGGTCTCAAGCTTCGTCTCACCCGGTCCGCGGGTGCCGATTCCGCCGCCTAGCTGGCTCATCGCCTTGCCCTTGCCTGCCAGACGCGGCAGCATGTACTGCAGCTGCGCCAGTTCCACCTGCAACTGGCCCTCCCGCGTCCGCGCATGACGCGCAAAGATATCCAGAATCAGCTGTGTTCGGTCGATTACCCTGCACGGCAACCGAGCTTCCAGATTCCGCATCTGCGACGGAGTCAGATCGTGGTCGAACAGCACCAGATCGGCCTCCATCGAGGCGACCACGCCCTCAATCTCTTCGATCTTTCCGGTCCCCACCAGGGTCGCCGCATCGGGCTTCGCTCGGCGCTGAATCAAGGTTGCCGCGACCTCTGCACCCGCGCTTCGAGCCAGCTCTTCAAACTCCGCCAGCGAAGCCTCAAAGTCCAAATCGGCAACCGGAGCCTCCGGCAGCTCCGCGTCCCCGAGGTCGTCTTCCAACCGGTCATCGCCCCGCGCCGCCACCGAGGCCGACAGCTTCGCCAGTCGGGCGGCAGTCGTCAACCTGCGCCGTTCACCCGTAAATTCCACTGCGACCAGCACAGCACGCTCACCCCGCGGCAAAGCAGGCTGAGCCCGACGCCCCGCGGCCTTCGCTGCAGGCGATGTCATTGGCTTGTTTCCGGTGTTTCGATCAGGGTTTCCTAGTCATTTGAGCCAGCGCCCGCATCAGCCATCATCTGCAGGCTGGCGACGGAGTGCTGCTTGCTATCCATGCGCCCTTCGCCGTGTCCGCCCGGTCTCCCGCTCACCACCGTCGAGATGGCATGCTTGAAGATCAACTGCTCCTGGCTGTTGTTTTCGAGCAGCACCGAGTATTTATCGAACGAGCGAATCTTACCCGTCAGCTTCACTCCGCTGACCAGGTAAATCGTAATCGGGCTCTTGTCCTTGCGGACCGTGTTCAGGAAGGTGTCCTGAATATTCTGTGCCGGCTTCGATTCCATAGTGCCGATCTCCTCATTTTATTCACCAGCTCTGAGGCCGCCGGTGCAAGTCGTACCGATTCAGACTACACCGCAATATTGAGCACAGATAGTGCTCGGGCCCCAATCAAACCAAGCCCCACCACAATACGAGTATCCCTCTCTAATATCAAGCAAGAACGCACTTTTTAGCCAGCATCACCGTTCGGGGTCTCATCTCGCGGGCGGTTTCCTCGCTGAGGAGGCGAAGTTGTACCATGTACAAGTGACTGAATCCGCCGCAAACGCCCCGCTGCAACCCGTCCCAATGCTCGATTTCTCCCGCCAGTTTGCCGTCATCCGTGACGAGGTGATGGACGCCATTGCGCGGGTCTGCGAATCGCAGCGCTTCATTCTCGGCCCCCAGGTCACTTCGTTCGAGACCGCCGCCGCCCAGGCCTGCGCCGCTCCCTATGCGGTCGGCTGCGCTAGCGGCACCGACGCCCTCTGGCTGGCGCTTGCCGCCGCCAGCCTCGACAATTACCCCGGATGGGGCGTCATCACTACACCCTTCAGCTTTTTCGCCTCAGCCAGTTGCATAATGCGCGCCGGGGGCCGACCTGTCTTTGCGGATATTGATCCGCTTACATTTAACCTCTCACCCGATGCTGTAAGCGAGCTATTTCAAGATCCGTCGTGTCCCGGCGTCGAGGCAGTCTTGCCCGTCCACCTATACGGCCAGTGCGTCGAGTGGGACGCATTTGATCAGATGGAACGCGATCACCCGGGCTTATTCATCTTTGAAGACGCAGCCCAGGCTTTCGGGGCAACTTGGGGCGGCCGTCCTGCCGGATCCCTTGGACTGGCCGCCGCGTTTAGCTTCTATCCCACCAAAAACCTCTCTGCCTTCGGAGATGCGGGTCTTCTCACGACGCGTTCGTCTGCTCTCGCTGAGCACGCTAAATCCCTTCGCTCCCACGGCATGACCCGCCGCTATTACCACGACGAACTCGGCGGCTGCTCGCGCCTCGACTCGATCCAGGCCGCCGTGCTCGAGGTCAAACTCCGCTACATCGCCGCCTGGAACCAGCGCCGCCGCGACCTCGCAGCCCGCTACAACGAACTCTTCCTCGCGTCGGGAATCGCCACCCTAACCTCACCAGAATCCCCGAAGACCATCGCCGACGGCGTCGTCCTGCCCTACACGCACCCCCGCGCCCAGCACATCTTCCACCAGTACGTCATCCGAGCCCCGCGCCGCGACGAACTCCGCGCCCACCTCACCGCGCTCGGCATCGGCAGCGAGATCTACTACCCGCTCTGTCTCCACCAACAGACCGCGCTCCTGCCCCTCGGCTACCGGACCGGTGACTTCCCCCACGCCGAACGAGCCGCCGCCGAGGTCCTCGCCCTACCGATCTACCCCGAACTCCGCGACGACGAGCAGCAAACGGTGACAGAAGCCATCCGCAACTTCTACGCCTAACCTGCTCCGCCCCACCACAAACTGAGCGCAGCGAAGAACCCCTGTATTTCGCGTTGTCTTTGCCGTTGACTGTTCTCCTTACCCCAACCCAAACCATCCGGGTGCCCGATGTCCGCACCTTAGGGAAAATGCCGGCGGCTCGGGAACCCACCGTCAAACTCGGTAAACCCCGGCACCGTTCGCGATACCGAGCGCCACTCCACCCCATCAAAGAAGAATCGTGAGTACGTTATCGTGAAATCGCCACCAGTTTTGAGCGTCTTCTCCGTCGGCCGACAAGCTGCCTCCAGAATCTCCTTGCCCTCAGCCGATGCATCCACGATTCTCCAAGCCGTCTTCAACGAGTCCATCATCCTCAACTTCGCGCGCTTTGCGCTCGCGTCAACCGCCTCCACCCAATGCAAACGGCCACCGGACACCTCGACAACGAACGTAATCGGGCCTGAGTAGGATCCGAATCCAGCTGAGTAGTCAACAGAAAGCAGGTAGGACGCTTTGGCATTCGGATAGAGATGTGCGGTACCGATTCTCGCAAGAGGGCGCTCAAGTTCTTCAGAATCCAAGACCGCGCCATTGCGGGCCACTACTTGAATTCGCGCGTTACGAACAGGAGATTCCTTCGAACTCGGGATATAGTCTTCCTGCTCGACATCAAGCCCGCCAGTATTCCAAACCTGCTTCGCGATGGCACGCGTTATGCGTGCGTCCTTAAGGATCTGTAGCTCACCGTCAACGCCATTTGCCACCTGCGAGAGCGGTACACGAGCTCCCACAACCAGCTCCGGGACGCCAAGCGGCCCAGCAGTCATTGCCTGCGCATGACATCCGGAACAACTGACCCAAATTAACGCGAGTCCCACTGCCACGCGCCCCACGGTATTCATGAGTCCACCCTACTTCTTCTTCCCCTTCTTATCCTTCTTCTCCTCCACCGCAGGGTGCGCCTCAACCTCCGTCGTCAGAGCTCCCACCCCAGCCCCAATCCGCTTCAGGGTATTCCCTTCCAGCCTGTACGTCTTCGCAATCGTCTTCCCGGGCTTGATCTCGCCCGTCACCGGATCGGGCACCACCGGCGGCGAGTCAGCCGACAACACGTGATACGTAAACGCCGGCAGCTCCGTCTGAGCCGTCACCGACTTCCCGCCAGGGTCCTTCATCTTCGTCACCTGAACCGGCAGATAGCCCTCGATATTCTTCTCCCGGAAGCCCGTCTCGTACCTGTGCATCTTCACGCTCCAGGTGAACACCCTCACCTGGTCGTAGTCGTATGGCAGCCCCGCTTTGTACGGAGCCATCAGCGCCAGAAACACCGGCACATCCTTTACATCGCCCGGCGCTTCCTCGTCGTGAACGGTGGTCAACACATACGCCCCGACGAATTTCTGCCCCTCGGCATACCGCGTCAGCGCGTCCGGAGCGTCCACGTCGACCATCCGCGCGTACAGCCAGCCGGTGTCTCCGTTGGCGTCGCGCGCCAGCCACCAATCCTCCATCACGGGCGGTGGAGCGGCAGCGGGCGATGCAGCCGCCTTACCCTTCTCAATCGCCGCAGCCACGCTGGCAGCCGGCGCAGTGCTATTCGTAGCCGGAGCGGCCGCCGGCTTCTTCGCCGCATTCGTCCCCTCGGCCTGCGGAATTGCCTTCTGCGCCCTCGGTGCTCCCGGCGTGCTGCTGGCCTTTTCAAGCGTCGCCCGCCGCAGCAATTGCAGCTTCGCGCCCTCCTCCAGCAGGAAGAAGTGTTCCGCATCGCGTCCGGGCGTAAGGTGCATGTAAACCTCGTCGCGCACCACACCCGACGCCACCGTCTGATCCTTTGTGTGGTCTGCTTTCAGCTTCGAGAACGCTTCCGCCTGTTCGTCGGTCGCGACAGCCTTCTCTTCGATCCACCCAATCTCGCCCTTCGGCGTCTGCACCTTCAGCCAGTGCCGAGCATGGTCCAGCACCATCAGCTTCTCGCCGTTGGTGACCAACCCGGTCCGATTCGAGACCGCCGCCACGCGATCGCGCAGATTCTGCTGCTTAGCCGTCACGTAAACGTAGTGGGTAACGGGAGCCGGCTTAAATTGCCCGCAGCCCAACGCAAAGCAGCACCCCAGCAACCCCGCCAGCGCACTCTGAACCGCCATCCCCCAACTAAATCCCCGCGTCCTCAATATTCCCCATCCCTAACGCAGACTACCACCCGCATTGCCGTTACTACCCACTACCAACTACTCACTACCCACTGTCGTTAATGGGTAGCCGCCACCGCAATCGACCCCGCTGGATCGCTTCCGCTCGCACCCACCGACACCGCATCCAGTTTCCCGGCCGTCAGCGCATCGAGGCTATACAGCGTGTAGTCGTACGACCCATTTGACGCCACGCCAACGATGTACTTGTCCGTGTTGTCTTCCACCAGCCCCGTCGCACTCAGCCCGCTCGCGTATGGCGACCCCGACAGCGCGGTAAACACGCCACTCGCAATCGAATAGCCCGAGATATTCGCACTCCCGCGGTTCGCCGTGTACAGATACGTCCCCGTGCTGTCGATCATGATCCCGTATGGGGAGTCACCGCTCACCGTCGTCTGCACCGCCGTCGGAACCCCCGCACTGCTTATGCTGTACGACGCGACACGGCTGTTCCCAGTGCCCGAGCCCAGCCGTGCAACATACAGGTAAGCCGCCGCCGAATCGAACACCAGCGCATTGTCACTCGTGTTCGTCCCCGTCTGCGAAAACACAATCTCCTGCCCCGTCACTCCCAGCGATCCGGTGGTGGTGGTAAACGGATACACGACGTCGCCGCTCGTCCCCAACGCCACAGCCACGTACGCCCCGGTCGGCGAAAACTTTACGGCCTGAGCGACGCTCGCATTGCCCCCCATCGCCAGCGGATAGGCAAGCGCAGTCCCATTCAGCGTCAACACGCCGGTCGAGGCGTTGATTCCATAGATGTTGATCGAATGATTCACCCCGTCCAGCCCCACCAGCCACTGCCCATCCGGCGAGGTATCCAGCGAAACAAAATCTCCCAAACTCGTAAGGTTCGACGTCGTCACCTCCGACAACGCGCCACCCGTCCCGATCGAGAAACAGGCAATCCCGCCCTGGCCGCCTACATACACAAACGTATTCTGCCGAGTCACGGCAATGGACGCAGCGCTCAGCGACGCGATCGCGCCCGACAGCGACACCGGCGATCCAGAAATCGCAGTCAGCGCCGACGACGCCAGGGAAAACTCACTCAGTGAATTCGTCGTCTGGTTGACCACATAAACGTAGTCGCCCGAAGTCGCCGTCGTCGTCGTTGTTGTAAGCGGTGGAAAGAATCCCGCGCACCCAGCCAGCAATCCCAAAGCCGCAACAGACAACGCCCCCAATAATGCCTTCGATCTCATCATCCCTCGTCTCATTGTGCTGGGCAGAACCTTACCGTTCGACGCGCCCCCGCACAAAACGACACCTCCCAATCCTACCGCCTCGCAACTCCGCGTACTCTCGTCCGTCTTCCCTTGTCCTAACCAAAAGACTCGGGGCCAACCACGATCATCGCGGTCAGCCCCGGCTCTCAAATCCATGCAATCGGTTTAAATCTGCGTTAAGCCTTGATGTTCCTTACTTAACCGGCCCATCCGGATGCAGATATTTCGCCAGATGCACATAAATATCATGGCGGGAATCAATCGCCAGAGGAGTATCCATCCGGTTGAAATAATGGCCGCCCGGAGCGTTCTCATACACCTTGTAGTCGAACTTCTTCCCCTCGGCCTTCAGCGCCTGGATCAGATGTTCCACCTCCATGTAATTCACGTCCTCGTCAGTCGTATTCGT
>Ga0302310_10002923_pt1 | contig 13492 bp, 11 predicted proteins | sample III_Palsa_N1_2_FD_200451 | JGI IMG/M metagenome (GOLD analysis project Ga0302310, IMG submission 200451) | Peat permafrost microbial communities from Stordalen Mire near Abisko, Sweden - III_Palsa_N1_2 | ecosystem: Environmental > Terrestrial > Soil > Palsa > Peat permafrost | place: Sweden... | reverse complement strand
CGCCGAGTAGCCCTTGGCGGGATAGATGTTGAGATAGATGCCCAGCTGGCGCAGCAGCGGCGCGGTGAACGAGCCGGCGGCGGCGACGACGTGGTCGCCCGTCAGCGTCGTGCGGTGCAGCGTGTTGCGGTCGCCGACGACCACGCCTGCGATCTTGGAGCCGGCCTTGTCGAAGCCGAGAACGTCGTGCTCGTAGAGGAACTTCGCGCCGCGCGCCACGCAGCGTTCGGCGAGCTTCTGCGTGAAGACGCGCGCGTCGCCGGATTCGTCGCTGGGCGTGTAGGTGCCACCGTGGATGCGGTCGCCGAAGGCCTTCAGCGCTGGCTCGACCTGCAGCACCTCCGCGCGCCCCAGAACGCGGCGATCGACGCCGTGCTGGCGCATCAGCGCGGCCGCGGCGACGCCGGATTCATAGTCGGCGGCCGACGAGAAGAAATGCAGGATGCCGCGCTCGAGGCGGTCGTACGCGATGCCGGTCTGCGCGACGACGGACTTCAGCGACTCATGGCTGTAGCGCCCCAGCGCGACGAGCTGCTGGACGTTGCGCGCGAACGCGGCGTCGTTGCACTGGCCCAGGAAGCTCAGCGCCCAGCGCCATTGATGCGGATCGAGACGGGGTCGGAACAGCAGTGGCGAGTCGTCCTGCAGCATCCACCTGGCGACCTTGAACGGGGCGCCCGAGTTGGCCCAGGGCTCGCAGAAGCACACCGAGATCTGCGCGCCATTGGCGAAACTGGTTTCGAGGGCGGCCTCGGGTTGGCGCTCGACGACGGTCACGTCATGGCCTTCCTCCAGCAGGTACCAGGCCGTGGCCACGCCGATGATGCCGGCGCCCAGAACGATCACTTTCATCGGAAATCCTTCGCGCGTGGGAGCGGCCGCATCGAAGGCGATGCGGCGGCGCACTCACGTCAGCGCAGGATTTTCCGGGAGGAGGAGTAACAAAAGAAGCTGGATTAATTGAATTCCGAGTTCAGTAGAAAATCTACTTGAACGGGGCTCAACTCGCCGAGGCTTGCAACTGCTTCGCGGCGCTGGAGCCGGGCATCGTGGCGGAGTGACCGGCGCGCGTCGGCTCCGGGATGTCGATGCCCATCGCGCGACTGGTGGCGCGATAGCCGACGGAACAGAAGACGGGCCCCTGATCGGTGGAGGACAACCAGACCGCGCTGCCGACGGCAGCGGTGATCGTGCCCCAGGTCAGGAATTGAAGCGGCATGGTGCGCATGGTGGCGACTCCCGGGGTGTCCGGGGGTGCGACGCTTGCACCCCACCCGACGCTGTCAGCTTAAGCGTGAAGCCAAGACCCTGCCATCCCCCAAGAGAACGAGTCGTGAGATTGATACACCCGAACTGTCGGGCATTCGACACACATTTTCATGTATCCATTCCGTTACGTTCCTACACACTCTCTACACGGTTCAACCGATGGAGGACCTCATGACCAACGCTTCGCGTCCCAGCTTTCTTCGCCATTTCGGTCGTGGAGCGGCGCCGCAGCTAGCGTCGGATCTGGCCGACATGGGCACCGCCTTCGCGCTCGACGAGGCGCTGGAGCGAGGCGACTGCGACACCCTGGTGCCGGGTGAATCGCCGCCGCCGCCGATGCGCGCCGTCGTGCCGGTGGCGTCGTGGCGCCTGTGGCTCGGCCGCAAGCTCGGTTGACCCCTCTTCAAACCTCGATGAGGCGCAACGGGTCATAGCCGTTCGCCTCGCCCTTCTTCTCCAGGCCGCGCGCCTGGCAGACCACGCGGGACGCGTGCAGTCCGGGGCGCGGCACCAGGTAGTCGTGGCGGCAGTGCAGATGGCCGTGGATCCACAGGTCGGCGCGCACGATCAGGTCGTCGTCCGCGTTGCAGAAGCTGGCCGTCGTCGGCTGCGGCCCGTAGCGCGGGTCGGCGCTGCGCAGGCTGGGCGCGAAATGCGTGATCGCCACCGTCTTGTCCCAGCGCCCTGACGGCGACTCCTGCAGCGTGCGCTCCAGCCACGCCCGACATTCCAGCCCCAGTACGCGCACGGCCTCGGCATCGAACGGCTGGCCATGGCGCGTCGCGCCCATCACGCGCTGGAAGTACGAGCCCGCGCGAACGGCCTTGGCGCGGCCGGCTTCGCCGAACAGATCGAAATCGCTCCAGCGCACGGTGCCGCAGAAGCGGATGCGCCTGCCCTGGTCGTCGGCGATCACGGCGCTGTCCCGGTGCAGCATGCGCAGGCCCAGCGAATCGCAGAACGCGCGCAGGGCTATCGCGGCCTGGTCGACGTCGCGACCGTCGAACTCGTGGTTGCCCGCCACGAACACCACCGGCACCGGCCAGTCGGCGAACTGGCGCAGGCCCTCCCAGCCGCGGTCGATGTCGCCCGCGAGGATGAGCAACTCCGCGCCCGGCGCGGGTTTGGCCACGAAGGTTTCGGTTTCGAGGTGAAGGTCGGACAGGATCTGCAGGCGCATCGTGGGCGGAGGATACAGGCGGACGCGGCGCCAATGACAAAGGCCGCTCGGAGGCGGCCTTTGTACTCACGAGATGTGAGGCTCAGCTCAGCGCCGCCGCGATGCGGCTCTTGGCCGTCTGCAATTGCGCCGGCAGGTGGTACGCCAGCTGCGTGAACAGCTCGTCGTGCATCGTCAGTTCCTGTTGCCAGGCAGCCTTGTCGACGCCGATCACGCTGTCGAACTGGGCGCGGCTGAAATCGATGCCGTTCCAGTTCAGGTCCTCATAGCGCGGGCTGGTGCCGAACATGTTCTCGGTGCCCTGCGCATTGCCGTCGATGCGGCCCAGCATCCACTCCATCACGCGCATGTTCTCGCCATAGCCCGGCCAGACGAACTTGCCGTCGGCGCCTTTGCGGAACCAGTTGACGCAGAAGATGGCCGGCAGCTTCGCGCCCGTGGCTTCCAGCTTCTCGCCCATGTCGAGCCAGTGCTGGAAGTAGTCGCTCATGTTGTAGCCGGTGAACGGCAGCATCGCGAACGGGTCGCGGCGCACGACGCCTTGCTGGCCGGCGGCGGCGGCAGTGGTCTCGGAGCCCATGGTCGCGGCCATGTAGACGCCGTCGACCCAGTCGCGCGCCTCGGTCACCAGCGGCACCGTCGTGGAGCGGCGGCCGCCGAAGATGAACGCGTCGATCGCGACACCCTTCGGGTCGTCCCAGGCCGGGTCGAGCGCGGGGTTGTTGGTGGCGGCCACGGTGAATCGGGCGTTCGGATGCGCGGCCTTGGCGCCGGTCTCCTTGGCGATGGCCGGCGTCCAGTCCTTGCCCTGCCAGTCGATGCAGTGCGCCGGCGCCTCGCTCATGCCTTCCCACCACACGTCGCCGTCGTCGGTCAGCGCGACGTTGGTGAAGATGGCGTCCTTCGTGAGGCTGGCCATGCAGTTCGGGTTCGTCTGTTCGTTCGTGCCGGGGGCGACGCCGAAGTAGCCGGCCTCGGGGTTGATCGCCATCAGGCGGCCTTCGGCGTTCGGCTTGATCCAGGCGATGTCGTCGCCGATGGTGGTGACCTTCCAGCCGGGCATGCCAGCCGGCGGGATCAGCATCGCGAAGTTGGTCTTGCCGCAGGCGCTGGGGAACGCGGCGGCGATATGGCGCTTGACGCCCTGCGGATTGGTCACGCCCAGGATCAGCATGTGTTCGGCCAGCCAGCCTTCGTCACGGCCCATGTTGGAGGCGATGCGCAGCGCGAAACACTTCTTGCCCAGCAGCGCGTTGCCGCCGTAGCCGGAGCCGTAGCTCCAGATCTCGCGCGTCTCGGGGTAGTGGACGATGTACTTGGTCTTGTTGCAGGGCCAGGAGACATCTTTCTCGCCTTCGGCCAGCGGCGCGCCGACCGTATGGACGCAAGGCACGAACTCGCCATCGGTGCCCAGCAGCTCCAGCACGCCACGGCCCATGCGCGTCATCAGGCGCATGTTGACGGCCACGTACGGGCTGTCGGACAGCTCGACGCCGATGTGCGAGATCGGCGAACCCAGCGGGCCCATCGAGAATGGCACCACGTACAGCGTGCGGCCGCGCATCGCGCCGGCGAACAGCGCGGGCGTGCCGTCGGCCTGGCCGTTCTGCAGCAGCGCACGCATCGTGGCGGGCGCTTCCCAGTTGTTGGTCGGGCCGGCGTTTTCCTTCTTCTCGCTGCAGATGAAAGTGCGGTCCTCCACGCGCGCGACGTCGGTCGGGTCGCTGCAGGCCAGGTAGCTGTTGGCGCGCTTGCCCGGATTCAGCTTCTTGAAGGTGCCATTGGAGACGAGCTGCCCGCACAGGCGGTCGTATTCGGCCGCGGTGCCGTCGCACCAGTAGACGTCGGCGGCCTGCGTCAGCGCGGCGATCTGCGCAACCCAGGAGACGAGGCGGTCGTGTTTGACGTAGGCGGGCACGTTCAGGCACAACCCTTCCATGGCGGGACGGTTCATGAGGAGACTCCAATCACAAGGTTCAAAGACAAGATTGGGCGAACCTCGCGGCCACGGGCCATTCCGTGGCGCGGGGCTCGCCCAATCCCGCTGGCTCTCACGCTAGCCGGGTGCTCCGCTGTTGCGAACCGTGGTTACACCAAGGAACACCAACAAATCGAGCGTAAACCCTTAGAAAGCGGGCAGACAACGACAGGCTTGAGTGTAATTGCGCCGTAACCACGGCGCGCAGGCAGGTCATGCAATTCCCGAATGGATCAATGCCGACTGGCAGGCGGCGTGCCGGATGTCACGCCGCCCGTTCAGAGCGAATCGTGTCCCGCGGCCGGTGACATTGCAGCCGGCAGGTGAACGGTGGCGACGAGGCCGCCGTCGGGATGGTTGCCGAGCCGCACGTCGCCGCCATGCTCGCGCAGGATGCCGCGAGCGATGCCCAGGCCCAGCCCACTGCCGTCGCGGTGCGTGTCGCGGCCATGCGCCAGGCGAACATAGGGCTCGAAGATCTCCTCGTGCGAACTCTCGGGCAGGCCGGGGCCGTGATCGCGCACGGTCAGCGTGAGGCCGCCGCTGTCGACCCGGGCCGCGATGGCGATGCGCTCGCCGTAGCGCAGGCCGTTGTCGATCAGGTTGCCCAGCGCCCGCTTGAGTGCCAGCGGCTTGCCGCGCACGAGCAGCGGCGGTACGTCCAGCGCGACCCGGGCGCCGGCGGCGATCGCTGGCGCCGTCAGGCGCTCGACGAGGCGGTCGATGCGCACGTCGGCCACGTTCTCGTGCACCGCGCTGTCCTTGACGCTCTGCAGCGCGCCTTTGACCATCACGTCCAGTTCGTCGAGATCCTCGTGAAAGTCGGCGCGCAGCGCGTCGTCGTCCAGCAGTTCGGTGCGCAGCTTGAGCCGCGTGATCGGCGTCTTCAGGTCGTGCGAGATGCTGGCGAACAGCCGCTCGCGATCCTCGACGAAGCGCTGGATGCGCGCCTGCATGTCATTGAAGGCGCGCGCGGTGCGGCGCAGCTCGATCGTGCCCGTCTCGTCCGGCACGTGGTTCGGATGCATCGCGCTGCCGAAGGCGCTGGCCGCATCGGCGATGCGCTGCAGAGGCCGCGTCAGCGTGCGCGCGACGACCATCACCAGCACCAGCACGGTCAGCAGCGTGGCGCCCTGCAACAGCAGGCGGTCGCGCGTGAGCGGGTTCGCGCTGTCCAGGAAGTACGGGTCGGGCAGCGTCGCCGCCAGCAGCAGCCAGCCGCCGGTGTCGAGTTCCACCTGGATCACCAGCACCGGCGCGCGGCGCGGGCGCAGCAGCATCGGCGCCACGACCCAGCTTTCCGGCAGCTCGCGCAACGAACGGCCATCCCCGGTCACGGACAGCGTCTCGGGCCATGCGAGCGTCACCTCGGTGTCGCGGCCTGGCGGCATCTCGCCCTGCAGCGTCGCGCGCACCTGGCCGACGACGGTGCGCGCGAGCAGCGAATCCTCGATCGGCGTCACCGGCGCGTGCTGGCGGTTGACGTTGACGAAGAAGCGCGTGCCGCCCATCTGGCGCAGCTGCTCGATCAGCAGCGGCCGGTATTGCGGGGGCAGGTCGCGCAGGAAGCGGATGGCGGCTGCGGCGCTGACGGCGGTCTGGCGTGCGGCGTCGCGCGCGTCGCGGCGCGCGGTGTCGCGCAGCTGCCAGGTCCAGATCGCGCTGCCCAGCAGCTGGCTCAGCAGCACCCCCGCCATCATCACGCCCATGATGCGGCCGCGCAGCGTGGCGGGCAGCAGCCGGTCGCCCCAACCGGCACGCCAGCGATGCGGCGCGGCGCCACGCATCACGCCGTCACTCCTGCGCCGGACGCGCGGGCTCGTGCGAGGTCACGACCTCGACCGAGAACACGTAGCCGCTGTTGCGCACCGTCTTGATCAGCACCGGCTGCTTGCCGTCGTCGTTCAGGCGCTGGCGCAGGCGGCTCACCTGCACGTCGAGCGAGCGGTCGGCGGGGCCGAGGTCGCGGCCGCGCGTCTGCTCCATCAAGCGGGCCCGATCCAGGATCTCGCCGGCATGCTCGACGAAGAGGCGCAGCAGGTCGAAGTCCATGCCCGTCAGCGCCACCAGTTCGCCGTCGGCGTCCTTGAGCGTGCGCTCCAGGCGGTCGAGCCGGAAGCCGGCGAAATGCATGTAGCGGCGCGCCGCCCCGTCGCCTGGACTCGAGCGCCGGTGGATCGCCTTGATGCGGGCCAGCAGCTCGCGCGGGTTGTAGGGCTTGCCGATGTAGTCGTCGGCGCCGAGTTCGAGGCCGACGATGCGTTCGGTGTCGTCCGAGCTGGCGGTCAGCATGATGATGGGCACCGGCGAGCGTTCGCGCACGTGGCGGCACAGTGCGAAGCCGTCGGTGTCGGGCAGCATCACGTCGAGGATCACCAGGCTCAGGTCGTCGCGATAGCGTTCGAACTCGTCGCGAAAACTCGCGCCGTCCTGCGCCAGCTGCACCACATACTGGTGCTTCTCGAGGTATTGCTTGAGCAGCTGGCGCGTCTTCTGGTCGTCGTCGACGGCCAGGATCGTCTTCTTGCGCGTCGTGGTCATTGCGCTGCCCCGCGCACGATCGCCAGCAACTGCGCCTGCGCCTGCTGCGGCGTGACGCTGCGCGTCTTGACGAAACGATGCAACACCTCGCCGAGCGCCTCGCGCGTGGATTCGACGGCCGCCATGCGATGCGTGATGCTGGGTAGCAGCGCGCTGCCGGGGCGCGCGAGCGTCTGCCAGGAGTCGCGCGCGCATTCGTCGAGCGCGGCGGGGTCGATGTCCATGCGAACCGGCACCGACCCCTTGGCCTGGTTGTAGGTCATCTGCGTGGCCGGCGACGCGATGACCTCGGCCAAACGCTCCTGCTCCGCGCGTTTGGGAAAGCGGCCCACCAGCATCGCCAGCGTGTCGATGCTGTACAGGTGCATGCCCGCGGTCTGCGGCACCGGCACGCAGCCGAAGTCGGTGCCCGGCTGCGATCCCCACGCCATCAGCTCGCCGCGCGCCCAGTCGCCCATGATGAACATGCCCGCCTGCCCTGTCTGGAGCTTGCGCGCCGGCGTCGTCCACGGCTCCTCGGTGGTGGCCTCGTCGTCCAGGTCGCGCAGCCAGCGCAGCCGCTGCAGCGCGGCGACGACGCGGGCGTCCTGCCACGACGACCAGCCTTGCGTCGACGCGAGTTCCGCGTACAGCGCCGGACCGCCCTCGGCGAGCAGCACGGCCTCGAACACGGTGGCGATCTGCCACGGCTCGTCGCTCCAGGCGAGCGGCGTGATCCGCTGCGCGCGCATCGCCTTGGCCGCCACCTCCATGTCGTGCCAGGACTGCGGCGGCGCGAGGTTCAGGCGCGTCCACACATGGCGGTTGTACAGGAGCGTGTTGATGCGATGCACCCCCAGCGGGGCCGCCATGATGCGGCCGCCTCGGCTGACCGTCTGCAGCACCACGGGAAACATCACCTGGCGCCAGCGTCCACGTTGCGCCACGTCGTCGAGCGGCAGCACCAGGCCCAGGTCGGCCCAGTCGGTGAGCGTGCGGCCGATCACCTGGGCGACGTCGGGCGCCTCGCCGGCCAGCACGCGGCTCGTGAGCACCTTGATCGCCGCGCCGCCGCCGCCGCCCGGAATCGCGTCGTCGTGCCAGCCCACGCCCTGGGCGGCGAGCTGCTGCACGAGGCGGTCGGCGGCGGCGCGCTCGCTGGCGGAAGTCCACCAGTGCAGGACGTTCAGGGTCGGTGCCTGTGGCGGGGTCTGGGCGTTCGCGCTGGGGATCATGCGGGCAGAGAGGACCAACCCCAGCATAAGCGCGAGTCCCGCGCGCGCGCGCCGCCGCACGCCTGTCGAAAGCCTGCGCTTTGCAATGTTGTGTAAGCCGGTGGCGTGGATGCGCATGAGGCCCTTGCAGGGCGAGGAGGCGAGGACGTAATGATGCGTAATGCGAGCGCGTTGGCAATGCTGGAAACCACCTTGTGGATCAAGCACTTGCGAGGCCCGCGATGGGGGCGCCCGCGGCCCTCGCGTTACGTGGGGCCCGATGCTAACTTGCGCCACGTCGCACCGGGTCCGTTGATCCGGCGGCCTTCACGCAAGAAGGAATTCCTCCCATGACTGCACTGTTTCGTTCGATCGCGCTTGGCGTCCTGGCCCTCGCCTGCGTCGCGCACGCCAGTGCCGGCACGTTGACGCTGGAGAGCTGGCGCACCGACGACAAGACGCTGTGGGACACCGTGCTGCTGCCGGCGTTCACCAAATCACACCCGGGCATCACCGTCAAGTTCACGCCCACGGCGGCGCCCGAATACAACTCGGTGCTGAGCGCGCGCCTCGCCTCGGGCAGCGCCGGCGACCTGATCACGTGCCGCCCGTTCGACGTGTCGCTGGACCTCTACAAGAAGGGCCACCTCGACAAGCTGAACGGCACGCCGGCGCTCGCCAACTTCCCCGACTCGGCCAAGGTGGCATGGCAGACCGACGACGGCAAGGACACCTACTGCGTGCCGATGGCCTCGGTGATCCACGGATTCTTCTACAACAAGAAGATCTTCGGCGAGCTGGGACTGAGGCCGCCGGCCACCGAGCCCGAGTTCTTCGCCGTGCTCGACAAGGTCAAGGCGTCCGGCAAATACGTGCCGCTGTCGCTGGGCACCGCCGACCAGTGGGATACCAGCCAGGTCGTCTTCACCGGCATCGGCCCGAACTACTGGAAGGGCGAGGAGGGCCGCAAGGCGCTGATCGCCGGCAAGGCGAAGTTCACCGACCCGCAATTCGTCGGCGTGTGGCAGACGATGGCCAAGTGGCCGCCGTACCTGGCCAAGGGCTACCAGGCGCAGACCTACGGCGATTCGCAGACGCTGTTCGCCTCCGGCAAGGCCGCCGTGTTCCCGGCCGGCTCGTGGGACATCGCGTTCTTCCAGAAGGAGGGCGGCCTCGATTTCGGGGCGTTCCCGCCGCCGGTGCGAAAGGCGGGCGACGCCTGCTACATCTCCGACCACGCGGATATCGGCATGGGCATCAACAGCGCCAGCAAGAACAAGGCCGATGCCAGGGTGTTCCTCGACTGGATCGCCTCCAAGGAATTCGCCGAGCTGTACACCAACAAGGCCATCGGCTTCTTCTCGCTGTCGAAGTTCCCGGTCGACGTGCAGAACCCGGTGGCCCGGCAGATGGTCGGTTGGCGCGCGCAGTGCAAGTCGACGATCCGCCTCAATGCCCAGATCATGAGCCGCGGCGAGCCGAGCATGGAAAACGAACTCTGGAACGTGAACTCGCAGGTGCTCAACGGCAAGATGACGCCGCAGGACGCCGCCACCCGCATCCAGACCGGATTCGCCAAGTGGTACAAGCCCGCCCCGTGAGCCTTGGAAACGCTGGTTTGACGCGCGTGGCGGCCGCGCCATGAAGCAGAAGGCCGGCTGGCATGTGCTGGTGTTTCTCGCACCCGCGCTGGCCATCTACACGGCGTTCAGTGCGTGGCCGTTGCTGGCCACGTTGCGCCTGGGCCTGTACGGCACCGACGACGTCGGCCATGTGACTTTCATCGGGCTGGGCAACTTCCATCGGCTGCTGTTCGAGGAGCACTGGTTCGGCGCGTTCCGCAACGCGATGGTCAACAACATCGAGTTCTTCGCGATCCACACGCTGGTGCAGAACCCGGTGGCGCTGCTGCTCGCGGCGCTGCTGTCGCTGCGCGGCGTGCGCGGCGCGGCGGCCTACCGCACGGTGCTGTTCCTGCCCACCTTGCTGTCGGTGGTCATCATCGGCTTCACGTGGCAGCTGATCCTGTCGCCGCTGTGGGGCGTCACCGAGAAGCTGATGACCGCCGTCGGCCTCGGCGATGCGTTCGGGCCGTGGCTGGGCCAGGAGGACACCGCGCTGCCCACGATCGCGCTGATCTCGGTGTGGCAGTTCGTCGGCATCCCGCTGATGCTGATCTACGCGGCGCTGATCGCGATTCCGGAGGAGATCATCGAGGCGGCCGCGGTCGAGGGCGCGAGCCCGTGGCGCATCTTCTGGACGATCCGCCTGCCGCTGATCCTGCCGACGCTGGGCCTGGTCAACATCCTCACGTTCGTCGGCAATTTCAACGCATTCGACCTGATCTACGCCGTCAAGGGGGCGCTCGCGGGCCCGAACTTCAGCACCGACCTGCTGGGCACCTTGTTCTACCGCACGTTCTTCGGCTACCAGTCGGAGATGGGCAGCGCCACGATGGGCGCGGCGCTGGCGACGCTGATGTTCCTGGTGATCCTGTGCGGCGTCGGCCTCTATTTCTTCGTCATCCAGCGCCGCCTGCAGCGCTTCGCGTCATGAACGCGCACGCCAGCTTGCGTCGCGCGGGCGCGCTCGGGCGCACGACGCTCGTGCACCTGACGCTGGGCGGCTATTGCCTGCTGGTGCTGGCGCCGATCCTGCTGGTGCTGCTGAACTCGTTCAAGACGCGCCAGGGCATCTTCGACGATCCGCTCGGCTGGCCGGCCAAGGCGACGCTGAGCCTGGCCGGCTACGGCAAGGTGCTGGGCGACGCCGCGGTCGGCCACATGTTCGTCAACAGTGCGATCGTGACCGGCGTGTCGCTCGCGGCGATCCTGCTGCTCGGCGCGATGGCCGCGTGGGCGCTGACCGAGTACGGCTTCTTCGGCAACCGCGTGCTCGCGCTGTTCCTCGCGTTCGGCATCATGGTGCCGATCCGCCTTGGCTCCGTCGCCATCCTGCAGGAGATGGTGGCGCTGAACCTCGTCAACACGCTGACGGCGCTGATGCTGGTCTACATCGCGCAGGGGCTGCCGCTGGCGGTGATGATCCTGTCGGAGTTCATCGCCCAGGTGCCGCAGGAGCTGAAGGACGCGGCGCGCTGCGACGGCGTGGGCGAGTACCGGATCTTCTTCCAGGTGGTGCTGCCGCTGATCCGCCCCGCCGTGGCCACCGTGGCCGTGTTCACGATGGTGCCGATCTGGAACGACCTCTGGTTTCCGCTGATCCTCGCGCCGTCGGAAGAGACCCAGACGATCACGCTGGGCGTGCAGCAGTTCGTCGGCCAGTTCGCCACCGACTGGAACGCCGTGCTCGCCGCACTGTCGCTGGCGGTGCTGCCCATCCTCGTGCTGTACGCGGTGTTCTCGCGCCAGCTGATCCGCGGCATCACCGCGGGCGCCGTCAAATAGCGCACTTTCCCAGGTTCCCATGGCCCAGGTCGAACTCTCCAACGTCTCCAAGAGCTACGGCAACTCGCGCGTGCTGCACGACATCGACCTGCGCGTCGCCGACGGCGAACTGGTGGTGCTGGTGGGCCCGAGCGGCTGCGGCAAGTCGACGCTGCTGCGCATGATCTGTGGCCTCGAGCCGATCACGGCGGGCGAGTTGCGCATCGACGGCGTGGTCGTCAACGACCTGCCACCGGCCCAACGCGGCATCGCGATGGTGTTCCAGAGCTACGCGCTGTACCCGCACATGACGGTGCGCGGCAACATGGCCTTCGGCCTGAAGATCCACGGCGCTGGCAAGGCGGATCGCAACGTGCGCGTGCTGGCGGCGGCGAAGGCGTTGCACATCGATCACCTGCTGGACCGCCGGCCGCGCGAACTCTCCGGCGGCCAACGCCAACGCGTGGCGATCGGCCGCGCGATCGTGCGCCAACCCAAGCTGTTCCTGTTCGACGAACCACTGTCCAACCTCGACGCCGCGTTGCGCGTGAAGACGCGCATCGAACTCGCGCGGCTGCACCGCGAACTCGCCGCGACCATGGTCTACGTCACGCACGACCAGGTCGAGGCGATGACGCTCGGTGACCGCATCGTCGTGATGCACGAGGGACGCATCCAGCAGGCCGGCTCGCCGCTGGCGCTGTACGAGCATCCGGCCAACCGTTTCGTCGCCTCGTTCATCGGCTCGCCAACGATCAACCTCGTGCCGTCGACCGCACTGGCGTGTTCGGCCGCGGGCGTGCGGCTGGAGGTGCACGCCGGCTGCGTCGTCGATGCTGCGGTGGACGGCAGCACGTTGCAGCCGGGCGCGCCGGTCGAGATCGGCATCCGCCCCGAGCACCTGGCGTTCGACGGCGGCGAGCCCGCGCCCGTGTCGGCCGAGGGCCCGCCATGCCTGCGCTTCGGCGGCGAGGTGTCGCTGGTCGAGCAGTTGGGCGAATCCCACCTGATCTACCTGCGCTGCGCCGACGGGCTCGAACTGGTGTCGCGCGCGCCAGGGCATACACCAGTGCGTATCGGCGACCGCATCGGGCTGGTGGCGCAGGCGTCGCGACTGCATGTGTTCGACGCGGCCGGCGTCGCCTGCCGCCGGCTCTCGACCGCGGGCACGCAGACCGCCTGAGGGTCGCCTCAGGCCGGCGAGCCGAACCCACCGCCGCCCGGCGTCTCGATCACGAACACATCGCCCGGCTGCATCTGAGCCGACCCGATGTGATCCAGTCGCTCGACGCTGCCGTCCGTGCGCACGACCGAGTTGCGCCCGACCTCCCCCGCCGAGCCACCGGCCATGCCGAACGCGCCGTGGTGGCGACCGTTGCTGAGGATGGATGCCGTCATCGGTTCCAGGAAGCGCACGCGGCGCGTGCCGCCGTCGCCGCCACGCCACTGGCCGGCGCCGCCGGAGCCGGGACGGATCTCGTAGCTGTCGACGCGCACCGGAAAGCGGAACTCGAGCACCTCGGGGTCGGTCAGGCGCGAATTGGTCATGTGCGTCTGCACGACGCTGGTGCCGGCGAAGCCGCCGACGACGGCGCCGCGCTCGTCGATCAGTGCGCCGGCGCCGGAACCGCCCGAGATCGTCTCGTAGTACTGGTAGCGCTCGTTGCCGAAGGTGAAGTTGTTCATCGTGCACTGGCCGGCCGCCATCAGCCCCAGCGCGCCGTACAGCGCGTTGGTGATGCAGGTGGAGGTCTCGACGTTGCCGGCCACCACCGACGCCGGCGCGTGCGGATTGAGCATCGAGCCGGCAGGGATGATCACGTCCAGCGGCTTCAGGCAGCCGGCGTTGAGCGGGATGTCGTCGTTGACCAGGGTGCGGAACACGTAGAGCACGGCGGCCATGCAGACGGCGGTCGGCGCGTTGAAGTTGTTTTCCTGCTGCGGC
>Ga0302310_10002920_pt1 | contig 13503 bp, 9 predicted proteins | sample III_Palsa_N1_2_FD_200451 | JGI IMG/M metagenome (GOLD analysis project Ga0302310, IMG submission 200451) | Peat permafrost microbial communities from Stordalen Mire near Abisko, Sweden - III_Palsa_N1_2 | ecosystem: Environmental > Terrestrial > Soil > Palsa > Peat permafrost | place: Sweden... | reverse complement strand
ACCGGCACATTCCTCGATGTCACTGGCGGCAAGTGAGCAACAGGGTGCGGCGATGGAGGCGGTGCGCCGCGAGAACGGCATTGGACGCGTCGCCTCTGCAAGGCGGCCGAACAAGTTCAGGCCGGAAGTCTGACGATCGTGCTCCCGCCATCATCGAGGAGTAGATCGTCAGCGCCAGGTGGTCTTTTGAACAACGGCTTGCCGGCCTTCGCGGCCCATACCCTGTCGCCAACGTCTTCACTGATATTGAAAGTCAGTGCACGGCTTTTGACGCACCGGTGCTTTCCGTTATTACCAACTTTACGGCTTACTCACGAAATTCCTTCTTGCGCGCAGTCTTGAGAATTCGGTCTATCAATGCCTCCCACTCATCAATTAGCGAGGGCGTAAGCAATCGGCATCCAGGCAATAACCTCGATCGCAATGAAATACAGCTGTCTTATGCTATTAGACTTTGACGCTTAATCATCAGACCTTCAGGCCACCACTAGATTAGAATAGGGTAACGCTCCATTTTCGTGGCCGCTTCAAGAAACGATTTAAGGTCTAATGCCGTCGCATTTCCCCCGATCAAGCTGTGTCGGATTGCCGCATCATGGTGCCGTACATTAAAAAATCCTGAGGAAGAACCGAATGTCAGCAAACAGTGCGCGACTTCTTTTAGTAGATGACGATCCGTCGACCATTCGAATCATGGGCCAAATGCTTGACGCGTACCCCGATCAACGGTTCGCCACCTCAGGCGAAGCTGCCATTGTGCTTGCGAAGGATGCTCCCCCTGACCTTATTCTCCTTGATGCCGATATGCCGGGCATGACCGGATTTGACGTATGCGAGGTCCTTAAGGGCGACGCAAGTCTGGCACACGTCCCGATCATTTTCGTGACGAGCCACGACGCGCCCGCACTGGAAGTCGATGCGTTGAGACTAGGTGCAGCGGATTACGTCACGAAACCGCTCATCGCAGCACAACTCAAGGCTCGCGTGCGCGCCCAACTCCGCGTGAGACAGGTCGTGAAGGATATTGATCGGGACTGTCGAGCCGGCAAGTTACGAACATGGCCGGTGACTCCGGCAAAGCCTAACCTGCTGATTATCGCGGACGATCTTTCCGGTATCCAACTCTTGCGGCGAACACTGGAAAATACAGGCACCTTACATTTTGCGGGCACCTCCGAAGAAGCATTGCGACTAGCGCGTAGTTACGCGCCTACCCTCATTCTTCTCGACACACATACCTCACACAACGACGGCTTTGAAATTTGCGCCGCACTGAAAGCCGAGGTGGCGCTCGAACATGTGCCGATTGTTTATATCGCACCGGCGGCCGACGTCGACGCTGAACAGCAAGCCCTCGACCTGGGCGCCGCCGATGTCATCACCAAACCATTCAAGTCTGTCGTCTTGCAAGCCCGGATTCAAAGCATCATCGACACGGTGCGACGCATCGAAGCAGAGATTCACGCAATTGTCCAATATTGGCAGACAGTGGACACTCATTCGCTTCAAACAACGGAACGCGAGGGTAAACATCCGTTATGACAGTTGGACTAGCATCGCGTCATTGACGCGCGGGCCATTGGCCGGCATGAAAACGTGCCTGACTCATCAGGACGCCGCCAACGCACAAACGCGCGCACGGCCCGTGCGCTTCGCTTCATAGAGTTGCTGATCAGCGGCCTTCAACAATAATTCGGGAGTAACCGAGGGCGTCGGTACCATTGAAGCGACACCTAGGGAGATGGTCACAATCTGATCAACGTTGGAGCCAAGATGCTCCACTCTCAATTCGCTCACGCGCGTTTGCATTCTTTGCGCCATTGCGCTCGCTCCTGCGAGTTTGGTCTTTGGCAAAAGGCAGGCAAACTCTTCCCCCCCGTACCTGGCCAGCTTGTCATATGGACGTCGAAGCGTTTCAAATAGAGCCATTGCGACGAGCTTCAGGCAATTGTCACCCGCTTGATGACCATAGCGATCGTTATAGAGCTTGAAATAGTCGATATCGATCAAAATCAGTGAAAGAGGGGCGCTCTCTCTGAGGCACTGGCGCCAGTCAGTCTGCACATCCTCGTCAAATTTGCGGCGGTTCGCAACACCCGTCAACCCGTCAAGCAAGGCGCTTGCGCGCAGCAAATCACCCTGTAGCTTCAAGGTCAAGTGGGTGCGCACCCGCGCGCGCACGATGACCGGGTTGATGGGTTTCGTAATGAAGTCGACCGCACCCAACCCCAAGGCGATGACTTCATCCGCTTCCTGATTCTGCGAGGTCACGAAGATGATTGGAATGGCGCTGGTCAGTGAGTCGGCCTTGAGACGGCGGCAGACTTCATGACCATCGATATCATCCATCACAACGTCCAGAAGAATGAGATCGGGCAACTCAGCGCGACAGATTTGTATAGTTTGCGCTCCGCTCGTTGCCATGAACACGTCACACTGGTCGCGGAAAAGCTCGAATAGAACACGAATGTTCGTCGGCTGATCGTCGGCAATCAGGATCTTGGGACGGCGATTCGTATGAAGTAACCAGCTTTCCAGAATATGCTCCATGTATCACGATCGCTCCAACATGTCGCGTGCGCTGAGCGCCGCGACCGCGAAATCCAATTCCCTTACCTTCACCAGGAAATGATCGAATTGAACCCGTTGCTCCGAACCGGTGTGAGCAACCAGCGCCTCGGCAAGCGCAATGGCCTGCAGATTCGACGACTCAAGAAATGCCACTATCTCGTTCAGGCGCAGCTTCCATTCCGCCAACGGCAATGCAACGTCGACTGCGGGTGTCTCGATTGTGTCATCGTCAAATTCATGTGCCAATGCAGCGACACTGTGTTGCAGGAGACTTCTTAGATCGGCAACGCCCTCGTCAGTGATGACAACGTTCGTTGCTGAGGCAACGGCGTGGCGCAGATCATATTCAAGCTGGCCGGCTCGCGCGGAAAGAGCGCGCGCCCCCACTGTTCCTGCGGTCCCTTTAATCGCATGCAGCACCGAGGCAGCACCCAGCGGCTCGCCATGCCTGATTTGCTGGCTAAGCAACAAGAGTTGCTTTTCAGTCTGGGACCCAAAATTACTCAAGACGCTGTTGATCAGTGCAATATTGCCACCAAAACGCGCGACGATCGACGCTTTCATTTCGACCAGAGGCTCGGCAATAAGTACCTCGCCGAACTGCGCTTGATCGGGTGCGAACGCGAGCGGGACTTTTCCTCCGTCAATTTGAGCGTGCAGCACCGACACCAGTAGTTCGACATCAATGGGTTTTCCCACATGATCGTTCATACCGGCGTTAAGACACGCTTGCCGATCGGCATTCGATGCATTCGCCGTCATCGCGATAATGGGCAGCGCCGCACAGCGAGGATTCGCGCGAATGCGCCGTGTCGCTTCGAACCCGTCGATATCCGGCATCTGGATATCCATCAAGACTGCATCGAACGCAATGCCTGTCGCCGTCGCCCTTCTCACGCCTTCAATTCCACCCTCGGCCAATTGCACTTGAGCGCCTTCCGCCCTTAGCACGCCCTCAGCAACCTGACGGTTCAAGGCGTTGTCTTCCACCACGAGCAGATTAAGCCCGGCAAGGCGAGCAGCAGGTTTGGAAGCCGGCTCCTGAACCTCGGGCTGGTGCGTACCCGCGGGATTCGGGGTACTGCTCAGCGCACGCAGTACAACGTCGCTTAGTTGCCTCGGCGTGATCGGTTTGGTCAGGAAGCCTGCGAACGGCGCCTCGCCACTTTCGCGCGCCTCAGCCAACACTTCGCGCCCATAGGCGGTGACCATGACGACCACGGGAAGAGGCAGGCCGTCTTTCGCCCCGCGAATGAGCTTTGCCGCGTTCAATCCATCCAGGTCCGGCATGCGCCAATCCATCAATACGACGTCGTAAGGTTCGCCGGCCTGCACCGACTCGCTGATCTTCCTGACAGCGTCGATACCACCGCAAACAAGATCCGCCCGCCATCCAAGCGCCGCGACCGTTCGGACCAGCAGTTCTCCTGCCATCTGATTGTCATCCGCTACCAGCAACCGCAAAGGCCGGTCGATGACAGGTGCATCGGCGGGCGATTTTGCGCCATCGACACCGAGTGTGATGTCGAACCAGAACCGGCTGCCAACGCCTACTTCGCTTTCAACCTGAAGGTCACCGCCCATCAATCCGACCAGGCGCTTGCAGATGACCAATCCCAGGCCCGATCCGCCGAAACGGCGTGTCGTCGATGTCTCGGCCTGATTGAAACCTTCGAAAATACGTCCGGTCTGCTCTGCGCTAATGCCAATACCGCTATCGGTTACCGCAATCCGTACGCGTACTGTCGCATCCACACGTTCCAGTTGCTCGACGCTGACTATGACTTGTCCGGTCAAAGTGAATTTAAGGGCGTTGCCGGCCAGATTGATCAGGACCTGTTGCAGCCGAAGGCTGTCGCCGATCAACGAGTCGGGAAGAGCCGAATCCAGGTCGAACAAAACCTCGACGCTCTTCTCGCCCTGATTGCCGGACAGGACCACGCCCAGGTCCTGCATCAGCGGTTCCAGCTCGAACGGATGTACGTCGAGCTGCAGCTTGCCCGCGTCGATCTTCGAGTAGTCGAGAATGTCGTTAAGCAGGCTAAGCAACGACTTCGCTGCTGTCTGCGCCTTGCTGACGTAGTCGCGCTGACGCAGATTGAGGTTGCTTAGTTGTACAAGATGCAGCATGCCCAATACGGCATTCATCGGGGTACGGATTTCGTGGCTCATGTTCGCGAGGAACGACGACTTCGCGGCACTCGCCGCGTCAGCCTGCTCCTTCGCCTCGCGCAAACGCAGTTCCAGTTGATGCTGGTCCGTAACGTCGCGATTGATCCCTGTCATCACGACAGGTGTGCCATTCGCGTCGCGCTCCACCCGGATGCGCGACTGGATGTAGCGGATCCGGCCGCCCGGAAGCGCGATTCGAAACAACGGGAGCTCGTCGCCATTGCCTTCGATCACGGCGTTGAGCGAATGCATCGTGGCATCGACGTCCGCCGCGTGAACGCGCGTGCGCCAGTGATCGAAGTTCAAACCGTTGCCAAGTAACGTCTTCGGTTGTTCGTAGATCTCGAACATGCGCGCGTTCCAGCTAAGCGCGTTGTCGGCCAGGTTCCAGGACCAGATTCCAAGCTCTGCTGTTTGCGCTGCAAGTAACAACTGGTCCCGCGCGGCCGCCAGCTGGGTGCGTTGCACGTGCTGTTCAGTGAGATCCGTGATGACGCAGACGAAACAAAGCTCGCCGGCGACGAGCATTGGGGCAGTGGAAACGTGCGCGGGAAAGACCGAGCCGTCCTTGCGCAGTCCCGCTAATTCCCGGCCACTGCCGATTTCCGTCCGGCTGCGTTGTGCGAACTGAGCGACATAATCGTTGTAGGCATCGACAAAGTTATCGGGAACGAGCGTCCTGATGTTTCGTCCGATTAGCTCCTGCGATGCGTAGCCAAAGGTCTTTTCACCGGCAGGATTCAACGAGCGCACGACGCCCACGTTATTGATGGTGATAATCGGGTTGATCGCTGTATCAAGAATGGCGCGCGTCATGTCGAGGCTTGCAGCAAGCCTCTCTTCCGCCGCAGTTCTTAACCCGATGAGCCGGATGAGACGAAAGCCGAACAGCGCCAGCGCGATAACCAGCGCCCCTACGCCGGCCGAATGCCAAAGCGTATCGGACCACCAGGCCGCCAATATTTCTTGCTGCGACAAAGCTGCGGCGACGAACAGCGGATAGTCCTGCAAGCTTCGAAAGCTATTCAGCCGTTCAACGCCGTCTTGCGATGACTTCGTCAGGAACGTTCCCGACTTGGTCTGCTGGTGGGCGCGAAAAAGAACCGTATCAGATACGTCCACGCCCTGAAAACGGCTCTCGAACGGTCTGCGTACGATCATGTGCCCGTTATCGAGGATCAGCGCCGCCGCGCCCGCATGCCCAATATCCAGGCTGTTGTAAAACCGCAAGAAGAAATCGATGTCGATTGTCGCCACTACGACGCCAGCGAAACTTCCGTTCGCGTCAACGATTCTTCGTGACACCGGAACGACCCACTTCCCGGTCGACCGGCTGAGCAGCGGCACACCCACGCGGGCACCGCGATCCGGGTGGCTTCGATGAAAGACAAAATAGTCCCTGTCTGCGTTGTTGGAGCTGCGCAGTGTCCCAGGCTCCGAGCTCACGATCATCTGACCGGTTCGATCAAAAACAAACAGGCCGTTGAGTTGTGGAAGCTCGTGTAATCGAGAAGAGAATAATTGGTGGAGCCGTTCCAGGGCAACAGGGTTGGTGCCGTCGTGTTCAACCCGCTCGGCGATGCCCATTGATGCTGTGTCAGACTCTTTGATCGTGTCGTTCGCGTGTTGCGCCATCGCGCGGGCGAGATTCGCGGTGGCCGACGTCATTTCCTTCAGCTGCACCTGTCGGGCAGCAAAGCTGCGCCAGATGTCCGTGCCCACAAGCAAGGCGCAGACTACGACAATGAATGCAGTCATCCGGAACGTGAGCGAATGCTGTTTTGCCACTGTGCGACCTCAAAGTATGCAAGCTGTTTCAAGACTGGTATAGGACTTTACGGCAAGAGCGGATCGCACTTTAGAAAATAGCCGAATCTGATGGTTTGAGAGGTGCGAGCTATTTGTAAAGCTGAGAGACTATAAATTAAGTTTCCGTTGTCAGGTCTTGCAAGACAAGCCTACCGAGCACGATTTAACGGTCGGTGCGGCGGCAAGGGAGATGGAAATGAAACGTTTAATGACTATGACCTGCGCAGCATTTTCTTTAGTAACTTTCGCTCACGCCCAGAGCCCTGATGACTACGACGAGGGAATCGCGGCAGGACAGTTGGGCACTGCTTTGTATAACCTGGCGAACCCCGACAGGGCGTTACCGATGCCCGCAGCCGACGTATCGCAAGATTCCAGAGGTTTGCAACGAGCAGCATCAACACCAAATTCAACGGGGTCCGGCATCAACCCGGTCGCGGACACCGATCGAAAAAAGAGTAAGCCATACGCGCAATGATTCCCCATGAAGGCGGCGTCCCCGCGTGCCCGTTAATATTACAAAGCACGCAGTCACACGCTCAAGTGCCGGGGTAGCGCGGCTCCAACAGCCTTTCGCCGGGACTGTCTCATCTTGACTCTCTGTCGCTTGACCCTTCCCCCCGGCGATTCGATTCAAGCAAAGTCGCGCCTAACCCGTCGGCGCCCAAGGGTTCCGGGCGGCCTCAGTTGCTTCCCACTCCTACCCTGAAAACACCCACCGCTTCGCGCAAGCTTTTGGCCTGATCGGCCATTGCTTGCGCTGCCGCCGTTGCTTGTTCGACCAACGCAGCGTTTTGTTGCGTCACTTCGTCCATCTGACCAACAGCGACGCTGACTTGCTCGATGCCGGTGCTTTGCTCTGACGAAGCGGCCGAGATCTCGCCCATGATGTCGGTCACCTGTTTAACCGAGCTCAACAATTCGTTCATGCTCTTGCCGGCTTCGGCAACCAGGCCCGAACCCGTATCAACGTGATCGAGCGACTCACCAATCTGATCCTTCACTTGCTTGGCTGCGCTCGCGCAGCGTTGGGCGAGCGTACGCACTTCTGCGGCGACAACAGCGAAACCGCGCCCTTGCTCACCTGCGCGTGCAGCTTCAACGGCCGCGTTCAGCGCAAGGATATTGGTTTGAAACGCAATGCCCTCGATCAGATTGATGATCTCACCCACTTTCGAGGCGCTAGCGGATATATCACGCATCTTTGTCACTACGCGCTCAACCACTTGCCCGCCTGCAGTCGCAGCGTCCGATGCAGTCTGGGCAAGCATGTTTGCCTGTTTCGCATTGTCGGTATTCTGCTTCACCGTGGACGTCAGCTCTTCCATGCTCGCTGCGGTCTGTTCAAGCGAAGCCGCTTGTTCCTCCGTGCGTTGCGACAGGTCGACGTTACCCTGCGCCATTTCATTGGCCGCGACCGCGATCGAATCGGCTGATGTCTTGATCCCCGCGACAATGCTGCTCAGTTGTGCGCGCATTGCCTCGAGCGACGCCATCAAACTCCCGCTTGCGCCGCGCGCGATCACAACCGGCACGGCGAGGTTTCCATCCGCGATCTCGCTGGCTACGCGTTGCGCTTCGCTTGGCTCCGCACCGAGTTGCTTCAGGATGCTGCGCGTGATCAGCAACGCGCCTATCACGCCGACGATCAGCGCTGCGAACGCGGCGCCAATCATCGCGACTCTAAGCTGCGCATAGCTGCTCTCGGCCCGGTTTGCCTTGTCATGCATCGTCGTTTTTTCAAGCTCGATCAGCGATCGTAGCGTGCCTCGCCATTGAGTTTGTTTCGGAACGACATCCTGCAATAAAGCCTTGCCGGCCGAGGCTTTATCATTTGAAAGAATGAGCTGAACAACGTTGGCCATAAGCGGTCGCGTGGAAGCTTCATCCGTTATCAGCTTCGCAAGCAGTGTTTGCTCCGTGTTCGTTATTGCCCCGCTCGACACGAAGATGTCATTCAAGGCTCGCGATGCATCCGCATAGATCCCTTCTTCGTGCTTTATTTTTTCCACATTGGCCTTCACGTCGGCCTCGTTGTCGACCAGCATCATGTCGCGGACAGCGATGGAACGTTGGTCGAGGGAAGAGCGCATCGTCTGGGCAAGCGTCATCTCTTCCGTGCTGCGCTCGACAATACTCGTCAGTGCCTCGTTGATTTTCGACATGCCGAACAGGCCGACAATAGACACAACGCCGAGAAGAACGAGTAACGCACCGAAGGCGACCGACAGGCGGGTCACAACTTTGAACTGGCTCATCAAGATGACCTTGTAGATTGAATTTAAAACACGCGATATACGCTTTAGCGGACCATGCGGCGATATGACATTCTTTCAACTTGCTGTCTTTCAAATCCCTTAAAACAGTGCCGTGCAGACGTGCTTGCGCCAGCCTCTGGCGTCATATCGGCGACTTTTCGAGGGCTCACGTTGCAATGGAAAATGCGTTCGCGTGCGAATTGCGGTGCAAATTCGAGAATGGGCAGCCGGGCTTTAGAGCAATCGTCAAAGCCTCTGCCTGGGTGATACAGCATGCCAGCCGTCCGCTAGAGTGCTTGCTACGTGACGGTTGGCAGAAAAGCGCAAACTTCCCCTTTTTATCGGCGGATTGCGGCCGATCTTTAGCCGTCAACGCGCGTTACCGACTCAATTGATAACGCCAGCAACCGGGGACCCACGGAGATGTGCCAGGTAGTCGCGATACCGGTATAGCCAGCGGACTGGCTGCGCAACGACTCACGCCGTAGGATCCGGATTGAAGCAAGCTCGCTTCCCCACTTTGCGCCAGGCAGTTGCTCCGGCCCTCAAGAGGTCGCCGGGCAATCCTCAACCGCCCACGCCGACCCGGACAGAATGATGGACAAACAAACGGCAAGCGCAAGTTACAACACTCCTCCGGAAGCGGAGGAGTTCACCCACTGGCGGCGCAATCTCATCGTCTGCGTATTTGGTTCGTTCACGACCATTGTGGCCATGACGCTCATGTTGCCGTTCCTGCCGCTTTACGTGGAACAGTTAGGCGTCAAGGATCACGCCGCGATCGTCCAGTGGTCCGGCGTCGCTTACGGTGCAACTTTTTTCACTGCCGCACTGACCGCGCCGCTTTGGGGACGGCTTGCCGACCTCTACGGCCGCAAGCCGATGCTGATCCGCGCCAGCCTTGGCATGGCCATCATCATGTCCCTGATGGGGATGGCGCATAACGTCTGGCAACTCGTCGGCCTCAGGCTGCTCGCAGGCTTGCTTGGCGGCTTTGCGTCGGGCTCCACCGTGCTGGTCGCCACGCAGACGCCGAAAGACCGATGCGGCTGGGCACTCGGTGTCCTGTCTTCCGGCATCATGGCCGGTAACCTGGTCGGCCCGATCATTGGTGGGTCACTGCCACCACTGATCGGAATACGATTGACCTTTCTCGCCTCGGGGGCCCTTATTTTCATTACGTTCCTCGCGACCGTATTCTTCGTCAAGAACGAGCGTCACCCGGGCTTGAACAAGAAGGGGAAGCGGCGTGGGAGTTGGGCTGAGATCGCAGACAAGCGGCCGACTGTCGCCATGCTGGTGACCGGCATGCTCCTGATGCTCGCAAACATGTCGATCGAGCCGATTATCACGGTCTACGTGGCGCAAGTAGTCGATGTCCATCAGGTCACGTTTGTCGCGGGACTGGTGATGTCGGCGGCAGCATTGGGCAGTATTCTCTCGTCCTCTTACCTGGGTAAGCTCGCCGATCGCGTCGGGCATTGGAACGTTATTATTGGCTGCCTAGCGGTGGCGGGTGCCCTTCTCATCCCGCAAGCGTTCGTCACACGGGGTTGGCAATTAGTGGTTCTGAGATTCCTGATGGGCCTGGCACTCGGCGGCCTGCTGCCTTGCGTTGCCAGCGTGATCCGGCATAACGTACCGGCGTCGGTAGCCGGCAATATGCTCGGTTATTCGACGTCTGCCCAATATACCGGGCAGGTTGTCGGGCCGCTTGCCGGTGGTTTCGTCGGAGGACATTTCGGCATGCGTGAAGTGTTTTTCGGTACCTCGGCATTGATGATCGCGGGCGCGATTTACAACTGGATTCTCAGGACAGGCATTGCCGATAAAGCCCCTAACCCATCGCCAGGCGGTGCGGTCGAGCCAGCTGCCAAGGAACGCTGATCGCGGCTTTGGGTAGCGACCTCGGTAGGCGAATGCCCGGCGCGTCGATATCCCCAATCCGCTGCGCGCCCAGAAGCTGTTCCATGCCGGCAAACGTCTTGTTTGCCGATTCGCTCATTGCCCGTGCCACAATCACGGCCGGCGCGCCTGCGAGACGCGGGTGCCCGGCATCTTCCATTGCAATCTTCTGCGCCCGTGCTTCGGAGAAATTCGGACGTATCGGCAATCCCGCTGGATCTTTAACTGTTTGAGGTCTGCATGGAGCTGCGACAACTCCGCTATTTCATTGCGGTAGCCGAAGAAATGAACATCACGCGCGCGGCCGGACGCCTGCACATGACGCAGCCGCCGCTTAGCCGCCAGATCCAGCAGATCGAAGAAAGCGTCGGGTTGCCGCTGTTCGAACACGGCTCGCGGCCTTTGCGCCTGACCGAAGCGGGTCGCGTTTTCTACGCACAGGCGAAGCGCCTGATCGATGAAAGCGACGAGCTCGTGCCGCTCACACGCAGGCTCGCGCAATTGGCGGAACGCATTGTGATCGGCTTCGTGCCGTCTACTCTTTACGGGGCGCTGCCGCAGGTGATCCGTGCATTTCGCGAGGCCGCTCCGCAGATCGAATTGTCGCTGATCGAGATGTTTACGCTGGAACAACTCGGCGCATTAAAGGGCGGACGAATTGATGTCGGCTTTGGACGACTGCGTTTCGACGACGTGCAACTGACGCGCGAAGTACTCGTCGAGGAGCGGATGATTGCCGCGCTGCCGGAAGACCATCCGTTAGCGGACGCATCGGTGGAATTGACGCTGGAGGATATGGCCCGCGAGACGCTGATTGTGTATCCAAGCTCACCGCGCCCGAGTTATGCGGACCAGCAGTTATCGGCGCTGCGCGATCATGCGCTTGAACCTGCCGCCGTGCACGAAGTGCGGGAGTTGCAGACAGCGCTTGGACTCGTGGCTGCGCGAGTGGGTGTGTCGCTTGTACCCGAGAGCGTGGATGGTTTAAGGGTGCATGGCGTCGTCTACCGGCAGCTGCCCGAACCCGGCCCTACGTCGCCAATCATCATGAGCCGACGTCTTCAGGATGAAGGGCAAACCACGGCTCTCTTCTGTTCCATCGCGCGTGATCTGTTCCGCCGCAGCCAGGCTTTCACGAGTCGCTAGTCGAAGCACTTGGCCGCCAGGGGCCCGCTCGCCTGGAATGACCGGCACGTTAAAAAGAAGTCCCACCCAGGCGGGATGGGACTTAAGCACGACGAGGATCACCTTCGTCGCGGGACACACCCTCGGAAGGGTGATGCTAGTGTCTCCGCATTCGCGTCGAAAGGAAATAAACCAGATCTCGATCTGACAACATTTAACGATTTGCACAGCGAGAACGCGCGCCTTGGAGAAGCGTGAATACGAGCCGCACATGCGGGTAAGTCTTGCTGCCAGTTCGACGATGCGCATGCTGGCAAAAACTCATAGGAGCTCTTAGCGGTGTACTTGGCTAAAGCTAACGTCACTCCGCAATGTTGCCGCGCTAAGCGAGCCTGCGTCTCGCCACCGCTCCGACGATATGAATCGCGCGCCCCGCGAGCAAACCAAACAATGCCATCACGAAGCAAAGCGCTGCGCAAAGGCTTAAGGGCACGCCCCAGCCGCCCAAATCGCTATGCAACCAGCCCACGAGCGTCGGGCCCAGAGCGGCCAGCAGATAACCGACGCATTGAGCCATGCCCGACAAAGCAGCCGCTTCATGCGCACTGCTTGCCCGCAAACTGACGAATGCCAGTCCAAGGATAATCGCCGCGCCCGTCCCGAGGCCCACCATCACGGTCCAGATCGTTGCCCACTCAGGCGCAAGCAACAGACCTAGCAACCCGATCATGGTAATGATCGAAGAACTGAACGCCGCCAGTCGCTGGTCTTTCAAGTGACGCATCACCGGCATGAGCACCAGCGCGGGAACGGCTGTGGCAAGTTGCAACGCGCCATGCAGCGAACCGGCATGTTCCGGCGAATAACCGGCATCGCGCAGGATCGTCGGAAGCCAGCTCACCGTGACGTAGTAGACAAAAGAGTTGAGCCCAAGAAACAGCGTCACCTGCCAGGCAAGGGCCGAACGCCACACGCGGCCACCATGCGGCGGCGCGGCTGTCCCCTGCGCCGGCGCGGTGCGATTGCCGAGTTGCGGCAACCATATGAGGGCACTGACAAGCGGCAGGATGACAAACATCGCAATGCCAAGCCGCCATCCCAAGCCGGAAAAATGCGCAAGAGGGATTGCAATAGCCGAACTGATTGCTGCCACGCAGCCCATCGTCAGCGCATAGACAGCAGTAAGCGTGGCGACCTTTTCAGGGAAATCCCGCTTGAGCAGGCTGGGGAGCAATACGTTGCCGATCGCGATGCCGCTGCCGATGATCCAGGTCCCAAGATAAAGACTCCAGACCGGACCCGTCGAGCGTATGACGATACCCATTCCGATCAGCACCAAAGCGATGAACAGCGAACGCTCCAGGCCATATTCCCTCGCTAAAAGCGCAGCAAAAGGCGAGACGACAGCGAACGCCAGCAAGGGTAATGTGATGAGCATCCCGGCAGCGGTCGTGCCAAGACCCAGGCTGTTCTGGATCATGTCCAGCAGCGGTGCGACGCCGGTGATCGGCGCGCGCAGGTTGGTCGCGAACAGCAGGATGCCTGCGATGAGCCATACCGGTCGTGAAGCACCGCTGGATACAGTTGATTGATGTTGCATGAGGACTCTCGACGATAGACGACAAGACCCCAGCGTACGCATTCATCATCGACAAGAATTCCG
>Ga0302310_10002910_pt1 | contig 13524 bp, 13 predicted proteins | sample III_Palsa_N1_2_FD_200451 | JGI IMG/M metagenome (GOLD analysis project Ga0302310, IMG submission 200451) | Peat permafrost microbial communities from Stordalen Mire near Abisko, Sweden - III_Palsa_N1_2 | ecosystem: Environmental > Terrestrial > Soil > Palsa > Peat permafrost | place: Sweden... | reverse complement strand
ACGGGACACCGAGAACGTTGTAGAAGAAGGCGAAGAAGAGATTTTCTCGAATGTTATTCATCGTGAGGTGACTCAATCGGCGAGCCTTCACAATGCCCCGGAGATCACCTTTTAACAGGGTGATCCCACATGTCTTCATCGCTACGTCCGTTCCTGTTCCCATCGCAATCCCGACATGCGCCTGTGCCAAAGCCGGAGCGTCGTTGACTCCGTCGCCGGCCATAGCAACAATTGCGCCGGCATCCTGCAGCTTCTTCACGACCGCTACCTTTTTGTCGGGCAGTACATCGGCTTCGAAGTCAACGCCAAGCTTCCGTGCGACTGCCTCCGCGGTCGCGTGGTTGTCGCCTGTGACCATTACGATTTTAATGCCTTCGCGCTTCAACTGTGCGATGGCTTCGGCTGTCGAGTCTTTGATGGGGTCCGCGACGGCGATCAGGCCTGCGAAGTTTCCTCCCAGTGCGATGTACATGACCGTCCGGTCCTCTTTCTGAAGGGCTTCGGCTCTCGTCCGCAACAGTTCAGTAGATGTGCCGAGATCGGTCATGAGCGCATAGTTGCCGATGGCAACCTGTTTGCCCCTTAAGGTACCTCGGACACCTTTCCCCGTCACCGATTGAAAGCCTTCGATTGCGACGAGCTCAATGTTCTTTTCCTTTGCAGCTGCGAGGATCGCTGCGGCCAGGGGATGCTCGCTTGCCTTTTCGAGGCTCGCGGCTGCTTCCAGCAGCTCAGCATCCTTCACACCTTCGGTCGAAATCAAATCCGTCAGCTTCGGCTTGCCCTCGGTCAACGTGCCGGTCTTGTCGACGACTAGGGTATCGACCTTCTCCAGGATCTCGAGTGCCTCCGCATTGCTGATGAGGACGCCTTCTCCGGCTCCTCTTCCAGTGCCAACCATAATCGCCATAGGCGTTGCAAGACCGAGCGCGCACGGACACGCGATAATCAGCACGGCCACCGCATTGACTAAGGCGTGAGCGTAGTGCGGCTGCGAGCCGTAGATCGCCCACACAACAAAAGTAATGACTGCTGACAATAGCACCGCCGGCACAAAATAGGAAGCCACTACGTCTGCCAGTCTTTGGATTGGAGCGCGGGTACGCTGCGCCTCGCTTACCATCTTTACGATCTGCGCGAGCAAGGTGTCGGCCCCGACGCGCTCAGTCTTCATCACGAAGCTGCCCGTCCCGTTGATCGTTCCTCCGGTGACCTTGGCACTGGCCGTCTTTTCTACTGGAATTGGCTCGCCGCTAACCATCGATTCGTCTACGGAACTGCTACCTTCGATGACCACTCCGTCGATGGGTACCTTCTCCCCCGGACGAACGCGAAGTTTGTCACCGACCTGAATATCTTTCAAGTCCACGTCCTGCTCCGCGCCGTCCATGGAAATGCGACGCGCTGTCTTCGGCGCGAGTCCAAGCAAAGCCTTGATCGCACCGCTGGTCTGGCTTCGCGCTTTCAACTCCAGAACTTGGCCCAGGAGAACAAGTACCGTGATAACGGCGGCTGCCTCGAAGTAGAGGTCGAGCCCGCCCGACATATCCCGAAACGATGCAGGAAAGAGCTGTGGCAAAAGCACTGCTACAACGCTGTAGAAGTAGGCCGAGCCTGAGCCAATCGAGATCAGCGTGAACATATTCAGGTGGCGGCTTATGATCGAAGTCCACCCAAGCTGGAAAAACGGCCAACCTCCCCAGAGGACTACCGGGGTTGCAAACGCAAACTCCACCCATTCAAGACTTCGGCCCGCAAGGAGATGCGGAATCGGATGGCTTGGGAGCAAGTCTGAGATCATGACGGCGAGAAGCGGAACAGTCAAGCCGATGCTGACCCAGAGCCGGCGCATCATCCTGTCAAGCTCAGGATTGTCCTCACCCGCTGCGACGATCTTCGGCTCCAGTGTCATGCCGCAAATCGGGCAATTCCCAGGCCGGTCGCGCATGATCTGCGGATGCATGGGACAGGTGTATTGAGTCGGCGTATCGGGCGCAGCGATTTCTAGTGGCTCCAGGGCCATTCCACACTTCGGACAGCTGCCGGGTCCAGTCTTGTGGAAGTCTGGATGCATGGGACAGATATATTCTGTCATTTTGCGATTATGCGCTTCCGGGTACCCGATTCCAAACGAAGATTGCCGCGAGCAATATAGGCCATATTTTTTGAGGTCCGCCCCATACATTTGTGGCAAAGGACCAATCCCATGGACAATGCTAAGGAAACGAGCATCTTTTTAGAAAAGGTCGATTCAATCCAACGCAGGTTTATGGAAAGCCTCATCACCGGTCAACGCGACTCGCTTCTTAAAGAGAAATATCCAAAACGCAATCCCAACTCTGAGAACGACTCGCTTCAGGCCCACATTGATTCTCAGCGAGGGACTTTCTAACAAAGCTAAAGCCTAGATCACTCTTTCTTCGACTGCATCCTTTTGCCGTCAGCCTTCTCCCATTCGGCTTCCCGGCGTTGCATCTCTTCTTCGGACACGGTGCGATTTGTCAATCATTCTGGACGTCCCAGCAGTCCGCAACCTTCGGGAGCGAAGATACGCCTTTTTTGTGCATGGGCCGTCTTCATAATGACAATACGTCCGCGGTTGCCGGGATGTTTGGTCCCAATAGCGCTTCCTATGCCCGTGCTGCTTCACACCAGAAGGCTTCGTTGGGCATCCCGCGTGATGCTTTCGTCTAACCCCGCTTTAGGTTGGCTGTCTTGACGTGCCTAGCAAGGCCCAGGCACTTGAGGAGAAAGATGCCGTAGTAGTTGACATCAACCTCGTACCAGGCAAGCCCGTGGCGAGCTGAAACCGGAAAGGCATGATGATTGTTGTGCCATCCCTCGCCGCCGGTCAGCAGAGCGACCCACAGATTGTTGCGCGAGTCGTCACTGGTGGCAAAACGTCGCCTGCCCCACAGATGTGTGACGGAATTGACCAGCCACGTGACATGCAATCCCATGGTTATTGGTAGAAATGCGCCCCACAAAATCCAGGGCCATCCCCCAAAGGCAAAAAGGGAAAGGCCCACCAGGGTCAACGGAAGCCAGTGGTATTTGTTCAGCCATAGATAATAACGTTGTCGAGTGAGATCCGGTGCATACTTCTTGAGTGCTTCCGTTTCGTTGCGAACCGAACCGTACATAATCCATCCCATATGGGACCACCACTTGCCGTCACGCGGCGAGTGAGGATCTCCCGGCTTGTCGGTGTATTTGTGATGCATTCGATGGATTGCGACCCAGTAGATCGGGCCGCCTTGGAGCGCAAGCGTACCGCATGTGGCGATGCAATACTCCAACCACTTTGGGGTCGTGTATCCGCGGTGAGTCAAGAGGCGATGGTAACCCATCGCGATGCCGACGTTTTGCGCCGCAACCCATACCGTGACGAACACAACAAGCGCGGACCATCGGAAATAAAGCAACGCGGCCAACGCACCCAGATGAAAACTAACGAGGGCAATGGCAAATATCCAATTGATTCCGCGTCTCATGGTCTGAGAGTAAAGACCCGTAGCCTCGTAGGCTGCTTCGCCAGTTGACGGATGTTCCAGTGTCGCTTCGCTCATGACCATGCCCCGGATGTGCTTTGACGCCTGGAATGACGCATGTTACGAAGGACCGCGAACACTTCGCAGTCAAAACGTTGTGGGAGATAAAGGAAGGCAAGTATATCGAACATGATCATCTCCTCCCCGAGCCGCGGAAGTAGTGTGAGGTTTGATGATCAGGAATCAGAATCGAAAAAGTATGCGCTGTTTGAGACATGTCAGTTCACCGAGTTCAAGCTTGCGCCGGGTGAGTGCGGGGCAACTGGTGAAGCAAACGGTCCGCGACAAGAGCCTCAGATTCGGTTGCTGAGGCGACCAAACGCCGGCATGAGCAATAGTGGCCAGACGGGATGCGAAAGCTGTTTCTACGTTTACTTGATCGGGCCTTAGCCCGGAAGCTCTTGGGCGAACGGCCGTTCGCCCAAGAGCTCACAACAGAAATGTTGGCCCATACCAGTTAATCGCAAAACAAAGGGAGAACAAAATGAACACCGGTACAAAAGACGAACTTAAGGGCACCGCACATGAGGTGAAGGGCGCTATCAAAGCGACGACAGGCAAAGTGACCGGCAATGCGAAGCCTGAGGCCGAAGGCCACGTTGAAAAGGCGGCTGGAAAGCTTCAAGAGAAGGTCGGAAAGCTTGAGAAGGTTGCAGAGAAATAAAGTCTCATCTGCTTCGTTGAAGTTCGGCGTGATTCCGTGACTCGAACGGGCACGAAGTCGCCGACTGATGCGTGATCGTGATGGACCATTCCTATGGTTCATGGAGGGACAGCTATGAAATCGCTCAAAGTGTTCTGGCTAGGCTTCCTCGCGCTAACGATAGTCGGGGTACTGATTGGGTGCCAAAAGTTGGCTACGCAGTCACCCGATGTTTCCGACAGCATTCGCAAATCGCTCGATCAAGCCGGCCTCAAAGATGTTTCCGTAAGCCAGGATCGAGACAAAGGCGTAGTGACCCTGGGCGGACATGTTGCGGCAGACTCGGGCAAATCACAAGCTGAATCGATCGCGAAAGCGATCGCGGCCGGGCAGGTGGTTGCGAATCAGATTGTCGTGGTACCTACCGGTGGCGAAGGCGCTGCAAGGGCAATGAACGCCGATCTCGACACCGGCATCGAGAAGAATCTGGACGCAGCTCTCATCCAAAACGGGCTGCACAAAAACGTGAAGTATGGTGTCAAGAATGGCGTGGTCACTCTCACAGGAGAGGTCAACTCACATTCAGTGCGCTCGCAGGCCGAACAGATTGCCTCTTCAGTTCCCAATGTAAGGCAGGTAGTGAACGAATTGCAGACCAAGAGCCAAAAGGCGACCTCATCGAACTGAGGGTTGTCGCCGTCGTCGAGTTCTAGGGTTGGGAACCGAGTAGTCCGTCGCGGCTGGATGCGAGGCACAGAGAGATATGCTGAACACACCAGCCGGGCATCTTCATCGCTTACGTGCGGGTATACGACGTGGGGAACGTGATGATCGCCGTTGCTCAGAGTGGTCTACTGTGACCAGACATCTGTCTTTGCCCTTCCTATGATGGCCTTTAGTGTAGACGCTGAGCGATCGCAACAAGGATCGGATCGGCTTCCCCCTTACAAGTGAGGTAGCGACATGGAAACCGTATTGATTGTTCTAGTGGTGCTTTTTCTACTCGGCGGCGGGGGCTGGGGATACTCTCGGTGGCGACGCTAACGCGACTACCAGTTGACGCAGGAGCATGGGTGTCTGTTCACCCTCTCGACATTCGCGTGGCAGGTCCGATTCCGATTCTGACATGCGGGTTCTCCGGCACGATTTCACGCATGTGCAAGTCGCGACGATGACATAGATCCGAGAGTCCGCAGCCCGCCATTAGTGCATCCATGCCGATTGTGTTCTTGCAACGAGCGGATTGGAGAGTGCTCTCCACCAATTGTTAGCCTAGGAGCACATTCATCCCGCATATCTTGAGGCCGAAACGACGCATTGATTCTTTCGCGCACTCGATTTCCCAGGTATCAATCTCAACATCAGACTAAGTAGAGGTTACAGGCGATGGACACAAGAACTCTCGCTTTCATCGTGAGTGGCGTGGTCGTATTGATCGTCATCGCGGCGCTGCTCGCGATGCGCAAGCATAAGAGCGCCCAATTGAAAGAACATTTCGGACCCGAATATGACCGTGTGGCGCAGGAACAAGGGGATGCCCGTCACGCAGAAGCCGTTCTGTCCCAGAGAGAAAAACGCGTGGAGAAGCTCTCCATTCATCCGTTGCCTGGATTCCAACGGGAAGGATATTTGCAGGAGTGGATGGCAGTGCAGAGGCGCTTTGTCGATGATCCTTCCGCAGCGGTCACGGAAGCAGACAGTCTTGTGACGGCCGTCATGACTGCGCGGGGTTATCCGATGTCGGATTTCGAGCAGAGGGCTGCTGACATCTCCGTCAATTACCCCACCGTGGTTCACAATTATCGATCCGCCCGTGAAATTGTCCTGCGTCATGCCAAGGGACATTCGAGCACCGAAGACCTCCGGCAGGCGATTGTCTGCTATCGGTCGCTGTTCGAAGAATTGCTCGATTCCCCCAAACCCGTAAAGATAGGAGTCTCTCATGAACGAATTGCTTCTTAACGATGAAAAGCTGACGACAGCCGATATCGCGTTCCCCAATCGCGCCCGGGAAGTTCCGCCGGCCGAAATCCCCGCCGAGATCAATGATCTCAACTTCCAGTCCGGTCAAGCGGTTCCGGTGTCCACGGTAGCATCGCAGCCCGGCCCGCTCTTTCCTGACGACGAACTGCATAGTTTTCGCACGCGCTGGGATGAGGTTCAGACTTCATTCGTCGATGAGCCCAGGCAGGCGGTGGAGGAGGCAGACAGCTTGGTAGCGAATGTGGTCAAGCGCATTGCTGAGCAATTTTCCGCCGAGCGCGCGCAACTGGAAAAGCAATGGGACAGTGGCGATAGTGTTTCAACGGAGGATCTACGCCAGGCGCTCAAGCGGTATCGGTCGTTCTTCGACCGCCTGCTCTCCTTCTAGCTTCTGACATGAAAACGGGCGGGCACCCTATCGTTTGAAACTGCACAAGTCACGACAGGGGAGCCCACCCGCCATTCCCACCTGGGTTGCCAAGGTTTCTTAGCTGTTTTCGCTGATTCCCGGCTCCGGAGTGGGCTCTTCCTTCGGGTCGGATCGGTTCTTATGCACCGGAAGTCCACTGATTAGACCCTGGTAGTTTGTGAGGCGCGTGTCGAGAATGACCATGCCCTTAGAGGTGATTTCATATTCGCGAATATCCTTGGCATGATTTCCTCCCCGCATCTTGATCACCACCATGATCTTGCGGAGTTGGCCATCGATCGATACGTATCGAAGCCGTATGATGTCATCCGTGAGGAATGAAATGGAGTAGGTGCTGAACGGAAACTCAGTGAAACTCTCGTCTACCTCAACCGTGCTTAGGATCGTGACCCCAATTCCCGTCAAAGCGAATATCATCCGGTAGAGCGATTCGCGAAAGTCGGCCCGAAAGCCTGGCGACAAAGCCATCTCAAAGCCTGCCAGGGAATCGATCACCAGGCGCTTGGCACCGACCTTCTGCACTGCATCGAGAATCGAGTGCATGGTTTCATCCACCGAGAGATCGAGGGGACGGAGATAGAGGATTTCGAGCTTTCCATCTTGTTGCGGGGTCTCCAGATCCAAGCCTAAGCTCGCAGCACGCTCCGCGTACGCCTGCGGGCGTTCTTCAAAGACCGCCACGATTCCCGGCTCACCCTGGCGTATGCCTTCTGCAATGAATTGGGTTGCCAGGACCGATTTTCCCGTTCCCGAAGATCCTGCCACCAGGACGCTATCACCCTCGCGAATGCCTCCTCCCAGCATCTTGTCCAATTCCTGAATACCGAAGGAGAGCCGCTTCTCGCTGGGCGGATTCTTCTTTTGTCTGGTCAGGCCAAAGGTGCGCGAGAAGGCTTGCAACCCGGCATCGGTGATGCGGAAGGTGTGCAGCCCCGGCACGGAAGCCTGGCCGCGTAGTTTTACAATCTGAAGCTTGCGCACAATTGAATTTCGTTCGGCAGTTTGGCGCAGCCAGAACAGCCCATCGGCGACGGTGAATATTGGATTGTCGCGTAACTCCTCCTCTGCATATTCCCCAATCAAGAAAGTTGTGGCTTGCCAGCTTGCCAGAAACAGGGCTAATCGCTGAATGAAGGATTGCAGGTCCATGTCACTCTGCGGCTTCCGCACCATAGTTCGGAAAGAGTCCACCACCACGACGGCGGGATTCGCCTTTTCAACTTCCCTGGTGATCTCCTCCAAGACTGCGCCGAGGTCCTTCTCCAGGACAACCTGGCTCAGGTTGACAAAGCGGATGGAGCCGGGCAACTTGGCCGGATCGAAGAATGTGTACTGTTGCTGGTATCTCAGCATTTTTATGGCGGACTCGCCAAGGACGGTGAAGTAGAGAGCAGGATGCTCTGGGGTCGCATTGGCAAACACGAACTGATGTGCCAGCGTCGTTTTCCCGCTTCCGGGGGCTCCTGCGATGATGTTGAACGAGAATTCGGGGAGACCGCCGCCCACAATTTCATCAAGGCCCTGAACTCCGGTCGGTAGTTTGTTTATCTTCACTCTGTCTTGGGTGCTCACGCTTTTCTCCCGTTCTCGGAATTGCAATCGTCGAGGGCTGCCCCTGGCCACGTACCCCGGAGCAGGCTTAACGTTGAAGCTTCGCCAAGGAAGAGAAGGAGCAGGCCGAGTAAGCGGGAGATGAGAATGATTCCTCCCTCGCCAGCCGGGTACTCGGCAGCCCGATCCTTGTCAATGTCGATTTGATATTCAGACTCGTCGAGGCGCCGTCCCAAGCCCTGCAATGCTCCATCTGCAGAGATCCGTGCAGTAGAAAGACTGGGAGCTTCCGTTCTAGCCAACGCCAGGGCGCGGGAAGCGAGCGACTGAAAACCGGCAACTCCCGCAAATTCACCAAGACCCTGGCGCAGCTTCTCATAGACGCGAAGGGTCGCGGACTCCATAGGCTCGGAGGTCTTGCCGGCAACGACTTCGTAAGCAAGAAGACGGTGGGCCAAATCTCGCATTTTTGGGGGAGTCGTCATGTTCAACTGTGCATTGTTCCAGGTAGCAAATTAAGATCACCGTTACACGCGTCGTAGACGGGTCAGGGCAATGATTAGGTATTTTACTAAGCGATCTTGCGGTTGAGGTGTTCGACCCAAAGCCGTTCTGGATGCAACGCTGGCGGAACTCAATTCATGTAGCGATTCGTCTGAAGGTTCGGCGCGTCTTCCTGCGGACCGCCGGCCCTGCTCCGAATAAGAGTAAAAACGTCCAAAATCGTGGCAATGCTGCGAATGTTGCCCGCAACACTCACGAGTCCATCTTCCATGCCGGGATGATTGTCGGCCAAGATTTCAATCCGTTCGCTCACACTCCGCAGTCGGTTAATTTCCAGCAAAAGGTCTTCGAAAGCCGCAGCGATTGCCGGTCCATCGGCTTCCGAGTTTATTGTGTCAACTGTGGATGTGGCCAACTCTGTCTTAATGTCAACCTGAAGACGCAAATCTTCTATCAAGCGCAGCGTTGTTGCCTCGCCAAGAAAGGTGAGAAACAGCCCGAGCAGATGCGCAATCAGATTTATTCCTGCCTCGCCGTCCTCATCCGTTTCCGCTTGGGATTCAACTTCGTCGAGCCCGCGCAAGCCTCCATTCGCAGTTAACTGAACAGCGATGAGTCGGGGAGATTCCGACTTGGCCAGCGCCAAGGCACGAGAAGCGAGAACCTGAAAACCGTCAGTTCCTACAGGCGCGCCGAGCTGTCGGCGCAGCCTCTCATACACCCGCACAGTCGCGGGTTCGGAGTGAAGGGAGGTCATAGCCGCATCGGCTTCGGAAGCAACGAGGCTGCGGGCCAGATCACGCGTCTTTTGTGGAGGAGCCATCTGTTCTGCTCTTTCTCTGCACCTATGCTTCGCCTTGAACGCAAAGCGTTTATCCCAATGACACTATCATGGCGATTGCTTCTCAGGTGAGATTGCCGACGCGATTCATCATCCCCAACTGGGCGTCATGCGATCCGAAAGTACCTGAAACACATCTGGAAAGATGAGCAAACTTGACCGGATGCCCCGCCGCCGGAGGAATCCCGGATGAAGTCCGATTCACATGTGGAATTGTGCAGGATGCAACGGATGCTTAGTAGACCTGAGAATATCCGGCATACTGGGCTCTCCCTGCAGCAGATAGTTCTTTACTCGCCACGTACCTCCTTTGTTAAACTGAGGCCAATACCACCGCGCACTCCTCCAGCGGTCACCCTACAACGGCCGCAGTCGGAAGGAGGCCCTCCAATGGTGGAACTTCAAAAGCCCCGATTCGATGCCGCAGCATTCTTGGCGAGCGCCGGCCTAGGGCGAAGAATCATCCAATTGGCACCAAAGGATGCCTTCTTTTCGCAGGGAGATCCCGCAGACTCAATTTTTTATCTTCAGAAAGGCCGCGCAAAGGTCACGGTTGTTTCCGTCGCCGGGAAGGAAGCTACCATCATGCTCCTTGCTGCGGGCGACTTTGTAGGGGAGGAGGCGCTCGCGGCAGTTGCTGGATTGCGTTTGTCCACAGCTACTGCGATTACCGCCTGCACGGCTCTAAGAATCAGCCGGGGAGAGATGATCCATGTGATGCATGAGGAGCATAGTCTCTCAGACCTCTTCTTGAGGTTCCTGCTGGAGCGCAGCATGCGCGTTCAGGCCGACCTGGTCGATCAGCTTTTCAACGCCAGCGAAAAGCGTCTGGCGAGGATTCTGCTGTTGATGGCGGAATTCGGTAAGCCGGGCGAGCCGGAACAGTACATTCCCAAGATCACGCAGGAGACCCTGGCGGAGATGATCGGCTCTACTCGCTCCCGCGTCAGTTTCTTTATGAACCGCTTTCGCAAACTCGGGTTTATCGAATACAACGGGCGTATTAAGGTTCACAAGTCGTTGTTGAATGCGGTCCTGCTTGATCAATTGCCCGAGCGTAACCCCGAGAGACCTATAGGTTCGGCCAGCCAACCAAATGCCTCAAACGCGGCCAGCCGTCGTTTGTGAGTGTGGTCCCCCACAGCCTCGAATCGGCATCAGCTTTCGGTAGACAAGCCGACACCGCTTCCAGATCGACGGTCATGTTTGGCACTGACTCGGGGAGTCCGTTCCTTCCATTGTCAGGCTTGAATCTTCGCTGCTTCGACCTCTCATGGCTGCCGGGTGTTTCCTACAGGACCAAGTCCATGCGGGACGATCTTAGCTGGCGGCTACGAACCACGATCCTAACGTTCCCCACGAGCCTGTCGGCTCCCGATTTCAAAACTTAGCCAGAATGAAGTGTGCAACATTGGGCATCCCGCATCCCGCAGACTGCCGCACGCTTATCCATGTTCGCTGAAGAATGGTTTCGGTGTAAGAAGCGACCAATGTGAGGCGGTGGTTGAGATGGAAGATCCTCGGTGCAAGATCGTGGCGATCGAGATGGACGAGCTTCGGTGCAGGAACCCGATCAATGGCGTGGTGATCGAGATGGAGGACCTTCGCTGCAAGAGCCTGTCGAATCGAATGGCACTTGGGATCGAAGATCCTCGATGCGGCGCCATCGCGATTCAGATGGAGGATCCGCGGTGCAACAACCTGCACTTGAACTGGTGATTGAGAGATCCCATTGGTCATCGGCAATCTCGCCCTAGACACGGACTGAGCAGTCATCCTGTTGACGATGATCTTCCTGGTTCTTACCTACGTACGCTTAAATTCCCAATTGGGAGCGTTAACGCTCCTCTGTAACCCTCACCGAAGGACCAGCAAATATCATTTGACGCGAGAAGGCTCGTTACAAGTGACGCCGTTGGCGGTGAGAAAGGGATGATGACACCCGATCCGAACGACGCAGTGGAGAAACACTCTATGGGGCCAAACTCTGGCACGACAAGCACCGCAGAGACCCTTCCGCCTCCGGACGCATCTCCAATTCCTGCAAAGGCAAAGGAGCATAACATACGTCTTTCGCCCGCTGTCCTCGATGCGGCGGGGAAGGACGGCGCAAGAGACGGCCTATCTCCCGACGGCTTTCCAACTTAGCCCGAAAGGCAGCAAGATCATCCAATCTGTAGGCGTCCGGTTCAAGGAGATTCAGAAGCGACTTTTGGAGACAGCAAGTCGTCAGGCTAAAGCCGCACTCGAAGCAGGAGTGCCAGGCGTGTCGGTTGACTGCAATGCGGATTCCGGTGGTGCTTCTCGCCTCCGCGCTCTCGCTCAAAACAGCGACATTTTCATCATCGTCTGGGCTGCAGCAAAACATGCAGCTACGGACTTCATACGCGAACACCGTGGAAACAGGACCCTCCTTTACGCGCAGGGAAAGGGCTTCTCAAGTTTGTTGCGAGCACTTGAGGATCATCTCAAGCTAAGTGGGAAGGTCTAGTCGCGATAGACATGATGGTCGAGGGTTACTCAGCCTCTGAGTCCGCCCCGCCCACTGTAGTAACCCAATCCCATTTGTAGTTATGCAGATGAGGGCGGAGTTCCTCCCCCCTGTCTTCAGACGCTTTGCGTCTTTCGCCACCCACATCAGCGGGCCTGTTCGACGCTGTTACGAAACTCTGGCGCGGAAGATGCGGATGTTTCAAGTCATAGAACGCAACCAGGCCAATGATCCGTCATGAAAGACCTTTCTTGGGGGTGAAGACTCTTGCGGTCACCCGCGACCTCCACTGGCCATATATGTCTCTCGCACCACATTAGGGCTAAACTCGTAGTAGCATGGACACTCGGCGCCGCGATCTGCTCAAATATTCTCCGCTTGCTTTGTCTGCATTTGCTTCGGCAGCGGCAAATGCTCAACCGGCTGACTTGCATGCATCCGAGTCCCCGCTTTTCTTTGATGTGAAACGATACGGTGCGACTGGAACCGGCAAGCATCTTGACTCACCCGGAGTGAACGCGGCCATCGATGCCGCTGTTGCCGCAGGTGGGGGCACGGTTGTGTTTCCCGCCGGCACCTATCTTTGCTTTTCCATACGCCTGAAGACCAACGTTCATCTTTACCTCTCTCAAGGCGCGACGGTCCTAGCTGCAGCATCGCCGCTTCCCGAGCAGACCACCGGCGAGCTTGGTGGCGTGTACGACGCTGCGGAGCCCAAAACATCCTACGACGCCTACCAGGATTATGGGCACAACCACTGGCACAATTCGCTCATCTGGGGTGAAGACATCCACGATACCGGGATCAGTGGGCCCGGTCTGGTCTATGGCAAAGGGCTCTCCTTTGGCGCCTGGCGCGATGGCGACATCCGTGGCAACTATCCAAGCTACAGGGCGGAACAGGCGGGGGTAGGGAACAAAGTGATCGCGCTCAAAAATTGCCGCAACGTCACCTTTCGCGACTTCAGTATTCTCAAGGGCGGCCACTTTGGGTTGCTTCTTACAGGAGTCGATAATCTGACCATCGACAATTTGACGATCGATACGGATCGCGATGGAATCGATATCGATTGCTGCAAGAACGTTCATGTGTCGAACTGTACGGTTAATTCTCCATGGGATGACGGCATCTGCCCAAAATCAAGCTTTGCGCTTGGATACGCGCGTGCCACCGAGAACGTTACTATCACCGGATGCACTGTCACCGGCTACTACCAACTGGGTACCGTGATCGATGGCACGTACAAGATCTTCCTGGAAGGTGAGAATGTCTACCGCACGGGGCGTATCAAGTGTGGCACCGAGTCAAACGGCGGCTTCAAGAACATCACCATCAGTAACTGTGCCTTCGAGGGCTGCAACAGTCTTTCCCTTGAAAGCGAAGACGGCGCTTTGTGCGAGGACATCACGATCTCGAACATCAGCATGCGCAACCTGATCTACGGACCGCTTTTCTTTCGGCTCGGGGCGCGATTGCGCGGGCCCAAGGAATCGACGAGAGTCGGAACATTGCGCCGTATTCTGGTGTCGA
>Ga0302310_10002908_pt1 | contig 13529 bp, 13 predicted proteins | sample III_Palsa_N1_2_FD_200451 | JGI IMG/M metagenome (GOLD analysis project Ga0302310, IMG submission 200451) | Peat permafrost microbial communities from Stordalen Mire near Abisko, Sweden - III_Palsa_N1_2 | ecosystem: Environmental > Terrestrial > Soil > Palsa > Peat permafrost | place: Sweden... | reverse complement strand
AATACCGCAAAAAGATCCAGCGAAATGGCACCCAATACCGTTTTCCGGCGCCACACGAAACGCAAGCCCTCGAGTACGGCACCCCATGAAACCGCAGAGCGGACACCCCCACTGGGTCGCCGTTTGACCCGCCACATCATGATTAGCGAGGCGAGAAACAAGAGAGCCGAGGCGCCGTAGACCCAGACGGCTCCCCCATTCACGCCGCTTGACGACTCGCCGACCGCATAGATGAGGCCGCCCAAGCTCGGACCCGCAATGGTTGCGACTTGGAACGAGGTGGAACTCAGCGCCACGGCATTGCCGAGCGCCGAGGTGGGTACCAGATTGGGCACGAAGGATTGCGCGGCCGGTGCGAGAAACGCGCGGCCGATCCCTAAAAGCCCCAAGACCCCGAAAATCGGCAGGGTGCTCTTCAGCCCTTGTGCGGCGAAGGCCAGGAGCAGCAGCGTCGAAAGCAGGGAGACCGCCATACAGGCCCTGACGATGAGCCCCCGATCGTGTTGATCGGCCACATGCCCAGCAAACAAGGACAAACATAAAAACGGCAGGAACTGCGACAACCCGATGAGCCCCAAGTCGATCACACGACCGGTGAGGTGGAACACCTGCCAACCCACGGCGACGATGAGCATCTGCGCAGCAATCGATGAGAGGAAGCGGGAGCCCAAGTAATAGGTGAATTCGCGCTGTTTCAGCGCGGCAAATCCACCCATGACGACCGCGGGGTCGTCCCTCGACAAAGTGGAGGGCTTCAAAGACCTAGCGCGGTCAATGTTGCGTGGTCGTCGGGTCGGCGCCCGAGGGGCCAATGGTACTTCCGACCGTTTTCGCCGATGAGCACGTCATTGATGCTCGCGATGCGCAGTCGCATTAGACCATGCTCATCGAACTCCCAGTTTTCGTTACCGTAGCTGCGAAACCAGTGACCGCTGTCGTCGTGCCACTCGTACGCAAACCTCACCGCAATGCGATTGCCGGCGAAGGCCCACAGCTCCTTGATTAATCGATAATCGTGCTCGCGAGACCACTTACGAACCAGAAACGCCTGGATGGCCTCACGGCCATGCAGGAATTCGACGCGATTGCGCCATTGGCTATCGACGCTATACGCCTGGACCACATGTCCCGGATCCCGGCTATTCCAAGCATCCTCAGCCATGCGCACCTTCTGCGCAGCGGTTTCGGCGGTAAACGGGGGCAGTGGAGGTCTGTCCATAGGGCGCTCATTGGCTTGCGAATTGGCGACAAGCGCCAGGAGCCCTATTCTAGATCCAACCGGCCGGCGACGCGATGCGGCCCCCCCGTAAGTGGATGCTAGAATGGCAGGCATTGTTGGGAGAGAAGACGCATGCGCAATTCGGTACCGACGGCCAATCCCTGGGGCGACATCGTCGGCTATTCGCGTGCGGTACGCGTGGCCAACTTGATTTTCGTGTCCGGTACCACCGCCAGCGGCCCCGAAGGCCAGGCGCTGCACCCCAACGATCCAGGCGCACAGACGCAACTCATTCTGGAGCGCATCGACGCTGCCTTGGCGAAACTCGGCGGTTCCCTCAAGGACGTGGTGGAAACCCGCATCTACGTCTGCGACATCACCCAGTGGGACGCCATTGGCCGCGCGCACGGCGTGGTATTCGCGCATATCCGCCCGGCAACCACCATGGTCGAGGTTAGCCGGCTCATTGCATCCGATCTACTGGTCGAAATCTCCGCCATGGCCGTCGTCGATACCCCGTCGACTTAGTGACCGTGTCCCACAATCTAGGTTGGCTGCTCCATCCCCTTTCGACCGACGATTTTTTTACCGGATATTGGGAGCGCAAACCGCTTTTCATTCAACGCCATGACAGTGAGTACTACCGTGGATTGCTGACCAATCGGAACCTCGAGGACATCATCTCGAGCTCCGATTTGCGGTACCCGGCCATCCAGCTTGCAAAAAACGGATCGTTTTATCCCGCCGCCGCATATACGAGCGATGCCCGGGTCGGGCAATTGGTTCTCAAAGGTGTGCCCAACGTTGGCACGATTTCGGCCGAGTATGCGAAAGGCACAACCATCGTGCTTCCAGCGCTACTCAGAACCTGGGAGCCTCTCAGAACGTTGGCCTGGCGCCTGGAAACGGAGCTGGATTTCTCGATTCACGCAAACGTCTACCTCACACCCGGTCAGACCTCCGGATTTCCTGCGCATTACGATACGCACGACATTTTGGTACTTCAAATAGCCGGCCAGAAACGCTGGCGAGTCACAGAGCCCCCGATAAAGCTGCCGCACAGAAGCCAGACGTTCAAGCCGGAAGGCTTTAAACCCGGACCGTTGGTCGCGGAATTCGAATTGGAGGCCGGCGACTTGCTGTACCTGCCTCGAGGATACGTCCACGCGACGACGACGTCCGACACTCATTCCGCGCATGTCACGATGGGCATCAACATTTTCACTTGGGCCGACCTCGTGGGAGATCTCGTTCCGACCAGCGCTGCAAACGAGGATTTCCGCGGGGCGTTGCCGCCAGGGTTTGCCAGCCAGCCTAAGCTGCGTCCGTCAATCAAGCAACGACTAACGCGATTGCTCGGCGGTGTCGGCGTCCGCACGGAGTTCGACTACGACCGCTACTTCGATCAGCTCAGACGCGACGCAATCGCCGCGTCATGGGCACGCAATCCTGTACGCTTTAACGCCGACGCGATTGCTCTTTCTCCTGATTCGCGGCTGCAGGCTCCCGCCGCACAGCGATACTCCCTGATACACAACGGCGAGGAAATCACTCTCGAATTCGAAGGCAGGCAGTATTTGTTTTCAGCGCGGTTCTGGCCGACCTTGAGCGCAATATGCGCGAGCCCCGCGTTTCACTTGGAAGAAGTCGGCGACGGCCTCGACCGTGACACCCTGCTTGGCTTTGCAGGCTTTCTCCAGAGCGTTGGCTTCCTGCGGGGACTGCCTCGGCTACCGAAGCGGCGGGACGATTAGCGACGGCGCACGGCAGGCCTCGCGCAGCGCATCCTCCGAACAGGCGCGGGGATTCAGATTGCGATCGAAACAAATGTGCACCTCCCGCAACCGGGGTGCGCCTTGATTGGAACAAGTGGCCACCACCGACTGCGCCGGCAGACGCGGATTCGCTCGCATGAAGGCACTCACCACGGTCTCCGGCGCTTGTTCAATCGCGGTGCCGGGATTCTGGTACGGCGCGGGTATGACCACCGAATCATGTGCCCGGCGTACCAAAGCAAAGAAATCCGGCGCAACCAAGCCGCTGCACGTGCCGTGAGTCGACCACTCGTGATACACCAATTTGCGCGCCGGCATCAAATCGGAAATCTGCTGTGCCACGGAGTCGGAGAGTGGCTCCGATGAGGGGCAATTTTGTGGCCAGCCACGCTCGTTCTGCGGCCACAAGCCGTGGACGATGAAACCAAAGCGCCGCGGACCGTTGCACTCGGGCGAGACAGGTGACTGCAGACAAAAGGCGGGCGACCAGGACAGCGACAGTAGGTAGTAGTCGAACTCGCCCGGCGTATCGCTGGAGTGCCGCCGATAACGCGCCGTGGCCGTGAGCGCGCTGCCCAGCAGCGCAAGCGCAATCAGAGTCCAAAGCGCGGCACGGCGGAACATCTAGCCGCCAGACCGGATGGATTGCAAATCGAAACCGCCCGATCCGCTCATCCAGGTGTCCTGTCGCGAATAATGGCCTGTGCCGGCAGGTTTGGTGTCTGCACCGACATACCGGACATTTTGCGTACGGCTGTCCCCACCGCGAAAATCTCGACCAGACTCGACCCCAACTCGATGGTGAGCTTCGGTTCACCGCGCATTGGGGCTTCCCAGGGCGGCGGCACGGATATTTTTGGAAGTCAGCCCGCTGCCGTCGGACCGCCAGCCTGGTGGCCCGAAGACGACACCGATGGCTTCGCGCAACGATCGCGACGCGGCGACGTCTCGCGCCATCGTCCGCCACTCATGGAAGGCAATGCCCAGGGGGTTATGCGTCTCGATGTTCTTCACAATCCCGTAGTGCGGCACTTCCGCGTCATTCTCCTGCACGAAGGTGCCGAACCACCGGTCCCACACCATGAGAACGCCCGCGTAATTGCGATCCAAGTAAATGCCGTTGGATGCATGATGAACCCGATGATGTGACGGCGTATTGAATAGGTATTCGAACCACGCCGGCATGCGGTGTATCACTTCGGTGTGAATCCAGAATTGATAGAACAGGTTGAAACCCTGCTGCGCCAGGATCATCTCGGGCGGGAAACCCAGAATCGCCAAGGGTATCCACGGAGTCCACGTGCCCACGACGATACCCGTCCAACTCTGCCGCAGCGCCGTCGACAAGTTATATTGCTGCGAGGAGTGATGATTGACGTGTGCGGCCCACCAGAAGCGGCTCTCGTGACTGATCCGGTGGAACCAGTAGTAGGTGAAGTCGTCCAGGAAAAAAAGAATAAACCACGCCCAGGGGGACGACGATGAGATGTCTAACAACCGTGCCCGGTAGGCCAATTTCAAACCACCGAAAATGAAGCTCGCCATCAGTAGGTTCACGGCAATATTGCCGACCTGCATGCTCAAGGAGGCGACCGTGTCGCGGGTGCGATACTTGGCCTTGATGACGGACATGCCGGCCAACGCCGCTTCGATGGCAATCATGGCCAGGGAGATGGCGAGAAACAAATCCGGCAATTCGAACTGACGGTGCATGGGCGCGGAAGTCTCCGAGGTAACGCGTGCGATGCTAGTTTAGGAGAGAAAGTGGCTGTCGATAACGATTATGTAGCCTGGATACTGGAGCAACTCACTGCCGCCGGAGGAATCTCCTTACGCCGCATGTTTGGAGCGGTGGGCCTGTACCGGGGCGATATCTTCTTCGCCATCATCAGTGGCGGCACCCTCTACTTCAAAGTCGACGACACGAATCGAGGCGAGTACGTAAGCCGCCACATGTCGCAATTCCGCCCGTACCGCGACCGGCCGGAAATCAGCATGGCCTATTACGAAGTGCCCGCCGACGTCATCGAGGACCCGGAAGAATGCGTGACCTGGGCGCTGCGCTCCGTGACCGCCGCCGGTAACTGTGCCACCTCGCCCAAGCGACCCTCCCCTCCAAAGCGCCCGTCGGCGGCGCGCAAGAAGGCGGCCAAACGGTCTCGCTGATGCCAAATACACCAGCACCGAGCCACACTTATACGTAGCGACCGCCTCACTAGCGTCACGGCTCGTCGTGCCGCCTTCCCCGCTTCTCCTGCCGGGTGTCGTCTTCACGTAGCGACCACAAATCCGGGTCCGTCAAGCCACGGCGCGCAAGCCGGCGACGTCGGCGAAAGCGTTCCATTCGCGGGCTGAGCCACATCCACTCGGGACGCAACCAGAGGGGGCCCGGTGGGTCGTCGCTCAGCTGGCTCATTACCAAGCTGCGCGTCTCCCTCGCCGCGTCGACCACCACCTGGGGCACATTGCGCCATTGCTCCACCGCGGCGACCGCTCGATCGAGAGCGGACTGCAAAGTGACTTCCAGCTGGGTCACGGTGGCGGCCCATCTCGCCGGGTTGCCGGCATCATCGGGTACCGCCTGAAGAAACAAACGCATAAGCACGGGAGATGCCTGCGCCGGGCTGGACAGCCGCGCGCCGGGCGGCATGAACGACGGCTCCAGCGGCCCCAAATTTAAGTCGGGAGGTATGACAGGCAGTTCCACTCGGGGTAGCGGTCCTCCCGCCGGCAACGGCGCCAGGTCCACGACCGTGTTAGATCCCGAGCCTGCGCCTGCGCCTGCGCCCGGGAACGCTATGACAGGCGATGTCTGAGGCAACACGGCAGATGGCGCCGCTGCGGCACCAGCTCCGGCGCTGGAGTCTCCAACCTGAGGTAAATATCCAGGACCCGGCGCCTCTGCTCCGACGGGGGCGGCCGTGCTCAGCAAAATTGCCGCGAGGTCCGGCGCCTCCGGCAACGGCGCCTGCATGGGCGCTTCGGTCACGGGGATGAGCGGCGCCAAGGGAACGCTCTGCTCAGGATTCGATAGCCGAGCGAGCAGTTCCGATGCAGTCGAGGAGTTGAAGGGCATCGCTTGAGACTCGAGCAACACCAGCCCCGCCGACTGAGTCGGCGGCGCCGGTCCCGCCGCCACCTCCGCGGTCGGCGGGGAAGGAGTTTGCACCGCTCCCGGCAATTCAGCCGCCACCAGGTCTGCCTTCACGAGCTCGGCTGGCACGAGCTCGGCCGCCTGCAATGCCGGCGGCGTGTTCATCCCCGCGGGCGAGTTGGCGCCGGGCAGCGGCAACTCCGCACGCACCTCAGCGATCAGGATTTGCAATGCCGCCGCCACATCGAGAGGCTGAATGTCGACCCGGTCGGCCGCCGCCGTGACAGCCGTCGACGCGTTCGATGCGGTGGAGACGCCGGCCGCCGCGCTACTTTGGGACGCTGCCGCAGAGCTCACGGCCGTCCCCACGCCGAAGCTTGCGAGATCAGTCGTCGGTGGTGCCTTGGTGACGTCCATGGAACTGTGACAATCAGGACGGCAGGTAACGATTCACGAGTTCCACCATGCGGTCTAAGGCGACGTGAAACGGATCCTGAGCGATGGCCGGTAAATCCACGTAGGCACTATCGGGCTTGAGCCATGGTTTGACCCGAGCGGTTTGCTCAATCATGTCGTCGTGAGGGGCAAATACGGTCAACGGCACTTTCACGGTCTTGAGTTTTTTCTCGAGCGGATAGCTGCCGGCGGCCTTCGCAGCGGCGCCGGGATTGGCCGCGAGCACCTGTTCCACGAAACGACGCTGCACATCCGCAAGATCATAGGGCGGGTGACGGTAGGCGAAGCCGCTTCGCCACGCAGCCAGAACATGGCCGCCTTCGGTCGCAGGCTTGAGCGGTTGCTCGCTATATTTTTCCATCTGACGCTGCTGCTCCTCCGGGGTGAACAGAGGCACGCCCACCATCACCAACCGACGCACCTTCGCTGGCGCAAGGTGTGCGATCTCGAGTGCCTCGATCGCGCCCACGTGAATTCCCAGCACATCGAAGGGACCGACGAGCACCGCTGCGTTGAGCGCTTCCACCGTGCTTTGTGCGTATTGCTCCAAGGAAGCGGCCCATGGGGGCGCATCGGAAAATCCATAGCCCAGGCGATCCGGAGCGTAGCTGGGCCGGGTAAGGCGCGCCTGCAACTCCTCCCACATCTCGCCCGACCTCGGCGACATGTGTAGCAGCAGCAAGGGCACGCCGTGGCCTTCCGCACTCCGCACATGCATCTGACCGAGTCGCGTTGGGAATAGGCGACGTGTGAGAGCCATTTAATGCTCGCTCAAAAAACGTTCGACCAGCGGCGCCACCAAACCCGCTTTCTCTATGTGCAGCATATGTCCGGCACCCGCAATACGCGCTATTTCGATGTGCGGGATGATGCTCCGGAAGGCGGCCTCTTGGCCATCCTCGCCCAGCTTCTCCAGATAGTCGGATTCCTCGCCCAGAAGCATGAGCATGGGCGCTTTGACCGAGCGCCAGCAGGCTTCCGCATCATCCCGGTGGTATCGCACGGGATTCGCCCAGCGGTGCCGCGGATCACCCAACAGGCGGACGCGATTACCGTGAGGCTCGCTCCACGCCGCCGCCACGAAGGCCGCTTGAGGCGCACTGAAACGCGGATATCGGAACTGCACCACGGCGGTCAATTGCTCGAGGGACTCGTATTCTTTGCGCGACGGCGGCGACTTCGCCTGATCCAACCATTTTTGCAGCTGCTTGGGTGCTCGGTCGGCCGAGGTTTGCGGCAGTCCAAAGCCTTCCAGACTGGCAACACAACGCACGCGCTCCGGGCGTAGCCCCGCATAGAGACTGGCTATATTCCCGCCCATGCTATGACCGATCAGCCGCGCCGGCGCCGCCGGCGAGAACTCCTCGAGCAGCGCCTCGAGATCGGCAAAGTAGTCGGAGAACCAATAACCTTCCTGCGGCCACTCGCTGCGACCGAAACCGCGCCAATCCAAGGCCAACAGAGGCCAGTCGCCCTCGAACAGGTCCACCATGAATTGAAAGGTATCGCAGGTGTCTTGCCATCCATGCAGCAGGAAGACCGGGGGCGCCGCCCGGGAGGGCTCCGGGCCCCAGCGCGTCACATGAATGTCGAGTCCGCGCAGGCGCAGAGTGCCGCGCCGCGGCTCGCGCAGCACTCGATAGGTTGCCAAGATCAGTTCTGCGGCGGCCGATCGTCGTCCTGGGGCTTGACTCCCCCTTTGGCATCGCCGGCGGTGGTGCCGGTGGCGGCGGCTCCGGTATCTTTCTCCGCTCCGGCGCCGGCGGATCCCGGTTTTTCAGGCGGCACTTTCGGTTCTTGTGTCGTCGACATTTAGCAACTCCTGTTTCCCGTTCTTAACTTTAGGTTACACGCCACCGTCGCCATTGCGATTCACCTTAACCGGAGCGCATGCTCCGAAGCATGATAGGTGATCGAATTGGCCCATACCGCGTCCTACGGACCTTGGGCGTCGGCGGCATGGGCGAAGTCTACCTCGCGGAGCGAGCGGACGCGGAGTTCGACCAGAAAGTCGCCATTAAGGTCGTACACGGCAGCGCCGTTTCGCGCGGCGTGCAATCGCGCCTGAGGATCGAGCGCCAAATCCTTGCGCAATTGGATCATCCCAATATCGCGCATCTCTTGGACGGGGGCACCCTGCCGGACGGCACGGTTTACATCGTCATGGAGTATATCGACGGGCTCCCCATCGACGAATACTGCGATACCAATCGCCTCGATGTCACCGCGCGGTTGCGGCTCTTTCAAGTGGTGTGCGCCGCGGTGCATTACGCCCATCAAAACTTGATCGTGCATCGCGACCTCAAGCCGTCCAACATTTTGGTGACGGGAGGCGGTTCGCCAAAATTGCTGGATTTCGGCATCGCCAAACTCTTGGATGAAAGGCAAGCGACCCATAACACCGTGGCGATGACCCACGCGGACTTCCGCATCATGACTCCCGACCATGCGAGTCCTGAGCAAGTGACGGGCGGTGCCATCACGACCGCCAGCGACATTTATGTGCTTGGCGTCCTGTTGTACAAACTTCTCGCCGGTACCGGCCCTTTCGTGATTTCGTCCATGCGTCTGGCCGACATCGAACGCACCATCTGTGCGACCGCGCCGCCACCTGCAAGTGCCGCGGTGAATGTCAGCGACACCGCCGAGGCACGCCACATCTCAGTGTCACGCGGCACGACGGCCAATCGGTTGCGCCGTACTCTGCAGGGGGACCTGGACAACATCGTCTGCATGGCCATGCGCAAAGAGCCGGAACGCCGTTACGGCTCGTCGCAACAAATGGCGAACGACATCCAACGTTATCTCGAGGGCAAGCCGGTCATCGCGCGTAGCGACACACTCTCTTACCGTAGCGTCAAATTCGTGCGGCGTCATTGGCTGCCGGTGGCCGGCGGAGTCAGCTTGTTTGTGCTGATCATTTCGTTCGCCACCACGATGTACGTGCAATCCGAACGCATCGCCGCCGAACGTGACCGGGTCGCCGAACAACGCATGGTTGCGGACCGTGAACGCGGGCGTGCCGAGGAAGTGTCCGCGTTCTTGGTCAACCTGTTCAAACTCACGGATCCCGAGGAAAATCGCGGCAATCAAATCACGGCGCGCGAACTGCTGGACGCGGGCGCCAAGCGGCTGCAATCCGCGCTGCAGGACCAGCCTGCGACCAAAGCCACGCTGCTGACCACCATCGCATCGGTTTACGACAGTCTGGGGCAGTACCAGGATGCGGTACCCATTTTGCAACAGTCTCTGGCGCTGCAGGCTCAGTCCCACGATCGAACCCGCCTCGATACCTTATTGGAAGAAGGACGTGCCCTGGCCGGCTCAGGCGATCTGCATGGCGCACAGGCCCCGCTGCAAGACGCGCTGGCGTTGGCGCAGACCGAGTTTGGCGCCACCAGTCAGGAGACCGGCCGCGCCTTGCGTGAAATGGGCCGGCTGCGCCATCAGGAGGGCGCCTTTGGCGACGCCAAGGTCTTGTACATTCGCAGCCTCGACATATTGGAAAACACGCAGGCACCGCCCACGGAAATTTCGGCGCTGCTCGATGACCTCGCGCAGGTATATGCCCGTGAGCAGCAATGGACACTCGCCAAACAAACCTATGAACGGGCCCTGGAAGTCGATCGGCGCGTGTTGGGAGACGATCATCCGCGCGTGGCCATGCATTTGCAGAACCTGGCCTTCGTGATGCAGAACCTCGGCGACTTGAAGAAAGCGGAATCGCTGTATCGCGACGCCATTCGCCGTAAGGAGCGCGTCTATGGCGCCGGAGATGTACAGACCGCGGCCGCCAAGGGGAATTACGGTTCGCTACTCGAGCGCGAGGGCAGGTTTACCGAGGCTGAGCCGCTGTTGCGCAGCTCGCTGGCATTGACGCTCGCGCAGTACGGCCCGAATCACCGCTTCGTGGGTTATGCGCATGTGAACTTGGGAATGCTGTTGAACGATGAAGGCGATCTCGCCACCGCTGAGTCCGAGTTTCGCGAAGCACTCTCCATTTACGAGACCTCGCTTCCGGCCACTCATCAGTGGCGAGCCTCGGCGCATATGCAGTTGGCTCGAGTGCTGGTCGATCGCGGCAAGCCGGAAGAAGCACTGCCCCACAGCGAAGAATCCCTGAAGATCTGGGCCGCGACCTCCGCGTCGAACTCCGTCACGGCGCTGGCCCACAGTATTCACGCCTACGTGCTGGCGCACCTGGGGCGCACCCAGGAAGCCGAGGACGAACTCACCACAACCCTACCCATTATGCTGAGCGCTCGGGGACCGGATGACCCCAGCGTGCGCCGTGCGCAGGCTTGGCTGCTGAGCTTGCAAGCCAAGCAGCCGCCGGTGGCTACCCCCGTGGCAAATACCCGGGTGGCCGCCGGCTCGGGTTAGCTGGACTGCGCACCCCCGGCTACGCGCCCGGGGCTAGGCGGCCCGACTTCCCGCCCAGGAAAATCTCGTAGGCTTGATTGTCGGTCTCTTCGGTGTAGGGATACTGCAAGTCGTTCAAGTGCAGCGCAAAATCCTCGAGGGTTTGAGGCGGAACCTCGATCCCGGCCAAGACACGCCCATAGTCCGAGCCATGATTACGATAATGGAACAGGCTGATGTTCCAGCCGGTACCGATGGCTTGCAGAAACTTGAGGAGAGCCCCGGGACGCTCCGGAAACTGGAAACGATACAGGCGCTCATCGGTGAGTCCGCGCGGTTGGCCGCCCACCATATGCCGTACATGCAGCTTGGCCATCTCGTTATCCGTCATATCGCGCACGGCAAAGCCGGCATCGGCAATGGTCTTGATGATGGCATCGCGCTCGGATTTGCCCTGCGACAACGAGACGCCGACAAAAATTTGCGCGGCACGCTCATCGCCGTAGCGATAAATGAACTCCGTCACGCTGCGTCGGCCCAGCACCTCGCAAAATCTCAAGAATGAGCCCGGCGCTTCGGGAATTTCCACCGCCAGCAGCAATTCGCGCTGCGCGCCGATGTCGGCGCGTTCGGCAACGTAGCGCAGCCGATCGAAGTTCATGTTGGCGCCGCCGTTGATGGCAATGAATCTGCGCTCCGTGCAGCCTTCCCGCGCCGCGTATTTCTTGATGCCGGCCACCGCCAACGCGCCCGAGGGCTCCACGATGGAGCGAGTGTCCTCGAAGATGTCTTGGATGGCCGCGCAAAGCTGATCCGTGGTCACCAAAATGATCTCATCGACATAGAGCCGCGCCAGCCTGAACGTCTCCTCGCCCACTCGGCGCACGGCAACGCCATCCGCGAAGGTACCCACGCGCTCCAAGGTAACGCGCTTGCCCGCGCGCAGCGACTCGTACATGCCTGCCGAGTCTTCGGGCTCGACGCCGATGATTTTGATGCGCGGATACAGCGCCTTCACATAGGCGCCGATGCCCGATATCAACCCGCCGCCGCCCACCGGCACAAAAATCGCGTCGATGTCGTCACCGTGCTGCTGGCGCAGAATCTCCATCGCGACGGTGCCTTGACCGGCAATCACATCGGGATCGTCGAAGGGATGCACGAATACCATGGCGCGGTCGCGGGCCAGTCCCACGGCGTGTTCGTAGGCCCCATCGTAGTCATCGCCATGTAACACGATTTCGGCGCCCATATCCGCCACGGCCTGCACTTTGATTTCCGGCGTGGTCAGCGGCATTACGATGAGCGCCGGAATGCCGCGGGTTTTGGCCGCCAGGGCGACCCCCTGAGCGTGATTTCCCGCCGATGCGCAGATCACCCCGCGCTGCGCGCTAATGGGCGACAGTTGCGCAATTTTGTTGTACGCACCGCGAATTTTGAACGAAAATACCGGTTGCAGGTCTTCTCGTTTGAAGAAGACTTGGTTGCCCAAACGTCGCGATAGGCGCGGTGCCGCGTCCAGCGCGGTTTCGACCGCAATGTCGTATACCTTGGCTTTGAGGATTTTATCTACGTAGTTTTCTTGCATGATCGGCTTTGAGTTGGGCGCGCCTACCTTAGCTGATGCGAAAGCCCAGCGGTATGGCTCTGTTATTCTGTGCGGTATTCCACATCCCATCTGCCGGCAAGCCCGCAGCCCCCCACTTATGAGTAACATACGCCTCATGCGCGCATTCAACCGGCTGATCCTTGTGTGTTTGCTCGGCTTGGCATCTGTTTGTCCGCCGCCCGCGTTTGCGCTGGAGGGACCGGTTGTCGCCACCGACAATGTCAAAGCGCATCTGGTCAGCGAAGCCAGAGGCATTGGCCCGGGCCAGGCAATTTGGGTAGCCTTGGAATTGGACATTCGCGACGGCTGGCATACCTACTGGCGTAACCCCGGGGACTCGGGCCAGGCCACCAGTCTGACATGGACCCTGCCGCCGGGATTTTCGGCCGGCGACATTGTCTGGACCACACCGCATCGGTTCGAAGTCACGCCGCTGGTCAATTACGGCTACGCCAAACACGCCATGCACCTGGTGCAAATCACGGCCCCGGCCACACTGCAAGCCGGACGCCCCGCAGTCCTCGAGGCGAAGGCCAGCTGGCTGGTGTGTTCGGACGTGTGCATTCCCGAGGACGTCACGCTGAAGCTGACGTTGCCCACGGGCACCGCGCCCGGCACGGTGGATCCCGCTGCGGCGGCGGCATTTGCCGCGGCCCGCAGCGATCTTCCCAGTGAGGCGCCCGCGCCCACCTCTGTGGACGTTCAAAACGGGCAAGTAGTGCTGACCCTCGGCAAGGATTGGGGCGCCACGCTGTCGCAAATCAAGTCACTGACCTTCTTTCCCTACGATGAAGGCGGCATCGAATATGCCGCTCCTCAGACCCTGTCACGCACGCAGGACAGCGTGCAGTTGACCGTCAAAGCGGGATATCAGCCCCCCAAGACCGGACCGGTTCGCGGCATATTGCTGGCCACCGAAGATAGCGGCGGCGCGACGGTCTCCGTCCCCATGGAGATTTCCGCGGCTTTTGTAGCTCCTAATGCGAAGAGTGCCGCGGTCGCGGTGGTGCCGGA
>Ga0302310_10002906_pt1 | contig 13536 bp, 5 predicted proteins | sample III_Palsa_N1_2_FD_200451 | JGI IMG/M metagenome (GOLD analysis project Ga0302310, IMG submission 200451) | Peat permafrost microbial communities from Stordalen Mire near Abisko, Sweden - III_Palsa_N1_2 | ecosystem: Environmental > Terrestrial > Soil > Palsa > Peat permafrost | place: Sweden... | reverse complement strand
GTATTCTTCCGGTGCGATTTCGCGCTTGTTCCAGTCCAGATAGGGATCCAACCTGCGCAAGAGCTCTTCAAGCTCTGAGATCCTTCCCATGAATTGGAGCGGAACGAATAGATTTCCAAGAATTAGGGCGTCTTCCTCTGCATCCTTCGGATGAAGTTGCTCGTGCACAGATCTGATCGACTTTTCAACGCCTTGTAGATCTCCGGCGCCGTAGAGCGCGAGCCAGAGCCTGGAACCCGCCAGGGCCGCGTTGCGGTGATCCCCAAGCCGGGTAGCGATGTCGTACGCCCGCTCGTACGCAGCCTGGGCCATCGGCGCGGAGTGACCCACGGCGCCTTGGGCGACGCCGCCGACCATCATCTGCAGGTCGAGCTCCAACCCGTCGCGCAATGTATCGTCAGGAAGGGCGGCGACCGCCTTCAGTCCCGCCTCCAGTTGACGCAGCCCTTCCTTCCAGCTGCCTGTCCGCAGGGTCCGGGTCGCAGCACGCCGCCAGGCCTCACAGGCCTCCCTCCAACGGCCGGCCTCGCTGAGATGTCGCGCCAGGATTTCAGGCCGCGCCTGGGACTGATCCGGAAGGTCCTCGATCAGGGCTGTCGCGATGCGATCGTGCAGGGCCAGCCGCGGTCCCCTCAGCAGCGCGCCATAGGCTACATCCTGGATCAGGGCGTGACGGAAGACATAGCTGCGGTTCGCCCCCGAGCCGATGGCGACGATGAGATCCGATTTGACCAGTTCCGTTAGCGCCGCATCCAGGTCCTGCTCGGAGCGGTGTGCCACCGCAGACAACAGGTTGCGTGGGAAGTCGCGTCCGATGGCGGCGCCGATCTGCGCGATCTCCTTCGATGATGTGAGCCGGTCCAGCCGACTTAGAAGGGAGGCCTGGAGCGTCGGCGGCACCCGGATGGCCGCATCGTCGGCATCCGCCGAAGTGGCGCCGGTTGCATCCCGCCGTTCGATCACCGCACGGGCGATCTCCTCAATGTACAGGGGCACGCCATCCGCGTGGGCGAGAATCTGGTCCGAAACTGTAGCTGCCAGGTCTCGCCGACCGACGATCTGGGCCAGCATGGTCTGGGCATCTTCATTTCTCAGGCGAGGCAAGGTTATCAAGGTCACGTTCGGTTGCCCGAACCATTCAGCCGGCGGCTGATACTCCGGCCGGTACGACAGGATCAGCATGAATTTGACGCCGGGGCGAAGGTCGCGAGCGATGGCTCGCAACACATCCTGCGAGCTGGGATCTATCCAGTGCGCGTCCTCGACGAACATCAGGGTAGGTCGCTCCGTTCCCGCGCTGAGAACCAATTCGGCCAGGAGCAAAGTCGCTTCCTCCCGTTGGCGCTGCGGTGTCAGTTGCAGCACGGACCGGCCGGACGGCGCTGGCAGGGAGAGCAGCGCGCCGAGAAGATCAACGTTCTCCTCGTTGGTTCGGCCAAGCACGGTTTGAAGTCCCGCTTCGAGTTTGCGGCGCTTGTCTTCTCCGCTGTCGGCGGCTGAGAAGCCAAAACGAGCCTCCAGCGACCGCAGGAACGGATGGAAGGCGGTGTCGCGGGCATAAGGCGCGCAATAGGCCGTAAGCGTCTGTTGATCACCGCCAGCGAGTTCGTGGCGAAAGGTGGCCACAAGGCGCGACTTGCCGACGCCGGCGTCGGCGCTCGCCAACAGGATCTGTGGTTCTCCGGACAGGATCCGCTTCCATCGGCGAGAAAGGATCGACAGCTCCTCCTCCCGTCCGATGAAACCTGAACCTTGCGAGCGCAGGGCTTCGAAGCGGCTCATCCTCTCGTTGACCGCCTGAACGCGGAAGGCCGGTTGCGGCTGGTCAAACCCCTTCAACATCACCGGTCCCAGCGGAGCATAATCGAACAGGCCTCCGACCAGCGCGTGGGTCTTGCCGCAGATGACCACCCCGCCGCGATCCGCCAGTCCTTGCAGCCGCGCCGCCAGGTTCGGCGTTTCGCCGGCGATCGCATGTTCGCGCGCCGCCCCTTCTCCCATGAGTTCGCCGATGATGACCGAACCGGTGGCCACACCGATCCGGGCCTGGAGCGTGCCGCTGGGAGATGGCAGGGCCTCCACCGCGGCCGCCACCTTCAGGCCGGCGCGGACGCTCCGCTCCGCATCGTCCTCCTGTGCGGCGGGATAGCCGAAATAGGCGAGGACGCCATCGCCCATATATTTGGCGACAAAACCGCCCGACCGCCCGATCTCATCGGCTACGGTCCGCTGATAGGCGAAAATGACGTCGCGGTAGTCCTCCGGGTCCAGGCGGGTGGACATGATCGTCGAATCGACGAGGTCGCAGAACATCACAGTCAGCGGCCGGCGTTCGGCGACCTCGTCGTTCGGGGCCGGTTTGGCCGCCGTCGGCGCGAACGACGCGTCGGATTTGGGCGGATCCGCCGCGACCAGACCCGACCCGCATCCGGCGCAGAATTTCGCATCCGCGGGGTTGTCCTGCCCGCAGGCGGCGCAGCGGCGGCCGAGGGAAAGCCCGCACTCGACACAGAATCGCGCTCCCGGCTGGGCCGCACTACCGCAGCTTGAGCAGTGCATCTCAGCCCCTCGCCATCAGATGACGACCCGCGCTAGCTGGCCGAGCACCAGCACCAGGAAGGCGATCCTTCCGATCCGGATCGCAAGGTGAAAGTGACCAAACTTGTTCCTGCAGATGCCGGCGAGCAGGTGGAGGTGGCGGAGCTTGTCGGTCCAGCCTGTGGATACATCCAGTTCGCGCATCGTGCGAACGTACTGGTCTTCCGGCAGCCTGAACACCGGCGCCTCCCAGAAGATGTGGTCGGGCCTACCACGATGGATGCGCGGCACAACGGTCATCAGTGCAAAATGGCAGGAGACCAGAAAGCCGAGCGCCGCCACGAGGAACAGGACGACGGGGATCTCGCCCCACCAGGCAAAGTTCTGCAGCGATCGCTGTAGGTTGACCAGATTGTCGACGCAAAAAACGATCATCGCGCCGTCGAACGCCAGGAGAACGCCCGACTTGCCGTCGCACAGGATGATGTTGTCCTGCAAGACGCCGCGCTCGAACTCGGCGAAGCGATCCCGGAGCAGATCCTGCTCGACCTTCGCAAAAGCCTCTACCGAAGTCGTCATCCGTCAGCCTCCTGTTCCGCGGTGCAATGCGCCCCTTCTCATGAGCGTTCACGGGTCGATCGGGATGTGACCTCGGTCACAGGTAACTGCCCCGCTCGCGCCTAAGGATGGCGTGACCCCGACATCGACGCGTCGGGCTTGAGAGGGGAGTGATCATGTCGGCTCGACTGGCGAGAAGGCTCTGTGGCTCGGTTTGCGCCTGCACCCTTGCGGGTCTGGGTGGACTGGCCCACGCCCAGGCGATGGCCGCAAGTGGCGGCACGGCGGCTGCGCCGCCAACGACGACGGATGCGCCAGGCGCCATCAGCGAGGTCGTCGTCACGGCGCAAAAGCGCAGCGAGAAGCTCCAGGACACGCCACTGACCATCAGCGTGGTCAAGGGCACGACCCTGACCGAGCTCGGCGTGACCAGTCTATTCAACACAGCCCCGCTCGTCGCGGGCATGGTGTTCTCACGGGCGCCGGACGACGGGCTTGGCCTTACCTTCCGCGGTGTCGGCACCCCGGCCCGCAACCAGTCATTCGATCAGTCGATCGCCCTGTTCATCGACGGCGCCTTCGTCGGCAAGGGCAGGCTCTACGCCACCAACATGTTCGACGTCGATCATATCGAGTTCATCAAGTCGACGGAAAGCACCCTGCTCGGAAAGAACACCGACCTTGGGGCCATTTCGGTCGTCACCCGCCAACCGGGATCCACCTTCGAGGGCGACGCCTCGGTCGGGGCTCGCCTTGACCAGAGCGGCTATATCCTCGACGGAGGCGTCGACGTTCCGCTGACCCAGGACTTGGCGATCCGCGTGGCCGCCCACGCCAACGACACCGATGGCTGGGTCCAGAACAGCTACAACGGCAACTTCTATCCGGAAGACAAAGACTACGGCGCCCGGCTCACGGCGGTGTATAGGCCCAGCGACTTGGTCAAGTTGGCCTTCACCTACCAATACACCTTCGATCATCGGATCGGGAACGGTTTCCAGTACGTCGATCCGGATCACACCCTGCCGCCGGCGCTTGGCGAGGGCGTCCTCGACGATCACCAGGACGCCTATACCTCCGCGGGGGAAGACGGGCAGAGCACCCACAAGCTCGCCGCCCACATCGCCAATCTCACCGCCGATGTCGATGTCGGCAGCTCCAAACTCACGTCGATCACGTCCTACATGACCTATGGCCTGCATTTCGTGGACGATTTCGACTTCGGCCCCAAGGACGGCAACGTTTTCATACGGAACGAACAGTATTGGCAGGTCTCGCAGGAGCTGCGCCTCGCCTCGTCGACGACCCAGAGGTTCTCCTATCTCATCGGCGCCTCCGCCTTCTACAGTGACTGGAATTCCGACGAACTGCAGAAGTTCGACACCCCGCTACAGGTGGGGCCGACCCCCTTCTATTCGGTTTTCCTTGGCTCGTTCGACGACCAGTTCAAGCAGAGGACGCTGAACGTCGCCCTGTTCGGGGAAGCGACATGGAAGATTACCGAACGTCTGCGGTTCTCGGGAGGTTTGCGACTCAGCCAAGAGGACAAGTCGGGCTCCTGGGCGAGGCCGGCCTTTGCGCCGTTCACCCTTTGGAACCAGGTGCTCAATCCGCCCTTCCCCAAGACACCGCTCAGTTTCGACGCCTTCTTGCCGGACGCCAACGCCTCGCTTCAGTACGACGCGTCGCAAAATCTGATGCTCTATGCGGCTCTGGGCCAGGGGTCCAAGACCGGCGGCTTCGCCGAATCCTCCAGCGTCCCGACCGGTAATCCGGCCGTCGACGCACGGGTTGGCAACGAGATCTCCCGCTCGGTCGAAATCGGCGCCAAGTCGACCTTGCTCGACCACACCGCGCACCTGAACCTGGCGCTGTTCTTCGTCGATATCCCCAAGTTCCAGGACACCAATTTCACAGGCGCGGCCTTCGTGTCTCGCAACATCCCGGTCCAGAGCTACGGCGTGGATGCAGAGTTCGTCTGGCGCGTCACCCACTGGCTTACCTTCGACAACGCCTGGACGTATGACCATGCCGAGGCGCTGCTGACCCCCAGTTTCAGTCCTTCGCAATCGCCGCGGTGGACCGGCCACTCCGGCCTCATCGCGCAGGCGCCGATCCTCGACGGGGCCTGGTTGGTCAAGGGCAGCGCAATGGTGCGGTACCGGTCGCGCATGCATAACATCGACAGCTACGTCTACACCTCGGCGCCCCTGACGACCCTCGACCTGACCCTGGGCGCAGGCCCCGCCGATGGGCGCTGGCTGCTGGAGTTGGTCGCCACCAATGTCACCAATTCGATCTCGGCCGACTTCAGCTTCCCACCGCCGGACCCAACCCTGGCTCCGTCCGTGCGGATCGAGTCGCCGACCCCCGCGCGCCAGATAACCCTGAGGGCCAGCGCCAAGTTCTGACCCCTGCCGATCCGCCTCGGTCAGACGCCAGACCGCGGGGGGCGTAGATCCCGGTGTCAGGTCACGTTGGAGAGGACTGTCGGCTAAACCGGGGGCAGGCAAAACAGCCTGTGCCCTTCCGAAATCTAGGCGCAACTCGCCTGTGACCAGGCCTCAAAGGCTGCGTTGCGGAGCATTTTCAGTGTTCGTCGACTGGTCAGGTGCGGGGCTGTGTAGAAGGCTTTGTAGCTAGCCCCATGGGTGGTCAGGAACCTCGGAGCCGAGGCCTTGGACTTGAATCCCTGACCTCGGCCGGAAAACGGCGCCGATTTCAAACTGATGCAGTCCCACCTGGGCGTCTCCAGACGCCGCGGCGATCCGGCCTATGCTGGGCATTGGCGTGCACCGTCCAATAGAAGGGTGCGGCTCGGACGTGGCCAGCCGGCCTGGAGTGGAGGTTCTTCATGACCTAAAGCCGGCTTCCGCCGGCCCTCATTGCGACGAGTGGAGGCGAGTTGCCGTTAAGCTGACAGCACCACCAGGAAGGCCGCGGAGCCTATCGCCCGCCTTAGCGCGGAGGACTGTCCGCCGCCGGCGCCTTCAGTGGCTTCCATTCCAGTTGTTCGTCGCTCGGCAAGGCCGGGAACGGCGCGTGGGGTTCGGCCTGATACCAGAAGGCTACCGAGGAATAGCCATCCGTCAGCGGCAGGTAGCGCAGGGGCGGATACTGCCAGCCAAGCGACTGGATGGTGATGTGGATGTCCTTCTTGAACCGCACCGGATCGAGCACATGCCAACGGTATTCGCCAACCCGCCGCTCGCGGTCCTTGGCATAATACTGGCTCGCGACGTCGGTCTTGTTGAACAGGTAGAAGCCCGAATAGGCCGAGGAAAACTCGCCCTCGTAAGCGCCGCCGTGGGCGTCGTGGCGCTGGAAGTTGTAGGACCCGCCAAAGTAGTCTTCCTCGCCGGTGCCGTTGATGGTCGGGAAATCCTTGTCGCCGTCGAGGTAGAACTTCACCTCCCCCTCGCCCCACCAGCCCGGGCTGAAGCTGGAGTGAGTCAGGTAGACGCCCACGTACTGGCCATGGCCGCGCACCCCGTCGAGAATGGTGTAGACCGACCTGGGCGTCAGACGATCGACCATGCGGAACTGCGCATGGAAATAGCCCGCGGTCCGGGGGACAGGCTGTAGGGCGTAGTCGACCTGGTAGTAGAGCACAGCCGGCGTCTTGCTGCGGTTCTCCAGTTCGATGCGGAACGAACGGCGAAAAGGCATCTGCCAGTAGCTGTTCAGCCCGCTGCCTGAATTGACCGCCAGCACGGCGGAATTGATCGTCGGCGCGGCGTCGCGGCCGAAGGCCGACGCGAAGAAGTCGCCAACCGGCGTTTCGACCGACGGGGTCGCCTCGCCGTCCCAGTAGATGCGCAGGATAAGCGAGCGATAGGTCGCCGACCCGCCGATCGTGGCCCAGATGTGGTTGATGACGCCGGGACCCTTGGCTTCGCCGAGCAGGCGTCGCTCGCCGGGCGCGATGACCAGGAAGGGGTTGACCTTCCACCCCACGCCCAGATCCTTGGCCACGGCGCCCGCGGACCCCTGGTCGATGGGCGTGCGTCCGCCCTGCCCTTTTCGCCCGGTCTGGTTCTCCGGGCTGATGGACCGGCTTTCCGCGTCGCTGAGCTGGTAGAGGCTGGCGGCTTCGTAGGCAGGCGCGGGCGGCTCGGCCGCGACGGCTGGCGCCCTGGCAAGGGCGAGCGCTACGAGAGCCGCCAGGAACCGGACCGGCCTTAGCCACGTCGTGCTTGTCATTTGACGCGCCCCTCCCTCTCGAAGCTTCGACTCCAGTTTGCACCCACGCCGACAGGACGCGCCAGGGGCGTCGCCGCTCAACCGAGCGTCTGGGCGCGCGGCGGCCGGGAGTTGGACAGCGGGCCTGGTTCTGCCAAGCTGGGGTCGGGACCTTCCGACGGGCCAGCCATCTGGAATTGTCGGATCAGGCTGGGTCTCCACGAATAGAGCGGGCGCTAACATGAAGACGATGGCTGTTATTTTTGCGGTGTGCTTCGCCGCCCTGGCCCCGGCGACCCAGATCCTCGCTCAACCGGCGCCCCCATCCGCCTTGAGCGAATCAATCGCCATTCCCGGTCTTTCCGCCCCCGGCGAGATCGTCGTCGATCATTGGGGGATCGCGCACATCTACGGCGCCAGCACCCGTGACGCCTTCTTCCTGCAGGGCTGGAACGCCGCCCGCGACCGGCTCTGGCAGATCGACCTCTGGCGCAAGCGGGGCCTTGGCCGGCTGTCGGCCAGTTTCGGGCCGGCGTTTGTCGACAAGGACCGGGCCGCGCGCCTGCTGCTCTATCGCGGCGACATGGCCGCCGAATGGGCTCACTATCCGGCTGAAGCCAAAGGATGGACCGAAGCCTTCGTGGCCGGGATCAATGCCTATGTGGCGCAGGTGAAGGCCGGCAAGCGCCCGCTGCCGCCGGAATTCGGCCTGACCGACTCAGCGCCTGAAACCTGGACGGCCGACGAGGTGGTGCGCATCCGCAGCCACGCCCTGGTGAGCAACCTCACCTCGGAGGTGGTGCGGGCCATGACCGCCTGCCGCCGGGCGCAGGCCGAAGACACCCTGCGCCACCAGATCCTGCCGGCGCACAAGGTGATCCTTCCCGCCGGCGTCGATCCCTGCGTGGTGACCCCGGCGGTGCTGAAGGACTACCTTTTGGGCACGACCCCGGTGGCCTTCGACGGAAAGACGCTGGTGGTAGAGGCCACGGACGTGGACGGCGTACTCACCCAGCATGACCGGATCACCCGCGAAGGGTCCAACAACTGGGTGGTGGCCGCGGACCATTCGGCGACCGGCCGGCCGATCCTGGCCAACGACCCGCACCGGGACCACAGCGTGCCGTCCCTGCGCTACCTGGTGCACATCAACTCGCCGGACCTGCACCTTATCGGCGCCGGCGAGCCGGCCCTGCCGGGGGTCAGTTTCGGCCACAATGACGTTTCGGCCTGGGGCCTGACCATCTTCTACGCCGACCAGCAGGACCTTTATGTCTACGACCTGGCCAAGGACCATCCCGGCGCCTACCGCTACAAGGGCGGCTGGGAGCCGATGACGGTGGTGCACGAGGCCTTGCCGGTGAAGGGCGAGCCGGACCGGGACATCGAGCTGCGCTTCACCCGCCACGGGCCGGTGATCTCCGAGGATGACGCCGGCGGTCACGCCTTCGCCGTCCGATCGATCTGGGACGTCCCCGGCGGCGCCGGCTATTTCAATGCGACCTGGATGTTCCGCGCCTCGAGCTGGTCCGATTTCGAGGTCGCCCACGCCCACTGGGGCGGACCGCCGCTCAATCTGGTCTACGCCGACACCCACGGCGACATCGGTTGGCTGGCTTCGGCCTACGCGCCCGTGCGGCCCAACTGGGATGGCCTCGCCCCAGTGCCCGGCGACGGACGCTATGAGTGGAAGGGGATGCTGGACCCCAGCCTACTGCCCAGCATCAAAAACCCCGCGCGGGGCTGGATCGGCACCGCCAATGAGATGAACCTGGGCGCCGGCTACCCCGAAAGCCGCAAGGTCGGTTACGAATGGGGCGACCGCTCGCGCATTGACGAGATCGAGCATGTGCTGGGCGCCAAGCCCAAGCTCAGCCTGCAGGACATGATGGGGCTGCAGACCGACGTCCACAGCCCGCTGGCCGGCCGGACGATCGGCCTGCTGGATGGCCTTGCGGGTCGCGACGCCGACGAGACGGCGGCCCTGACCTACCTCAAGGGCTGGGACGCGGTGGAGAGCGTCGGCAGCGGCCAGGCCGCGCTTTACGAGATCTGGGCCATGCGCCACTTGCGGCCGGCGGTGGTGGCGGCGGTCGTGCCGGACAAGGCCAAGGACTTGTTCGCCGATCCGCAGCTCGCCGCCGTGGACGACTGGCTGGCGCGTCCCGACGCCGCCTTCGGCGCCGATCCCAAGGCGGTGCGGGACCGCATCCTGCTGACATCGCTAGGAGAAGCCTGGCGCGACACGCGCGAGCGCCTCGGCCACGACCCCGCCAAGTGGCGATGGGGCGACCTGCACCACGCCCAATGGAGCCCCGCGGCGGCGGCCGTGGCGTCGCCGCCGATGAGGGCCCAGTTCAGCGTCGGACCGTTGGAGGTGGGTGGATCTGCCTCCACCCCCATGGCCACCACCTATCGCGGCGACTTCAACGTGGCGTCCGGCGCCTCGGTGCGGATGGTGCTGGATGTGGGCGCCTGGGACAATTCGCGGGTGATCAACACGCCCGGCCAGTCGGGGGACCCCTTCAGCGCCCACTACCGCGATCTCTTCCCGATGTGGGCGGCGGGCAGCTATGCGCCCCTGCTCTATTCGCGGGAGGCGGTGATGGCCAATGCGGAGAAGGTCATCACCCTGACCCCTTTCTGAGCGGACTCAGGCCAGACGCGCCAGCGGGTCATCCGCCTCGGCTGCGGCCATAACCGCATCCATGGTCTCCAGCAGGCAGGCGAAATCGATCGGCTTGGCGACGATGGCGTCCATGCCCGCCGCCAGATATTCCACCCGGTGATGGGCCATGGCGTTGGCGGTGAGAGCGATCACCGGGGTGTGCGCCATCCCCTGCTCGCGTTCCGCCTGGCGAATTTTCTTAAGGGCGGTCAGGCCGTCCATGACCGGCATCTGGATGTCCATCAGCACCAGGTCCCAGGCGCCGGCGACAAAAGCGTCGAGGGCCTCCTGACCGTTCGCCACCAGGGTAGGCTCGATTCCGACCTGGCCGAGCAGGGTCTTCAGTACGATCTGGTTGATCGGGTTGTCCTCGGCGGCAAGCACGCGCAGGCCGGCGCCGGAGTCGGCCAGATTGTCGGCGCGCTCTTGCGCGACCTCCGACGGCGGCGCCTCCGCGCGCGCGAGCGGCAGGGTGACCGTGAAGGTCGTTCCCTTGCCTTCGACGCTCTCCACCTGGATGTCGCCGTCCATCAAGGCGACAAGATCGCGGCAGATGGTGAGCCCCAGGCCCGACCCGCCATGGCGCCGGGTGGTGGATGCGTCCGCCTGGACGAACCGTTCGAAGACATCGCCAAGCCGGTCAGCGGCGATCCCCACGCCGGTGTCGGCGACGTTGATCGTCAAACCCTTGTCTGTGTGGAAAAGATCGACGGCGATCGAACCGTGATCGGTGAACTTCACCGCGTTCGAGATCAGGTTGTGCAGCACCTGGCGAACCCGCGTCGGATCGCCCTGCCAGTAGCCGCCGGCGGTTGGAGCCACCGAAAGATGAAACGCTACGTCCTTGTCCCTGACCAGGGCGGTGAAGATGGCGCGCGCGCCATCGGCGAGGGCCTGGACGTCGACCACGCCGTCCTCCAGAACGGTCTTGCCGGCCTCGATCTTCGACAGGTCGAGCAGATCGTTGAGCAGCGACAACAGCGCCTCGCCCGACCCCTCGATCACCGACAGCCGCTCCCGCTGCGTCGCAGAGAGCGGATCGCGCGCCATCGCCTGGGCCATCCCAAGCACGCCATTGAGCGGCGTGCGCAACTCGTGACTCATCGTGGCCAGGAAGCCAGACATGGCTTCGGCGGCGTGAAGCGCGGCGCGTGCGCGCTCCTGCAGGTCGCGCCAGTCGGTCACATCCTGGCCCGCGCCGCGCAGGGCGACGCAGCGCCCGTTCTCCATCACCGGCTCCCCGAACAGGCGCCACCATTTCACCGACCCATCCTCGGCCGCGGAGCGTCCTTCGAACGTCAGGCGCTCGCCCGACGCCTCCACACGATCGAGGGCCTGGACGAAGCCGGCGCGATCTTCTTCGATCCAGAACAGGGCCACCTCATCGTTCGCAATCGCCGGCAACGGCGGGCTGCCGAGCAGTTCGCAGAGTTCCGGCGAAAACCGGGCCTGGCGGGTGACAAAGTTCACCTCCCAGGCGCCGACGTGGGCGACGCGGAACGCCAGTCGCAGCGCCGCGGCGGTCCGCGCGAGCTCGCCCGTGTGGCGCTCGGCTTCAAGGCGCTGGTTGTGGTCGATGGTGATGTCGCGAGAGGTGGCCATGATCGCCGACAGGGCGCCGGCGCTGTCGTGCACCGGGGCGATGAAGACGTCCCACCATTTCTCCACGCCGCGCGCCGTCGGACACAGGCCTTCGAAGCGGTGGGTTTCGCCGCGCAGGGCGGCCCTGATGCCGATCGCGATCTGGGTCGCCGCCGGCTCGGGCCAGAGCGATTGGCAGAGCCGGCCCGAAAACGCGGTGAAGTCATCGATCTCGAACCCGATCAGGCCGCCGCGGTTCATGAACAGAATGCGGCCGTCGAGGTCGAGCACCCGAACCGAATCCAGGCTGCTTTCGATGGCGCTGCGAAAAAAGCCGCCGCTCAGACGTTCGACCTCAAGCAGCTTCCGCTGCTCTTCCGCCTCCTTCATCGCCGCCAGGAGGGCCATGGCGTTCTGGCGGAAGACGATGAAGACGCGGGACAGATCGCCGATCTCGTCGCGCCGGTCGGTCGGCGTCAGCGCTTCGTCCAATCGGCCCGACGCGAGTCGGGCCATGACGTCGGTGATCCTGGCCAGGGGATCGCTGATCTCTCGCCGTGCGATAAACACCGCCAGCGCACCCACGCCAGCCGCGCCGAACGTAGCGACCAGAACCATCACCCATAAGGTCTGTTGCGCCTGCCGGTTCGCGGCCGACGCCGAGGCGTCCATGTCGAACGTCTGCTTGTCGACCATCCGGTCGAAAGCGGCGTCGGCCTGGTCAAACGCCTGGATCCCACGCGTCTGCAAAAGGGCGTTCGCGCCGGCGCGGTCATCCGCCGCGAGCAGGAGGACATCGTTCGCGGCGATATCGGCGTAGCGTTTGCTCAAGGCTCGGATCGCACGGTAGAGCGTCGTCTCGTCGGGGGTCATGACCGATTGAAAGTGGTCCATGTCCGATTTGAGACCGTTCTCCTCGCCGAGCAGACTTCCGCGAATGACTTCGCCGGCGACGCTGTCGGCGTCGTTGATCTGGAAGACCAGCTGATGCATCCGGGTCATGTGTTCATGGGCTGACGCGGCCCATCGCAGGCTGGCCGCGTCGCCGTCGACGATGGCCCGTTCGCCTCTGGCGAGATCCGAAATATTGTGGGCGGCATAGCCCGCGATGACCGCCGACAGCGTCACAAGCAGACCGAGCAGGAAGAATATCTTCCGCGAGATCCGCATATTTCTGAGGAACAACATAGGGTTTCCGGCCCCGAGGGGCGGCCAAGACGGCAGGCGCGCAGGCTATTCGCCGACACCTTACCGGTGATTAAGGATCGCCGCGACAAACCGCCCCACGGCCGGTCTACAAAGGCGGCGCCAACCGCCTCAGCCCAGCGCGATGCCGTCCATGTGGCCATCGTCGCGCCAGGCGCTCAGGAGCTCGAAGAAGCGCAAGGGGCCGGCGCCGTACATGTCGGAATTGAAGCCGTTGCGGTTCCCCGCCGCGCCCTCGCTATTGTAATAGCCGGGGGTGCATTCCGCGAAGAACCGGGCGCCCAGACGGGCCAGGCTCTTCACCTCCGTCACATAGGCCTCCTCGGCCTCGGCGGTCGGCTCGATCACCTCATGGCCGCGAGCCCTGGATTCGCTGACCAGATAGGCCGCGTGCCGCGCCTGCTCGCCCAGAGCCTGCGGCACGCTGATGGTGATCGCCGTCTGGGTGAACCCGAGGAAGAAGCAGTTGGGAAAACCGTGGGTGGTCAGGCCATGCAGGGTGCGGATGCCGTCGGCCCAGTGCTCGGTCAAGGTCGCGCCGCCGCGGCCAACGATCTCGTAACCGGCCCGGCGCGTGTAGGCGGTGCCGACCTCGAACCCGGTGGCGAAGATCAGGCAGTCGAGCTCGTACTCCTGGCCATTGGCGACCACGCCGCCCTCGGTCAGGCGCTCGACGCCCCTCCCATGGGTGTCCACCAGGTGCACGTTCGGCCGGTTATAGGTCGGCAGGTATTCGTCGTGGAAACAGGGCCGTTTGCAGAACTGGCGGTACCAGGGCTTCAGCGCCGCGGCGGTGACCGGGT
>Ga0302310_10002905_pt1 | contig 13537 bp, 9 predicted proteins | sample III_Palsa_N1_2_FD_200451 | JGI IMG/M metagenome (GOLD analysis project Ga0302310, IMG submission 200451) | Peat permafrost microbial communities from Stordalen Mire near Abisko, Sweden - III_Palsa_N1_2 | ecosystem: Environmental > Terrestrial > Soil > Palsa > Peat permafrost | place: Sweden... | reverse complement strand
CATCTCCTTGAGCAGCCGATGCGCTTTGCTGGTCATCCGTAGCACCCGATGGTGCCGATAGACGTGCTCACGAAGATAGTGCTTGAGCTCCATGTGCTGTTCCCGCACCTCATCGCTCATCGCGATCAGGGTCTCCGGATACAAACGCACCGCATCGATGTCTGCCGGGGCAGCTGCAGCGAGCTTCGCTGCGCTGGTGGTAATCACGTCGGTGACAACTTCGTTGATCATCCGCCGCACCGTCTCATGAATCCGCCGGCGCCCCCCTAAATCCGGGTATTTGCTAGCCACCTCATCCAGGTGACGACGCACAAGGCGAACTTCCCGCAAGTCATCAATCGTAATCAATCCGGCCCTGAGACCATCATCAACGTCATGATTGTTGTAGGCGATCTCATCAGCCAGATTCGCTAACTGTGCCTCCAGGCCCGGGCGGTGCTTGCTCAGAAAGCGCTCGCCCACATCGCCAAGCAGCCGCGCCTTGGCTGGCGCGCAATGCTTGAGAATACCCTCGCGGCATTCGAAGGTCAGGTTCAGGCCCGGGAATTCCGCATAGCGCTCTTCAAGCTCATCGACGACGCGCAGTGACTGCAGGTTGTGCTCAAAGCCCCCAAAATCGCGCATGCACTCATTGAGCGCATCCTGCCCGGCGTGGCCAAAGGGCGTATGGCCCAGATCGTGCGCGAGACTGATGGCTTCGGTCAGCGACTCGTTGAGGGAGAGCGCCCGGGCAATGGAGCGCGCGATCTGCGCCACCTCGATCGAGTGAGTAACGCGTGTGCGATACAGGTCCCCTTCGTGATTGACGAAGACCTGGGTCTTGTAAGCCAGGCGGCGAAAGGCATTGGCGTGAATGATGCGGTCGCGATCGCGCTGGAACTCGCCGCGAAACTGCGGCGCAGGCTCAGGATAGCGGCGCCCACGCGAACGCGAGTCGCGCGCCGCATAGGGCGCCAGTCCTTCGCCGGCTTCAATCGGGCTGCTCATGTCGATCCAAAATGCGCGCGCAGCGTAGCGCCGAGCTCGGCATCCGGATAATCGGCACTCAGGTAGGCATTGCCCAGCGCTCGCAGCAGCACCAGGCGGATCCGGCCCGCCTTCACTTTCTTGTCGATACCCATGTACTCGAGCGCCTGCTTTGCGCCAATCTGCGGCGCAGCGGTGGGCAGGCCGGCGCGCTCAAGCAGCGAGCGCACCCGGGCGACTTCTGCGGTGCCCAGCGCCCCGAGCCGGGCTGACAAATCTGTGGCTATCAGCAGCCCCGCGCCGACCGCTTCACCATGAAGCCATTGCGTGTAGCCCGTGGCGGTTTCGATCGCATGACCGAAGGTGTGCCCGAAATTCAGCAGCGCCCGCTCGCCTTGTTCACGCTCATCGCGCCCCGCAATTTCCGCCTTGATCTGGCAGGAGCGGAAAATGGCATGGGAAAGTGCGACCGGTTCGTGCCGGCGCAGTGCTTCGATGTGCTCATCGATCCAGTCGAGGAACGCGGCATCGCAGATCAGGCCGTACTTGATGATCTCCGCCAGGCCTGCGGAAAGCTCCCGATCAGGAAGCGTTGTGAGCGCCTCGGTATCGATCAGCACCGCACCCGGCTGATAGAAGGCACCAATCAGGTTCTTGCCGCCGGGATGATTCACGGCCGTCTTGCCGCCCACCGAGGAGTCGACATCGGCCAGCAAGGTGGTCGGCAGCTGTACCAGCCCGACGCCGCGCTGGTAGGTTGCTGCCACAAAACCTGCCAGATCGCCGATCACGCCGCCGCCGAGCGCAATCACAGTTGCATCACGTCCGAAGCGGTTTGCCACCAGCACGTCAAACACGCGTCCTGCCGTGGCCAGCGTCTTATGCTCCTCGCCATCCGGCAGTACGACTTCCACGATGCGCCGGCCAGTGAGGGCGCTGCGCACGCGCTCGGCATAGAGCGGCGCGACCGTCGTGTTGCTGACCAGCAAAATATCCTGGCCAGCTACGGCGCCGGCCACGGTTGGCGCATCGCGCAGCACTCCGGCCCCGATGTGTATCGGATAGGAGCGCTCGGCCATCTGAACGGTGAGTGTCTGCATGCTTGTCACAAGGAGTTCCCGGAGCCAGCCGCGCGCGGCCAAAGCCCGGCGAAGCGCCTCAAGCCCAAGTATACGTGCGCGCGCCTCCGGCGCGCACACGCTCAAGCCAGGTCTGTGGGCAACGGCTCGCTGCGGAATGCGGCAAGAATGCTCTCGGCGACCAGTGACACGCGCCGCCGCGTGGTGGAAATCACGAAATCTGCAATCTCGTGGTAGAGCGGCTCGCGCACCTGCATCAGCTGTTCGAGGCGCTCGTGAGGATCAGCGCCGTGCAGCAGCGGGCGGTGCCGGGTCCGCCCGGCACGCTCTGCCTGTTGCGCTACCGAAGTTTCAAGATAGACCACCCAGCCGCGCGCACCGATCAGACGGCGATTCTCGGGATTGAGCACGGCACCGCCACCGGTAGCGAGCACGACGTGCTCGCGGGCCGTGAGCTCGACAATCATCTCGTGCTCGCGGCGTCGAAAGCCGGCCTCGCCTTCGCGCTCGAAAATCAGCGGGATGTCCGCGCCGGTGCGCGCTTCGATCTCGTGGTCGCTATCGAGGAACGGGTAGTCGAGCAGCCGCGCTAGCGAACGGCCAACGGCGGTCTTGCCCGAGCCCATCGGCCCGATCAGGAAAATGTTGCTGCAGCCCCTCATTGCGACGCCCGAGCCTGTCTATTTCGAGCCTCATCATAAACAAAGCGGCCGCCCGAAGGCGGCCGCTTAAGCCTCCCGCGGGAGGCGAAGGATCACGAACCTAGCTCAGGGGGATGCGACACACAGCCATGCACCCGGAGGAGCCGTGGCCCCAGCGCCGTACGGGCTGACCTCACCTGGAATCTGCGTGCTGACATCGCTGACGTAGGTGCTCAGCTGCGGCAGCCAGAACGTCGCGCTGGCCGACCCTTGCGTGCCGGACACGGTGGCCGTGGCCGTCAGCACGACCTGCACCCAGGCGGCATGGTCCTCAGGATAGATCACACTGAACTCACCCGATCCGGTCGAATCCGTGACGAGGCTTCCCACCGATACGGCTGCGACACTACCCGGGTACATCGTTGCGGCCAGATCGGGCGGATTCTGGTAGACACCATTATCGAGCACGTCCTGGTTGGGGCAGTTATAGGTAGGTGTCTGCGTCCAGGCACTGGTACCCGCTTTCCAGGTTCCCTGCTCGAAGGCCACCAGACCCGATTGATAGGTCACTGACTGGACGCTCAACGTAATGGTCGCACCCACCACCGGATCGCCATTCGAGTCCACCGCAATCACCGAGTACGGCAGGATGAACTGCGTTTGCGTCGAATTCTGGTCGAGTACCTCGCCGGTGCCCAGCGTCAGGAACAGCGCCGTACCGCCGACGGTCAGGTACACGTTCTGACTGTTAGCCCCGGAGAGCGCTGCCACACCAGGAACACTGGCTGTAATCTCCACACCATTCTTGGCGCTCGGTGTACTGCTCGCCGTGTAGGTAATTGAGGCCACGCCCTGCGTGTTCGTCACCGCCGAGCCGGCACTGATCGTGCCGCCGGTCGGGTCCGTCAGCTGGAAGTCCACCGTGGTATTGGCCACCAGATTGTTGTTGGCATCGCGCAGCACCGCGGTAATGGTGCTGACATCATTCGGCGCAGTCGTCGTAATTGAGGTCGGGCTGGCCTGCAACGCCATCTGTGTCGGACTTGTCGCAATAAAGGTGATTGGCAAATTCGCCGTGACCGTCTGCGCCGGATTGCTGCCCGGAACGGTTGCGGTTGCCGTAATTGTCGCAGGACCGGCGGTTGTTGAACTGATGTCGACCGTGGCCATGCCGCCCGCCGTCGGCTGCGTGATCGACTGCACGTTGCCAGTGAATGAGCCGCGCGTGGTCGTAAACGTTACGTCCGTACCGTTTGCCACCGGGTTGGCGCCAATTGTCCAGTCGATAGTGACCGGCACGCTGGCCGCAATGACTTCCTGCGCTCCACTTGCCGGGGTAGTGAACGCAAAATTCTCGGTGCTGATCGACACCGTCTCGCTGGCAGTCACCGGTGTTGCCGGAGTGCCGCTGATGGTCGTAGCAAGCGCGGTAGCCGACAGGGTGTCGGTATCGCTCGCGCTCAGGTTAGTGGCCGCCGCGGTAAAAGTCGCGGTGCCAGTAGATCCCGTGAATACCTGAACGGGCGCGTAAGTGGCCTGGCCATTGAGCAGATTTAGCTCTGCTGAGCTAATTGTTACGGCCACATTTGGAATCGGATTGCTGGCCTGACTGCCATCGACCAGCGTCACGGTGTAGGTGTTGGTCGAGCCCAATGTAGCGTTCGACGGGCCACTCATCGACAGCTGCGTGCCGGTCACAGTGACGTCCACCGTCTTCACTATCGTTGCCTGGCTCGTGCCCGCGTTGGCTACAGCGCTCACGCCGATGACACGGTTACTCGGGTCGCCGTTGGTCGACAGCGTGACCACGGCCGTGCCATTGCTGCCGGTCACGATCGGGTTGCCGGGGCTCAAGCCACCCGAGGTGGGCGTAAAAGTCACCGGGGCGCCAATCACGAGATTGTTGTTGATATCGAGCACCAGCGCCGTGATTGACACGGTCGCAGAGCCATCCGAGGGCATCGAGGGGCTGCTGGTTGTAAGAGTTAGTGAATCCTGATCGCTCACCACAGCAATCGGGATCTTGGGGCTGGAAACTCCGCCGGCGGCGGCCTGAACTTCAATAGTCGTGCCCGCGGCGGCGGTACCGGCCGACAGCGTGGCGGTTGCTTGGCCCTGGGAATCGGTCGTGGCCGAAGTGACAGCCACTGCACCGGCAGAGGCGGAAAAGGTGATGTTGACGTTCGCGATCGCGACGTTGTTCGAGTCCAGTGCCGTGGCGGTGAGAGTCGCTACCGCCGTGCCACTGCTCGACTGCGGAACCTGCGACACGCTGCTCGTGAGCGTGATGGTTGCAAGGCCGGCCGTACTACCGCCGCCGCCCGTGGTGCTGCAAGTTGCGAAGTCACCGCAACCGCTACCGCCGCCGCAACTGCCCAGCGCGGCGAACGCGACCGAGGCCAAGACCCATTTTAAAATTCGCATGTTCATCACCTAAACAGTAAGGATTCCGTTACGTGTCGCCACTCCAATGGCGCTCTCAATTCACACTGACCCCTTCACGAATGATCTTCGGAGTCACAAAGATCAGCAGCTCATCCTTATTGTTCGTCTTGGTCGTCGTCTTAAAGAGATTGCCCAGGATCGGTATATCGCCCAGCCACGGAATCTTGGTCTCATCGTCGGTGTGGGTGGTCGAGAGAATGCCACCGAGCACTACGGTCTGGCCGTCGCCGACCAGTACCTCGGTCTTGATGGCGCGCGTATCGATGGCCGGGACGTTCACGCCGCCCGAAGCCACAACCACCGAGCCGACCGCGTCATCCGAGATATCCAGATCCAGAATGATGCGGTTATCCGGTGTGATCAGCGGCTTGACCTTGAGCAGCAGCACCGCGTCCTTGAAGGAGATCGTGGTCGCGCCGCTCGAAGCCGACTGCTGGTAGGGAATTTCCACACCCTGCTTGATCGTCGCCTCCTGCTGGTTGGCGGTGATCACGCGCGGTGAGGAGACGATCTCGCCGCGGCTCTCGGCCTGCGCAGCGGACAGTTCCAGATCTACGATGTTGCTGTTGCCCAGCAGCATGAAGGCAATGCTGCCGGCCGGGCTCGAGACCGGCAGGTTCACGTTATAGCGGTTGGTCGCGTTGGAGCCTGTCGGGACGGCCACCGGATAGACCGAGCCGGTCGAGGCCAGGTTTGAGAGCGCGCTGCTCAGGCCCTGGTCGGTACCAGCGGCGGTGCCGGTGGTCTCAAACAGGCCGTTGTTGCCAACCGATGCGGTCTGCGTCACGCCGAGCACCGCGCCCAGCTGGCGCGTGAAGTCATCATTCACGATCACGATGCGGGTCTCGATCAGCACCTGGCGCACCGGGATGTCGAGCGAAGCAACGAGCTTGCGCACATCGCTGATGCGATCGGCGGTGTCGGAGATCAGCAGCATGTTGGTGCGCGCATCGACGGCGACACTGCCACGCGAGGAGACCACCGAGTTGCCACCGGACACTTTCAGCAGCGCTGCGATGTCCGAAGCCTTGGCGTAGTTGATCTGCAGGTATTCGGTATGGATCGGCGACAGCTCCTGCACATCGCGCTTGGAGGCAAGCTCTGCCTTTTCGCGCTCGGCAAGTTCCGCGGTGGGGCCAATGATGATCACATTGCCCTGCTGGCGCTTGTCCAGGCCCTTGGCGCGCAGCACGATGTCGAGCGCCTGATCCCAGGGCACGCTCTGCAGGCGCAGTGTAACGCTGCCATTGACCGAGTCCGAGACCACGATGTTCTGGCCGCTGGCATCAGCCAGCAGCTGCAGTACCGCGCGGGTCTCGATGTCCTGGAAGTTCAGCGAGAGTTTCTCGCCCTTGTACTCCTTCACATCGGTGGCGATAGCGGCCTTCGGCTTCGGTGCCTGCACTTCGACCACATACTGATCATCGGACTGATAGGCGAGCTGCTCGAAGTCGCCCGTGCCGGTCAGCACGATGCGCGTGTCATTGCCGACGTGCTCGACATCGAAACCCGTCACCGGGGTCGCAAAGTCCGCCGTATCGTAGCGACGCTGCAGCGACTTGGGCAGATCGGTACCGCTGAAATCGATGAAGATCTGGTTGCCCTGCTGGCGCAGGCTCACCGGGGTGCGCGGATCGGAGAGCTTGACGATCAGGCGTCCGACGGCGCCTTCGCCACGACGAAAGTCGATGCTGCGGATCATGCGCCCGCTGCTCGGAGCCGCTACCACGGCGCTTGCGGTCGCCGGCGCGGCGGAGGCCGCGGCGCCCGCGGCACCGACGGTGACGATCACATCATTGCCCTGCACGCGCGTGACGTAGGGCTGCAGTTGATCCAGGTTCAGCACGATGCGCGAGCGGCCATCGGCCTCGGCAGCCAGCACCGTGTCGATGCCGCCCTGGCGCACGTCGATGCGGCGCGAGGGCAGTGCCAGGGTCGTGTTGGGCAGATCCAGGGAAATGCGCGCTGGCTTGTCGATTGTGAAGGCCAGAGGCTCGGGGGCCGGGCCGGACAGGTGCAGCGTGAGCTGCACTTGCTTGCCTGCCAGTGTCTGCACGTCGATCGACTGCAGCTGGTTGGCGGCGGCATCGGATGCCGGCGCTTGCGCAGCCACTAGCCCCGCGGTAGCACCCAGTAGCAGGATGCCAAGCGCGTAGCGCAGGTTATTGAAGAGGGTCGATCGATTCATTCTCATGTACTCCCTGCCCATCACTCGTTCAGCGCCAGCGCGGCGGGTCGCTCCAGGTACCCGCCAAGGCCGTCCGGAACGACTTCAGTCAAAGTAATCTTCGTGGGGGTAATGGCGGTAATCCGGCCTTCGTTCTGGCCCATGTGATTACCCACCACCACCCGTTGCACGCGTCCGTCCCTGGCCTGCACCAGACCATAGAACTGGCCGGCCTGATTGAGTGTGCCAACCATCCGCAGCGTATCGAGCGAAAACTGTTCGAGGAACTCGTGGTTGCGATGATCGTTCGTGCGCGAATTGTTCGCGTTGGCGGAAGATCCCGGCACAAACGGCGAACGCAAGGCACTCGAGGAATAGCTATAGGAGTCGTAGGGCTTGACCTCGGGCAGCGGCTCGACGCGCCCGCCGGGCGCCAGTCGGGTCTGCTCGATGAACTTATCCAGATCCGCATCGCGGCTCGAGCAGCCGGCCAGCAGCAGGCCACCTACGATCGCCACGGCCACGAAGGTCCGGCGCGCCGAAGACGCTGAGGTATGGTGTGTCATGTCGCTGACCTGTCTCATGCGCCCGATCATCGCTTGACTCGCTTGTCGGACTCGGCCTGCGCCAGCTCTTCGTCATCGAGGTAGCGATAGGTCTTGGCGGTCAGATCCATCGTCAGGTTGTCGTAGCCGCTGTTGTTCGCTGCCTTGATCTGCACATCATGGAGCGTGACGATGCGCGGCAGGGCGGCAATGCCACTGACGAACTGCCCAAACTGATGGTAGCTGCCGGTAAAGCGGATCTTGATGGGCCGCTCGGCGTAGAAATCGCGCTTGATCTCCGGCTGGGGCTGGAACAGCTTCTGGTCCAAGGCCGCAGCCAGGCCGGTCTGGGAAATGTCGACCAGCAGGTTATCCACCTCGGTCTTGCTCGGCAGCTGACGCAGCATCGCCCCGAAGGATTTTTCGATGTCGGCCAGCTGCTGCTTGTAGATCTCGAGATTGGTCGCCTTGGCGTGCTTGTCGCGGTATTCGGTACGCAGCGCCATTTCCTTGCCCTCCAGGCTCTGGAGCTGCTGCTCCTGGCCCTGCCAGACGAAGAAATAGATGCCCATGAAAGCCAGCACCAGGAAGCAGATCGAAATCGCGCCGATGCGTACCGCCAGCGGCCAGCGGCCTGGGTCCCGCGGATCGAGGGACCGCAGTTCCTGCAGCCAGTTCATGAGCCACCCCGTTTCGGCTTGCTCGCGGTCTTGTCCGTATCATCGGCCGCCGCCGTCGGGCTGACCTGCTCGGCGTACAGCACGAAGTTGCTGCCTACGCCGTTGGCGTTTCGGACCTCGACGACCTCAAGATCCGGATTGCGCATCCACTGCGAGGCCGTGATGTTGCGCATGAAGGCCGAGACGCGCGTGGAGGACTGCGCAATGCCTTCGAACTTGAGCTTGCGATTGTCCTGGGTAAAGGAGGTCAGGTAGGTCGCATCGGGAATCGTGGTCGCGATCTCATCAAAGAGGTGAACCTCCTCGGAGCGCGAGCGCTGCAGCTTGTCGATGACCTGCATGCGGGAGATGAAGCGCTGCTTCTGCGCTTCAAGATCATTGATCTGCTCGATCTGCCGATCCACGGCCTTGATCTCGCCCTGCAGCCGCACATTGCGCTGGTTCTGGGCACTGATCAGCGAGTCAAACAGGAGGTAGGCCGCGCCGCAGGCGATGACCGCCGCGACCGCCGCGCCGCCGAGCCACACCAGGAAGGTGACGCGGCGCTCTTTGCGTTCTTGGTCGCGCCAGGGAAGTAGATTTATGCGTGGCATATCAGTCGAAGCTCCGCAGGGCCAAACCGCAGGCGGTCAGCAACGCCGTCGCATCACGCTGCACGGCCTGGGCGCGGGCGCGCGCCGATAATTTCATCTGCCCGAGCGGATCACCCTTTTCGGCAGGGATACCCACTCGGCTCTGGATGACATCGGCCACACCGGGCACGTTGCCGCAGCCGCCGCAGATCAGCACCTTCTCCGGCTGCTCGCGGCCGCTGCCCGAGGCCAGGTAGAACTGCAGCGAGCGGCTGACCTGCTGGGTCATGTCATCGATGAACGGATCGAGCACTTCGGTCTGGTAGTTGCCCGGCAAGCCGCCTTCTTTCTTGGCGCGCCCGGCCTCTTCCATCGTCAGACCGTAAGTACGCATGATCTCTTCGGTCAGCTGCTGGCCACCGAAGGCGAAATCGCGGGTGTAGGCCACGCGCAGGTTCTTCAGCACGCTGAAGGTGGTGCTGCTGGCCCCGAAATCGACCACCGCAATGGCGTGATCGATGCCGCCATCGGGCATCTGGTGGGTCATCAGCTTGCAGGCGTTTTCAAGCGCGAAGGCCTCGACATCGACGATGCGGGCCGAGAGGCCGGCCGCAGCCACGGCCGCGCGCCGCTGCTCGACGTTCTCGGTGCGCGAAGCGACCAGCAGCACGTCGTCGGATTCGGAGTCCTTATCTGAGCGCCCGAGCACTTCGAAGTCGTAGCTGACCTCATCCATCGGGAAGGGAATGTACTGATCGGCCTGCATCTCGACCTGGGCTTCCATGTCGCTGTCACGCAGACCGTGGGGCAGCTGGATCACCTTGGTAATGGCTGCATCACCGCTGATCGCGATCGCGACCTCGCGGCTCTTGGCTCCGGAGCGCTTAACCGCGCGTCCGATCGCATCGCCAATCGACTGCGGATCGACGATTGACTTCTCATTCATGGAGTTAGGGGGCGTCGGTTCGGCCGCATAGGCCTCGACACGGTATTGCCCGCCCGCCATCGACAGCTCAATCAGCTTGATCGATGAGGTGGTAATGTCCAGCCCGAGTAGCTGGCGGTACTTACGCGAGAACAGGAACACTTTTTCCTTCCTTTTCAGTAAGATACACGCCAAAGCGGTGAAGGCGGATCGTAATGCTGCGAATATATATCAGTCATTGGTTAAATTGAACGTGAGCCGACTCACGTTTTTGTTCGAGCTCGCACTGTGGCGTCAAAGACACCTTCAGGCATGCGCCCTATATTGAATACCTCAGAAAGACGAGACCCCATTCAGCGGCGGCCACTTCAGCACGGCCGCGACCCACAACGCAACACTTGGAGTGAGATTAGGTGAAGTCCCGCACGATCCGTGTCGCTATTGGTGTAGCGGCCTGCGTAGTGGTGCTCGGCCTGCTGGCCCTGTACGCCGTGGTTTGCAGCTACGTCTATCTGTTGCCATCGCTCCCCAGCGTGGCCGCAATGCGCACCGGGCCCACCCAGGTGCCGCTACGGGTCTATGCGCGCAACGGCGAACTGATCGAACAGATCGGTGAGCGGCGCACCATTCCCGTCAAATACGAGGACATCCCGCCACTGGTGCGCGAAGCCTTCCTCGCCGCCGAGGATGAGCACTTCTTCCAGCACGGGGGCATCGACTACCGTGGCATGGTGCGCGCGCTGTTCGCGGATCTCGAGAGCGGGGATTTCTCGCAAGGCGCCAGCACCATCACGATGCAGGCGGCCAAGAACATGTTCCTGACCCCTGATCGCACGGTGCGCCGCAAACTCCAGCAGGTCTTTGTGGCGCTGCGCATGGAGCGCGAGTTCAGCAAGGAAGAGATCCTCAATACCTATCTGAACGTGATCTTCTTTGGTCAGCGCGCCTATGGTGTGGCCGCGGCCGCTGAAGTGTATTTCGGCAAGTCGCTCTCGGATCTGTCGGTTGCCGAGATGGCAACCCTTGCCGGCATCGTGCCAGCCCCCTCGCGCTACAACCCGGCGAGCAACCCGCGCGCGGCGGCCGGACGACGCCACTACGTGCTCCAGCGCATGGCGGCCAACCACTTCATCGACGCGGCCACCGCAGCGCGCGCCGGCGCCGAGCAGGTGCAGGCCCGTGAATACGCGCCGCGCTACGATGTCGAGGCGCCTTACATTGCAGAGATGGTCCGCCAGGAGATCGTCGCGCGCTACGGTGAGGTGGCGATCAACGCCGGCTACCGCGTCATCACGACCATCGACAGCCGCCTGCAGACCGTGGCCAACCGCGCGCTGCGCCTGGGGCTGCTCGACTACGATCGCCGCCACGGCTACCGCGGTCCGCTGCAGAACGTGAAATTCGATCCCGGTGCGCAACCGGCGCAATTCGATGCGCTGCTGCTGGGCGTGAGCGAAGTCGCGATCCTGCAGCCGGCGCTGGTGGTCTCGGTCGCGCCCAAGGCGGCGCGTGTCTACATCCGCGGCGCAGGCTTTGCCGAGATCGACTGGGACGGGCTGGCCTGGGCGCGCACCGGCAATGGTCAGGCCGACTCCGTGCTGCATCGTGGCGATGTCATCTACGTGATCAGCGATGGCAAGGGCAATGCCGTGCTGGCGCAGCTGCCCGAGGCACAGGGCGCGATGGTGGCGCTCGATCCCGATGACGGGGCGATCACCGCGCTGGTCGGTGGCTTTGATTACTACAGCAACGAATTCAACCGCGTGACGCAGCCGCGGCGCGCGCCCGGATCCGGTTTCAAGCCCTTCCTATATTCAGCAGCCCTGGAGCATGGCTTCACGACCGCCTCGATCATCATCGATGCACCAGCCTGGGTGAATGACAAGGGCACCGAGGAGGCCTGGCGCCCGAAGAACTACGGCGGCCTGTTCAGCGGCCCGATGCCGCTGCGCGAGGCGCTGGTCAATTCGCGCAACTATGTCTCGATCCGGTTGCTGCGCAGCATGGGCCCGGATGAGGTCATCGCCTACGCCGCGCGCTTCGGCTTTGATCCGACCGCGATGCCCCGCAGTGAAAGCCTGGCGCTCGGCACGCTGCAGGTGCCGCCGATCCAGGTCGTGACCGGCTACGCCACCTTTGCCAACGGCGGCTACAAGGTCGAGCCCTACTTCATCGACCGGATCGAGTCCGATGACGGCACAGTGCTCTATCGCGCCGCGCCCAAGCGGGTGTGCGAGGACTGCCCGGCCGCTGCGGCGGCAGCCGCGCCGGCCGACGGCACCGAAGGCTCGCCGGCAACGGCCGCGGATTCGTCAGCGCCGGCGGAGGATACCGCCGTCGCGCCACCAACCCAGCTGCCGGCGGTAACGGCCCCACCCAGCTTCGGGCCGGTGCTGCCGGTTGCATCTCTGAGCAGCGTTGCCGGAGACAATGCCGATAGCATCAACGGCTTTGCGCGCCTGCCCGGTATGGTGCCTCCTACCGAGCAGGCGCCGCGCATCATCACCGCCGCCAATGCGTGGCTGATGGATGATCTGATGGGCGATGTCATCCGTCGCGGGACCGGCTCCGGTGCGCGAGTGCTGGGACGCAACGACATCAGTGGCAAGACCGGCACCACCAATGATTCGCGCGATGCTTGGTTCAACGGCTTTGATCAGCATATCGTCGCCACAGTCTGGGTGGGCTTTGACCAGGATCGCTCGCTCGGCGAAACCGAACAGGGCAGCAAGACCGCGGTGCCGATCTGGGTCAACTTCATGCGCGAGGCGCTGCGCGGCGTCCCGGATGTACCGCGAGCGCAGCCCGAGGGGATCCTCACGCTGCGCGTGTCCAGGAGCACCGGATTATTGGTGGGCGCCAATGACCCCGACTCCCATGAGGAGTACTTCCTGGCCGACCATCTGCCGGCCAATGCGGTGCCGGGTACGAGCACCGGTACGCCGAGCACGCCGACGCCGACCGTACCGGAGAGTAGCGGACCCTTGTTCTAGTTGAGTAAGGTAAGGAGCCCATGCACCGGCGCCAATCTCCCCGCAGCGGCAACCTCCGGCGAGCCCTCGCTCAGGAAGCGGCGCGCATCATGTCGGAGCAGGGAATCCATGATTTCCTGACCGCCAAGCGCAAGGCGGCCGAGCGCTTCGGCATCACCGACGAGGCGGTGCTGCCGCGGAACATCGAGATCGAGGCGGCACTGATGGAATACCAGCGGCTGTTCGCGGCCGACACGCACCAGCTCACGCTCAAGGCGCAACGCGAAGTGGCGTTGCGGGCGATGCAGTGGTTCTCGGAGTTCGAGCCACGGCTGGTCGGCCCGGTCCTGAGCGGCACGGCCACTGCGCATGCGGATGTGCAGCTGCACCTGTTCGCCGAGCGCGCCGAGACCGTGGCAATACAGCTGCTGGATCGGGGCATCGACCATGAGGTGACCGAGCGGCGGCTGCGGCTCGATGCCGCACGCTTTCGCGCCTACCCGGGCCTGCGCTTTGAGTTATCCCGCCAGATGGTTGAAGTGACC
>Ga0302310_10002902_pt1 | contig 13539 bp, 8 predicted proteins | sample III_Palsa_N1_2_FD_200451 | JGI IMG/M metagenome (GOLD analysis project Ga0302310, IMG submission 200451) | Peat permafrost microbial communities from Stordalen Mire near Abisko, Sweden - III_Palsa_N1_2 | ecosystem: Environmental > Terrestrial > Soil > Palsa > Peat permafrost | place: Sweden... | reverse complement strand
GGGATTGGCCGTGGCGATCTTCGCTTCGAGCCCGGTCAATACCGGATCGCGATACATGGTCCACCAGCCATCACGCGGGATGCGGTCGGCGGGTTTGGCCGGTTGCCACGGACCGGCTTCCTTGAAGGTGGCGGGAATCGCCGTGGCCGGCACCTTGTAGGTGGGCGCGAACGAACACGCGTTCAGCGCGACAGCGCAGGCTGCCGCTACCAGGACACGACGCTTAACCATGCTCACGCTCCGGCTGTCCGGTCGCCGCCGTGGCCACGGCGGTGGCAGCGTGGCGTACGAGTTCGCCTTCGGCGAGCGAATCCGGCGGGTTGTCGATGATCCGGTCGCTCGCCGACAATCCCGATGCAATCAGGACATGGGTGCCGAGGTCAGTCGCGATCTTCACGTCTTTCAGATGCACATGGTTGTTTGGATCGATGACCGCAACCTGCATGTTGCTAGTACGGAAGATCAGCGTGCTCGCCGGCACGAGCAACGCGCTGCCGGTGTTCGGCAGCGCGAAGTGAACCTGCGTGTATTCACCGGGCAGCAACAAGCCCGATGCATTGTCCACCGACAACTGCACCAGCAACGTGCCGGATGCGGGCGTGATGGCGTCGTCCGTGTCGACAAGTTTCGCGTCGAAGATCATGCCCGGACGCTCCGGGACAGTCAGTTTGGCGGTGAGTCCAGGCTTGATCGCTGCGGCGTCGCTTTGCGGCACGTTCACATAGAGGCGGAGGCGGCGCGCGTCGGAGACGGCGAACAACTCGGGGCCGGTGCCGCCGCCCGCATCGATCAACGCGCCGATATCGGTTTTGCGCGCAGTGACAATACCGTCGAACGGCGCCGTGATGCGCTTGAACGATTCAAGCGCCTCGAGGCGCGCGACGTTGGCGCGGCTGGCGTCGACCGTGGCCTGCTTCGCGACCAGGTCGCTGGTCTTTTCGTCGGCGTCCTGTTGCGAGACCGAGTCCTGCTTCAGCATCTGGGTCCAGCGTTGCGCCGTGGTGGCCGCAAGCTTTTCGTTCGCAACCGTATTGGCGAGGTCGGCCCGCGCCTGTTGCAGTTGCTGATCGAGATCAGGCGTATCGATCAGGCCTAGCAACTGACCTGCCTTCACGTGCGTGCCGATGTCGGCGTACCACGTTTGCAGATAGCCGGACACTCGGGCATAGATCGGTGCATTGACGAAGGCCGCGAGCTGCCCCGGCAGTTCCAGCGACTGCTCTGCCGCTGGCAACTTGGGGGTGACGGTGGCCACCGTCGGTACCGCTTGCGCGTCCGTCCAGGTCGTCAGCTCACGTTCGGCACGCGAGCGGCTGATGATGCCGTTGGTCACCACCCCCGCGGCAATCAACGCGATGATCACGCTGACCAGCTTCAGATGACGCAAGCGCTTAGGGGAATTGATTTCAATTTCAGTGGACATGTGATTCTCCCGATCCGGAAAGGTTGTGATCCTCTTGAGCCTTGTCGTTGCGATGCACGAGGCTGAACACGACAGGTACGAACAACAGCGTGGCGATGGTGGCGCACATCAGGCCGCCGATCACAGCACGCCCGAGCGGCGCGTTTTGTTCGCCGCCGTCGCCAAGACCCAGTGCCATCGGCAACATGCCAATGATCATGGCGAGTGCGGTCATCAGCACCGGGCGAAAACGTGTGAATCCCGCTTCCATGGCGGCGACCAGTGCATTGCCGGTAATGGCGAGCCGTTCGCGAGCGAAACTCACGACCAGGATGGAGTTGGCCGTGGCCACGCCCATGCAGAGGATGGCGCCAGTCAACGCCGGCACGGACAGCGGTGTGTGCGTGATGAACAGCATCCAGACGATGCCTGCGAGTGCTGCCGGCAACGCCGTCACGATCACGAACGCATCGCTCCACGAATGAAAGTTCACGACGATCAGCAAGTAGATCAGCACGATCGCCGCGATCAGGCCGAGGCCCAGTCCCATGAACGCGCTATTCATTGTTTGAACCTGACCTCGCACCGTCACTACCGAACCCTTCGGTACGTCCTTGGCGCTCTGGTGCACGATCGTGTTGATCTGTGCGGCAACGGCGCCAAGGTCGCGGCCTTGCGTGGTGGCGAAAATGTCGTACAGCGGTTCGATGTTGTAGTGCGAGACGATCGCGTTGCCCACACCGCGCTTGATGGTCGCGATGCCGCCGAGAATCTGCGCTTCGCCCGTCTTGCCGGTGACCATCAGGTTGCCGAGGTCGTTGAGCGACGTCATGCGGTACTGGGGCGTTTCCGCGACGACCGCATAGGACACCCCATTCTTCGGATTGAGCCAGTAAGTCGGGGCGACCTGGCTCGTGCCGGAGAGATTGGCCACCACGGAGTTCGTCACGTCGCTCTCGGTGATGCCTAGTTCATTGGCGCGGGTCCGGTCCACCGAGACGGTGAATTGCGGATAGGTGGTGGCCTGTTGAATACGCGTGTCGGCAATCCCTGGAATCATTTTCACCTTGCGCAGCAACTGCTGCGCATACGCATAGTTGCCGTCCTGGTTCGGACCGTTGACCTGGATGTCGATCGGCGCCGGTGAGCCGAAGTTGAGAATCTGAGAGATCATGTCAGCCGGCAGGAATGAGAACGTCACGCCCGGATAGTCGCGCGGCAGCAGTTGGCGCAGTTTCTTGACGTACTTGGCCGTTGGCGCGTGATCTTTACCCAGTGAGATCAGGATGTCGCCGTCGGATGGACCCATCGTGCCGCTGTTGTTGTAGGTCAGATTGATGCCGCTTTTTGGCAAGCCGATGTTGTCGATGATGGCACGTAACTGGTTCGGCGGAATGGTCCGGCGAACGGTGTTCTCGACGTGATCGAATAGGTTGGCGGTCTGTTCGATCCGTTGGCCGATCGGTGCGCGCACGTGCAGGGCGATCTCACCCGAGTCTATGCTCGGAAAGAAGTTGCGGCCAAGATACGGCGACAGCAAGAAGGAGCCCGCGACCACGGCGAGAAACCCGATGATGAACCGCTTGCGGTTGCTGAGCGCCATCCCGAGCAGGATGCGGTACACCCCTCGCAAGCGCCCGAACGAGTGCTCGAAGCTGCGCTGGAATCGCACCAGCGGATTCTGCGAAGGAGCGTGGTGGGTCGTGCCGTGCGGGTCCATGCTGGCGGCAAGCTCGCCCGACGCGTGACCGCCCGATGCATGCGGGCGCAGCAGGTATTGCGCCATCATCGGCACGAAGGTGCGAGAGAGCACGAATGAGGCGATCATTGCGAAGATCACGGCCTCGGCCATCGGCACGAACAGGAAACGCGCGATGCCGTTGAGCAGAAGCATCGGCACGAACACAATGCAGATACACAGCAGTGAGATCAGAGCGGGCCCCACGATCTGCGCGGCGCCGTCGAGAATCGCGTCCCTGACGGGCTTGCCCTGTTCCAGGTGCCAGTTGATATTTTCAATGGTGACGGTTGCATCGTCGACGAGAATCCCGACCGCAAGCGCGAGTCCGCCAAGCGTCATCACGTTGAGCGTCTCGCCCAGGGCCGAGAGCGCGGCGATGGCGGCCAGCACCGCGAGCGGGATGGAAGAAGCGATGATCAGTGTGGAGCGCCAGCTTCCCAGGAACAACAGGATCATGAGCGACGTCAGCGCGGCGGCAATGATGCCTTCGCTCGCTACGCCGCTGACGGCGCCCTTCACGAACACGGACTGATCGCCCAGCGTTACGATCTTGAGACTGGACGGTAGGGTCTGCCGGATCAGCGGCAACTTCGCCTTGACGCCCGCGATGATGTCGAGCGTGGAGGCCGACCCGTTCTTCATGATACTCATCAGCACGGCGCGATGCCCGTCCAGGCGCACGATGTTCCCTTGCGGCGGATTGCCGTCGCGAACATGCGCTACGTCGCGGATATAGATCGTCGCGCCGTTGACCGTCTTGATAGGCAGGTTGTTGAGTTCGTCGAGCGCAAGCGGGCTGTTGTTCAGTTTGATGTTGTATTCGAAGTTGCCGATCTTCTCGGTCCCCGCCGGCACGATCTGATTTTGCTGCGCCAGCGCGTTCGCAACGTCTGTGGCGGACAGCCGGTCGGCCTGCAACGCGTGCGGGTCCAGGTCGATTTGCACTTCGCGTATCTTGCCGCCGGAAGGCGTCGGGATGGCCACGCCCGGTACGCTTACCAGTGCGGGACGGATGAAGTTGGTCGCGTAATCGTCGAGCTTCTGTTCGTCGATCGTATCGCTGGTGAGCGCGATCTGCAGGATCGGAACCGTCGATGCGTTGTAGTTCAGGATCTGCGGGGGCGTAATGCCAGGAGGCATCTGCTTGAGCACCGTTTGCGAAGCCGAGGTGACCTGCGCGGTTGCCGTCCTTATGTCGACGTTCGGCTGGAAGAATATCTTGACGATGCCGTAACCGCGAAACGACTGCGATTCAATATGCTGGACATCATTGACGGTCGTACCGAGCGTACGTTCGTAGTACGTGACAATCCGGCCCGACATGTCGTCCGGCTGAAGCCCTGCATAGTTCCAGATGACACTGATGACGGGAATGCGGATATCGGGGAAGATGTCCGTCGGCGTACGCAGTGCCGCGAGCGGACCGATCAACACGATCAGCATCGCCAGCACGATGAACGTATAGGGCCGAGTCAAAGCTAATCGGACAATTTTCAACATTGAGAACGGCTCCGTTCAGGGTGCGCATGGTTCGCGCTGACTTAATGATGTGAAGACATAGGGACATCGAGGCACCGGACCAAGCATCGGACTTATTGCGCAATGACAGCGCCGGTGTCAGTCATTCTGGAAGGATTGGGTTATCACCCACGCGCAGGAAAAATGAAACTAGTTTTAGTTTTCGGAGGGCAGGGGCATGACGAAAATCGAGCGTAGCCATAAGGCGTTCCGCACCTTGTGACTGCGCTCGATAATGAAGGTATTAGTCCAGCAAATAGCCGGAGCCGCGAATGGTGCGGATCGACGGCCGGCCACTGGAGTCATCCACTTTCTTTCTCAGGCGGCCAACATGGACGTCGATCAGGTTGGTGCCTGGATCGAAACGGCAGCCCCACACGCCTTCGAAAATCATCGTGCGCGTAAGCACCTGGCCCACATGACGCATCATGAATTCGAGCACGCGAAACTCGGTGGGCTGCAGGTCGAGCACGCGGCCGTGAAGCGTGGCGCGGCGGCGCACGAGATTGAGTTCGAGGCCATGCACGCGCAAGACCGTTTCGTCGGATGCTGGTCCGGCCTTGCGTCGAAGCAAGGCTTCCACGCGGGCGCGCATTTCATCGTGAGAGAAGGGCTTGGTGAGATAGTCGTCACCGCCGGCCCGCAGTCCGCGCACGCGGTCATCCACATGGCTCATTGAACTGACAATCAGCACGGGCGTGTCTATGCCGACGCCTCGCATGGTCGTCACAATGGTGAGGCCGTCCAGGTCCGGCAACATGCGGTCAAGCGTGACGATGTCATAACCGCCGCCAATCGCTTTCGCAATACCGTCGCGGCCAGTGCGGGCAACCTGGACCGTATAGCCCGGCGCGGACAATGCGCGCGACACTTCCTGCGCCATCAGTTCGTCGTCTTCTATGGCAAGTACTTTCGGCATTACAACGCACTCCAGAGTGGGGGATGCTCGGAATGCACGTTACGCCGCGGCACGAAGTCTTACCGCGTTGTCAGGGGCTCGGTACTGGCTCACCGAGAAGTCGATGAAATGCCGGACCTTCGCGGAGAGATAGTTGCGGCCCGTGTAGAGAATGGAAACCTGACGTACGCCACCCGCTATCTGGAACTGGCCGAGGATGGGAAGCAAGAAGCCTTTCGCCAGATCGTCCTTGACCAGCGGTGCCGGCAGCAACGCGATCCCCATGTCCGCCAGCGCCGCGGAACGAACCGTGGCGCTGCTGGTTGCATGCAGCGCGTTGCCGGTCGCCACGCGATACACGCCGTTCTGATCCGAGAATTCCCAATTGCGCGCGGAGCCGTCGGAGATCGAGAGCAGATGATGATGCGCGAGCGCCGCGGGATTCACGGGCGTGCCGTTCTGAGAGAGATAGCCGGGCGAGGCGACGGCGACCTCCTTGAACGCGGTCAGGTGACGGCACACCAGTGACGAGTTGGGCAGGTTGCGATCCGCAGAAAAACCAACATCGAAACCGCCTTCTATTAACTCTATCGGCGAGTCATAAGTCGTCACGTCAAAGCCGATGCGCGGATACGATGCACGATACGCCGCGAGCAGATTACTCAGGCCGCATGCGGCGTACGTGGTCGACGCCGCTACGCGCAGTGTTCCGCTGAGATCGCGGGTCGAGCGGACGAGACTCTCTTCAATCGTATCGAGTTGCTGGATGATCGTGCGGCAGCCATCCACGTAGGCTTGTCCTGCTTCGGTCAAGGAGAGCCGACGCGTGGAGCGATTCAGAAGGCGCATGTTCAGGTGCGCCTCCAGCATGCTGATGCTACGGGTGACTGCGGCGGCCGACATGCCGAGTTGCTTGGCGGCCAGGCTGAAGCTGGTGAGATCGACCACGCGGGTGAACACGCGCATTGCTTGTAGCTGATTCATGATGGGCAGCCCGTATCGATTTGACTGCCAGCATGATCTGCTACGTGACGTAACAAGGACGCGCCTGCTTTATTAAGTCTTTTTTAACTTTGTCGGCCGTTCTTAAGGCAACCATAAATCAACGGCGTGGCGCATTCGATACACGCAAACCCTTGATAATGAAAATGCCGCAGAACAAGAATATCGCTTAAACCTAGCGTACGTCTGGGCTCGCGCTGATCCTACTGGTCTCACTTGCAGAAATTGAAAATCTGTCATTCAGTTCGGCCACGCCCTTTGGAGCCACTCGCTCCGTAGACTTCGATGCTCTGAGGTCAAGGCCGCACTCAACGCTGCATGTCCTCCCGCTTGAAGCATTGTCCGCTTCGCTTGGGCGCACGCCCAAGTCACGCAGCGTTGCAAGCTGCCTCCTGACCCGGAACCCGTTATCTAAGTGGAGTTCATGATGAAGAAAGTTCTGTTGGCTGCAACCATTTCCAGCCTGTTCGCAGTAGCCGCCCACGCACAAAGCAGCGTCACGCTGTATGGCGTGATCGATGCCGGCGTGGTGTACGCGAACAACTCGCACACGCCGGGAACGGCCTCGTCGGGTCAGTCGTGGGGTGTGGGTAGCGGCAACGTCAGCGACACGCTGTGGGGCTTGAAGGGCAGCGAGGACCTGGGTGGCGGCATGCACGCCATCTTCAAGTTGGAAGACGGCTTCAATGTGAACAACGGCGCGTTCTCGCAGTCGAACGAGATCTTCGGCCGTCAGGCGTATGTGGGTTTGCAATCGAACCAGTACGGTACGGTGACGCTCGGCAAGCAATACGATTCCACGGTTGATTATCTGGCGCCGCTGTCGGAAGCCGGCCAGGGCCTGGGCAACAACCTTGCCGCCCACCCGTTCGACAACGACAATCTGGACAACAGCTTCAGCATCAGCAACTCGGTGAAGTTCGCGAGCATTGATTACGCCGGTTTCAAGTTCGGCGGCTTGTACGGCTTTTCGAACAAGGCGGGCGCGTTCTCGGACAATCGTGCGTATAGCGCAGGCGCGTCTTACTCCAATGGCCCGTTGAGCTTCGCTGCGTCGTATTTGCAGATCAACAATCCCGGCCAGGGCGACAACGCCAATGGCGCATTGTCGGGAGCGAATAACACGGCAACGTTCGTCGCTGCGCGTCAACGCACGTTCGGTGGTGGTGTCAACTACGCTTTCGGCCCGGCCACGGTTGGATTCGTGTACACCCACACGAAACTCGACGGTCTCGATGCGATCAACATGAACGACGGTTATACGGCCTTGTCGGGTAACAGCCTGCGTCTGGATAACTACGAAGTGAATACGCGTTACGCGTTGACACCGGCGATGAGTCTCGAAGGCGCTTACACGTTCACGAACGGTTCGTTCAATACGGCCGCCGGCGATGCCAAGCCGAAGTATCACCAGTTCTCGCTGCTCGCTGACTATAGCCTGAGCAAACGCACGGACGTATATGCGGAAGGGGTGTTTCAACACGCGTCGGGCGGCGACGGTACGGTGTTCGGCGACGCAGCCATCAACGGCCTGAGCCCGTCAACGACGGACAAGCAAGTGGCTGTGACGGTTGGCATGCGTCACCGGTTCTAAGTTGCGGAGTTTGAGTTGGTAAATGATCGATGCCGCGGGTTTTCACGCGGCGTCGATTTTTTGCTTGCGAATGAGTGTGCGAGGCGGATAAAAAACCTTAAGGCCAGCCGACAAGGAAATCGGCTGGCCTTAAGGTTCCTGGCGGTTTGTCGTCTCGCGGTTTAAAGACGCAGCTTAAAGATTCGCGATCGTTCGGCCATGCAGCTAGCGATGTCTCGCCAATGCGGCATTCCCGGTTCAGCGGGAGTGATGAGCCTGGGGGCCTGAAGACTCAGGCACCTGCCTTGAAGGATGCGAACGAAAGGGCGCATTGCCCTGGAGCTTCGGCGCGCGCCCGTATCCATTTCTGTTCTTGATAGCAGCAGCGGGCTGGTTCGCGCCACATCACCATCAACGTGCCGGCAGTGGGGCGGCTCAGCACACGCACGACAAACGTGCCGGCGGCACGCATGTTCAACTCGGTATCTGGCTCACTTCAAACGACTGTGGCACAGGCTTGACAATAGCGTCCTGCAGGCGCTCGAGGCTTGATTGCGGAATCGCAAACCCGGCCCAACCCAGCCCGGTATGACGCAACAGCAGGACGACCCCGTTGAACAGCGGATTCTTGTCCAGATACCAGCACGGATCAATCTCGATCACATAGTTATGCGTGCGCGACGGTTCGTGCGGCAACGCTGGCGACAGCCCCGAACGGATCTGCCCGAGACGTTCAATCAACAGGTCGATGTCTTTGACATCGAGGATTGCCGCGTTCGATCCAATATCGAAGCGTACTGCCTGACGCCCGGAATCGTGGACCGCCTCGACCAATAGTGTTTGGTACATCGCGAAACTCCCAATGTGTAATCGGTCCATTCATTATGGAATTTCGTGACTTGCGAAATCTGAAACAACGCTATCGGAGAATGAAGTTTTTTTTAGATTTGACCGGATCGCGGGCTCTCCGGCCTTCGCTGCTGGCCGCTAGCCGGACACCGAATGGGTGAGTAGTTATCCGAAACCACTGACCGATGCTATCGATGCGTGCGCTGCCAATCTACTCAGGCAAGCTGATGAGTCGAAGCAACCGCACACCAATTATCTTCCCGGGCCAGACACCGGACCAGACACCGGACTGCACGCGTCGATTCACTCGCCGGCACCGCTTCAGGTTCGCGCAAAAGGGTTTTGGTGCTTGAGGAACGTGAGGCGCATCGCGCTGGATTCTGCGAAGGCCTCGCGTTGTTTGAAAGTACGGGATCACAAGTTTGCCCTCCCCCCGGACTTCGATACAACGCGGCGGTCCCGGGTCTACCCGGACCGCCGCATCATCTCCCGGTCGTCATCGTGGATCGCTGGCATAACCGCTTGCCGCGTGGCCGGTTTTTGCCGCGCTCGCCGGCTCTGCACGATCGGTCGTCAAACCGAGCGCCTGCCGTTCGAACAACCGCCGGTACAAGCCGTTGTGGAGCTGGATCAGGTTCTCGTGGCTGCCTTCCTCCGCAATCCTGCCTTTGTCGAGCACCAGCAGCCGATCCAGCGCCCGCACCGTCGAAAGCCGGTGAGCAACCACCAGCGTCGTGCGGCCGACCATCAGCCGTTCCATTGCCTGCTGGATCAGCACTTCGCTCTCGCTGTCGAGGCTCGACGTTGCTTCGTCCAGGATCAGGATGGGCGCGTCCGCGAGGAACGCCCGGGCCTGACAACTTGATGCCGCGCTCACCCACGAGCGTTTCATAACCCTGGGGCAACGCCGCGATGAAATCGTGGGCGCTGGCCTGCCTTGCGGCCCGTTCGATTTCCGCACGGGTTGCGCCTGGCCGGGCGTACGCAATGTTCTCCGCGAGCGAGCGGTGAAACAGTACCGGCTCTTGCTGGACGATCGCGATCTGGCCGCGCAGCGACGCTTGGCGGACATCGGCAATATTCTGCCCGTCGATCGTGATCCTGCCGCCCGAGATGTCATACAGCCGCTGGATAAGCTTGATCAACGTCGTCTTGCCGGACCCCGAGTGCCCGATCAACCCTACGCGCTCTCCCGGCGCAATCCGCACCGAGAAGTCGTCATAGAGCGGCTTCGTGTGGCCGTCGTAGCTGAAGGTCACATGCTCGAAGCGGATCTCGCCTTCACGGATCGTGATCGGCCCGGCGTCGGGTTTATCTTCCACGCCGAGAGGCTGTGCTTCAAGCGATACCAGTTCTTCCATGTCGTTGACCGAGCGCTGCAGATTGCGCACGTGCATACCGACTTCGCGCAGATAACCCTGCAACATGAAGAACATGGTCAGCGTGAACGTGATGTCGCCAACACTGGCCTTGTCGGCTTCCCACAGCAACAGCGCCGCACCCAGGATTGCCGCCTGCATGACCACCAGCATGCCGCCCTGCACACCGCCGTTGATCGTGCCGCGTGCCCACGTGCGCCGCGTCCGGTGACGCCACTTGCCGATCACGCGGGCAAGCCGAGCTTCCTCGCGCGTTTCCGCACCGAATGCCTTGACCACGGTGTTGCAGCTCACCGCATCCGCCAGCGCACCGCCCATGCGGGTATCCCAGGCGTTGCCCAGGCGCGCAGCCGGCGCCACGAAGCCGAGTGACAGGGCGACCGTCACCCCGATATAGAGCAGCGACCCGAGGCCCACGACCACGCCCATGACGCTCCAGTGCATGCCGAGCAGCACGGTTGCGCCGACCAGCATCACCAGTGACGGGAGCAGGGCGATAAGCAACGTGTCGTTGAGCAGGTCGAGCGCCCACATGCCGCGCGTGATCTTGCGCACGGTCGAACCGGCGAAGCTGTTGCCGTGCCAGTCAGCCGAAAAACGTTGCACGCGATGAAATGCGTTGGCGGCAATTTCGCTCATCATCTTGAGTGTCAATACGATGATGTTCATGAACACGAGTTGACGCAGCAGCGTGCCTGCCAGCCCAAGGCACGCCAGGATGCTGAACGCGGTTGTGGCTGCACGCCACGCCAGCTCCTTGCCGGCCGCGCCGGCGGCGAGCGCATCCACGAGCCGGCCTGCGAAGAGCGGCGTGAGGACATCTGCCAGTGCCGACAGCAGCGCGAGCACAACAATGGCTACGATGCGCCACGGTTGTTTGCCCCAGTGAACCACGGTGAAACCGAGAACGTCTTTGAACGCCCGTCCGCCGAAGTCGAGTTTTTTTGTGTAAGCCATTTGCCACAGCCCGTAGCGCCAAGCGCGACGAGGCTTTTCCTGTCGAGAGATAATGAGAGCGACAGACGGAGCGCGCCTGCATGAGCGGGCGAACTAACAACGGACTGTCTGGAAATTGCGCGAGCTGCTGTGCCCGCGCTGGCGGCGACCTAAGTTGGCCGGCGCATCGGGCAAGGGACGGCGCTATTGGATGTGAGCATCTTTTCGCCTCCCTTTGAGAAATGAAACCTGAGTGACGTGGGGCCGGGCGGCTAACCACGTCTCAATATTATCAGGCACTTATAGCGCTTGCCAACCCCTTTCGGCCACGCACAGCCACGCACATGTTGTCCGGGCGATACAGCGCGAGCGACTGCTACATAACGCTTGATACCGCTGCACGATCGGCCCGCGATGCATGAATGTCCCCGCGCTACAGGGACATTGGTGAAAAGACCGGGCTCGCGCCGAGCGCTCAGGCTCAGGCGAATCCACCGAAGACATCGTTCAATTGCTTGCTTGGTGCGGCGCTGGCGAGGCCATCGAACGACCCCGCTTTCATTTGTTCGGCGGCCGTCAGCATGGCCTGCCACGCAACCCGCGCCAACCCTCCGCCAATACTGATTCGCCGCACGCCAAGGTCGGCCAGTTCGGCGACGCTCAGGCCGGGCCGCATCATCAATACGTTGAGCGGCTTGGGCTCCACGGCGCGAACCATGACCGCTATATCGGCTTTGTCGACGACGCCCGGCGCGTACAAACAGTCCGCACCCTCGGCGGCAAAGGCCACAAGTTTGTCGATGGACTGGCTGAGCGCACTCGGATCACTCAGCAGGATTTCGGTGCGCGCGACCAGGACGACGTCGTCGCCCGACCGGTCGATTGCTGCACGGGCCGCGCGTACGCGCTCGAGCGCAAGAGCGGTTTCGTAGAGACCGAACGGCGCTTGCACATCGCGATCTTCAATCGATAAACCCGCCACGCCCGTCTGGATCGCAAGGCTGACGTTCGCCGCGAGCGTGGCCGGGTCGGAAGCGAAACCGGACTCGAAATCGGCGTTCACCGGCAGGTCCACAGCCTCGCAGAGGGTGCCCAGATGTTGCAGGACATCCGAGCAGGTCACCGCATAGTCGGGGCGACCTGTGGACCATGCGAAGCCTGAACTGGTCGATGCGAGCGCGGCAAAGCCAAGATGCTGCAGCATCCGTGCGCTGCCTGCATCCCATGGGTTGGGCAGCACGAAACAACCTTGCTGGTGAAGCGCGCGAAAGGCAGCGCGTTTTTCGGCGACAGTACGGGTCATCGGAACCTCATCGTGTTTGGGCGAAATAGTGGGCGATCAGATCGGGTTGCAGATGCAAGTCCGCTCAAGCAGCTTTGGGTGCGGGTAGAGTCCTGATTCATCTACCGGGGACCGCGTCGTTGCGGACATGGTTACGGAAGCAAAAAGGTTGATAAGCAATCTCATAAGGGCGGGTCAGATCCAGCACGACGCTCGCTGCACTTGCCATGCTCGCACGTGATCCCAAACGCACCGCACTCTAAATTACCACTCCCGCAGCCTCCAACCCCGCTATGTTCTGCTGGGTCAGCACCGCTTCGCCCGCTACCGCGCGAGTAATCAGCGCATCGGGCTGCGCGACCGGAATTCCCTGCGCCTGGTACCAGGCATCGTCATAGTAGGTGTTGCTATAGCGTTCGCCGCTATCGCACAGCAGGCTGACGATGGAACCGTGTTCGCCCGCCTGCTTCATGCGCTCGGCCAGATACAGGACACCGACAAAATTGGTCCCCGTCGAGCCGCCTACGCGGCGCCCGAAGCGCCCGGCCAGATAGCGCATGGCAGCAAAGGACAACGCGTCGGGCACCTTGAGCATGGCATCGATACATGTCGGAACAAAGGAGCGTTCAACACGCGGACGGCCGATGCCTTCAATCTTCGATCCGACATCGAGCGTCAAGCTGCTGTCCGGCGTGCCCGCGAGCGTGCTTTTGAAGTAATCGAAAAATACCGAATTCTCGGGATCTGTGCAAAGAATGCGCGTGGTGTGCCGCCGGTACGCCACGTAGCGGCCCAACGTGGCGATCGTGCCGCCGGTGCCGCCGCTGGAAACGAGCCACGCCGGTACAGGGTACTCCTCGTCGTCCATCTGCTTGAAGATCGACTCGGCGATATTGTTGTTGGCCCGCCAATCGGTCGCACGTTCGGCGTAGGTGAACTGGTCCATGAAATGCCCGCCG
>Ga0302310_10002901_pt1 | contig 13543 bp, 11 predicted proteins | sample III_Palsa_N1_2_FD_200451 | JGI IMG/M metagenome (GOLD analysis project Ga0302310, IMG submission 200451) | Peat permafrost microbial communities from Stordalen Mire near Abisko, Sweden - III_Palsa_N1_2 | ecosystem: Environmental > Terrestrial > Soil > Palsa > Peat permafrost | place: Sweden... | reverse complement strand
GGCGGCGCCGGACACCCATCTCGTCACGTTGACGATCACAGAGAAGGGCTACGGCGGCGGGGCGATCATCATGATTGCGGAGGCTCTGGCGCTGCGGCGGGAGCGCGGCCTGGCGCCCTTCACGGCCATCTCTTGCGACAACCTCGCCGGCAACGGCGCGCGGTTGGCGAAGGCCGTTCTGGCCGCCGCCGAAGCCCGAAGCCCTGACCTCCGCGACTGGATCGCCGCGCACGGGGCCTTCCCCTCGACCATGGTCGACCGCATCACGCCGGCGACGACTGAGGCGGACATCGAGGCGCTTGCCGGCCAGATTGGCGTCCTCGACCGGGCCATGGTCAAGACCGAGCCCTTTTGGCAGTGGGTCATCGAGGATCGCTTCGCCGGCCCTCGCCCGGCCTTCGAGGACGTCGGCGTGCAGGTGGTCGCCGATGTGGCGCCCTGGGAGACCGCCAAGCTGCGCCTGCTCAACGGCGCCCATTCCGCGATGGCCTATCTGGGCGGCTTGGCAGGGCTGAGCTTCGTGCATGACTTCGTCGACAACAGCGTCCGCGCGGCCTTCATCGACCGGCTCTGGAATGAGGCCGAGGCCACCCTGACCCCCGCGGCCGGTCTGGACATCGCCGCCTATCGCGCCGCCCTGCTCACCCGCTTCGCCAACCCGGCGCTGCACCACGCCCTGCGCCAGATCGCCGTCGATGGATCACAGAAGCTGCCACAGCGCCTGGTCGCACCGTTTGCCACCCGGATAGCCCAGGGCCTGCCCTCTCCCGCCCTGGCCCTCGCTATCGCCGCCTGGATGAAGTGGCAGAGTGGCCGAACGGATGCGGGCGATGCCTTCGCGGTCGATGATCCGGTGGCGCGCCAAACGCGGCGCATCGCAAACGAGGCGTCCCCTGCCGAGCGAGTTGCGGGGTTCCTGTCGCTGGACGCCGTCTTCCCGCCCGAACTCGCTAACAGCGCCGATATTCGCGACGCCCTGACAGTCGCGCTAGATGGCCTCGACTGTTACGGCGCTGCCGAGATGATCCGCCGCTAGACGCAGTAATGTTTCCCTCTCCCGCAAGCGGGAGAAGGACTGAGGAAGCGCGTCCCGAACCCAAGGTCAAATCCGCAGCGTCATCCCACCGTCCGCCGCGATCGCCTGGCCGGTGACGAAGCCGCCGTCGTCCGAGGCCAGGAACAGCGCCACCCTCGCCACATCGATGGGCTCGCCCAGCCGGCGCAGCACCGACTTCTTGGCCCAGACAGCCGCGACACCGGGATTTTCGAAACTCTGGCGGGTCATACCGGTCCGGATCGCCCCGGGCAGCACGGCGTTGGCGGTGACGCCCCATTTGCCCAGTTCCAGCGCCAGGGTGCGGGTCAGGCCGACAACCCCCGCCTTGGACGCGCAATAGGAGGCCAGCCCATAGTCGGTCCCGTTGGCCATCACGCTGGCGGTGCAGATGATCCGCCCCGTCTTGGACTTGATCAGGTGCGGAATGGCTTCCCGAGTAAGCCGGAACGCGGCGCGCAGATTGATGTCCTGGGTATGATCCCACTGCTCGTCGGTCATCTGGGCGACCAGGGCGTTGGAGCCGACGCCAGCGTTGTTGAACAGGATGTCGATGGCGCCGAACGCGGCGAGCGCATGATCGACGATGGCCTTGGGCGCGGCATCGTCCGCCAGGTCCACACCGAGCGTCTCGATTGCGCTGTCGCCGAACGCCAGATCCGCGCCCGGCCGGTCCACCGCCAGCACTCGCGCGCCCTCGGCCGCGAACAACTCCGCGCTGGCCCTGCCGATCCCAGACGCTGCGCCGGTGACGACGGCCGCGCGATCCTGCAATCTGCCCATGACGATCTCCTGTTCTGCCGCCAGTCTGTCGGCATGCCGCTGCGGAGGTCCAACGGAATCGGAGCCCTCAAGCCGTGATCAAGCTGACCTTTGCTCTCGTCCGACGTCCCGAGCTCACCCGCGAGGCGTTCCAGGACTACTGGTTCAACCACCACGCCCCCTTGGTCGCCAGCGTGCGCGAGACCTTACGCATCCGCCGCTATGTCCAGCTTCACAGCCTGCCGGCGGACGTCTCAGAGCCCCTGCGCGCCAGCCGCGATGCGCCGGAGGATTTCGACGGCGTAGCTCAGCTCTGGTGGGACAGTTTCGAGGACATGGCCGCGCCGGGCGACGAGGCCGCGCGCGACGCCGGCCGCAGGCTGCTGGAGGACGAGCGCAAGTTCATCGACCTTGCGCGCTCGCCCCTGTGGTGGGGCGAGGAAAGGGTCGTGTTCTGATGATCTCATCGATCAGGCCTTGCCCTTACCCTACGTCGCCATCGCAGGCTGCCGCATGACCGATCCCGTGCTCGAGGCCTTGAACGCCCGCCCCCTGCCCGCCTGGTACGATGACGCCAAGTTCGGGATCTTCATCCACTGGGGCCTGTTCGCCATACCCGGCTTTGCCCCCAAGCTCGGCAGCATCGGCGACGCCTTCCGGCTGGACTACGACCACGCGGTGGCGATGACGCCCTATACCGAATGGTACTGGAACGCGATCCGCACGCCGGGAACGCCCTCCGCGCAATTCCACGCCGAACACTATGGCGACGCCGACTACGCCAGTTTTAGGGAGCCGTTCCTGGAAGAATTGAAGGCCTGGGACCCGGCCGAGTGGGCCGAGAGCTTTCGCGACGCCGGCGCGCGGTATGTGGTGCTGGTGACCAAGCACCACGACGGCTTCTGCCTCTGGCCCACCGGCGTGCACAACCCGCACCAGCCGGACTGGACCTCCGGCCGCGACATCGTCGGCGAGCTGGCGGCGGCGGTGCGGGCGGCCGGGCTGAAGTTCGGCGTCTACTATTCCGGCGGCATCGACTGGACCTTCAACCGCCAGCCGCTGCTGACGCTTGGCGACTTCATGACCTCGACCCCGGGCGGCGCCTATCTGGACTACGCCGAACGACAGGTGCGGGAGCTGATCGAGCGCTACGAACCCTCGGTGTTGTGGAACGACATCTCCTGGCCCACCGGCTCCAAGCGCCTCTACAGGCTATTCGAGGACTACTACGCTGCCGTGCCGGACGGGGTGGTCAACGACCGCTGGGTCACCGCCAGCCGGGCCGGCAACCTGCTGAAGAACAAGATCGCCAAGCGTGCGCTGGACGCGGGCCTGAAGGCGGCGATGGCGCGCCGCAAGCCGGAAGACCAGCGCGGCATCATCCCGCAAGTCGTCCCGCACAGCGGCTTCCGCACGCCGGAGTACGCGGCCTTCAAGACCATCCAGGCCAAGAAGTGGGAGGCCACCCGCGGCATGAGCCACTCCTTCGGCTTCAACCGCAATGACACCGAGGGCGACTACGAGACCGCCGAGAGCCTGCTGACGACGCTCATCGAGGCGGTGTCGCGCAACGGTAATGTCCTGCTGAACGTCGGCCCCCGCGCGACGGACGCGGGCATTCCGAGCGAACAGTTGTCGCGCCTGAAAACCATGGGCGCCTGGCTGCGCGCCAATGGCGAGGCGATCTATGGGGCGGGGTGCTGGGAGCGGTCAGACGGCGAGACGACCGACGGAACGCCGGTGCGGTTCACGGTGAAGAACGGCGTCCTGAACATCATTCCGCTCGCGACGATCAGCGCCACAAGACTGGTCATTCGTGATCTGGCCTTGCGTGGCTCAGGCCGCCTGCTGGCCGACGGCAGTCCGGTCGAGATTGAGCCATGCGGGCCTGATCTGGCGCTGACGTTCAGGACTCCGCCGGCCGACTTCGCGCCGGCGGTCGCGATTGACTCCGACGCTTGAGGTTCAAACGCCGCGACGGACGCTACCTTGACTGTAGGGAGCGTGCGGACGACTATTTGTTGACGTGCCAGGTTGATGACCATGAGAGATCGAGTGACCGGATCGACCGCGCTCGCTGTGCTGGCGGTAGGATTCGCGGCGTGCTCCAGCGTTCCGGCGCGGGCGCAGAACGCCGACATCCTTAGTCGTTTGGACGCGTTGGAGCGTGAAAACGCCGAACTGAAACAGGAAATGCAGGCGCTTAAGGCCCGCCTCGCCGGCCAGCCGGTCGCTCCAGCGCCGGTCGCGCCGGCGGCGCCGGCTCCAGCAACTCCAGCGATTCAGCAATTGCCGCCGGCCCCTGATCAACAAGCCTCCGGCGATTCAGCCCAGGACCATTGGTCCGGCTGGGTCATCAGCGCTTCGCTCGGCGGCAGCGAGGGCGGCGCCACGATGTCTGGAACAGGCATCTACAGCTACAACTGCATCTGTACCTATCCGGATAATTTTGCAGGAACGCAGACTTCCACTACAGCCGGGCGGCGTAATACCTACGGCGCATTCACCAGCTTGGCGGCTGGCTACGACTGGCCCATCGCACCGCTTGTCACCGCTGGCGTTCGCCTCGAAACCGGCTTTGGCTTGATGAGATTCGGCTCAAGCGGGGGTCAGAGTTTTGTATTCTCAGATAGCAGCGGGCCAATCGAGCGCGGGCGCAGCACTTTTGAGGCGGACGGATCGGTCACCTGGGACGCCAGCATCCTTGCCCGTGTCGGCTATTTGATCGAGCCACGGACCCTGGTTTATGGCGTCGCGGGTTGGACCGGCGCCGGGTTCAACTCACCAACTTTGCCAAACGACCCACAGCTCGTGATGCCGACATTCGGCTCCAGAAGCGCGTTCGTGAGTGGACCATCGCTTGGGTTGGGCTTCGAGCATCGCCTTAGCGATCATCTCGACATTGTCGCCGAGTACCGCTTCACGAGTTTCTTGCCCTACACGCTCCCAACCGGAAGCACCTTTTCCGATGCATCGATCTCCAACGGCGTAGCGTCCAATCGGACCAAATATGACCTCGATTTGCAGACGATGCGCGTCGGCGTCGCCTATCGATTGCCGTAGCAACGTCTGACTGACCCGTCGATCCGGCCGCCTGCGCCAAAGCCTTTGAGCGAATGCGCGCAACGCCAGCTAAAGCCGGCATCTGAGCGATGCGCGTAAGCGACGGCGAACTATCGGGCGCCGGACTCCAGCCGAAGCGCGGCCGCGTCATCCTCAAGGGCGCGTTTGTTTTCGTTCCTGGCTGCATAGGACAGGCTGCGAAAGCGATAGGCCAGCGCGTCGTTGGGATTGATCGTGAGCGCGGCCGTCAGGTCGGCGATCGCGCTGTCGAATTCGTGCAGATGCAGCCGCGCGGCGCCACGACCGCGCAGAGACACGGCGTCAGTGGGCGTGCTTGCGATCACCAGGTCATAATCCTCGATCGCACCCCGTCGATCCCCGGCCTCTTCGCGCAGGAAGGCCCGTTGCCGGTGGGCTTCGATGACGCCCGGATCGATTTGGATAGCCCGGTCAAAATCGGCGATCGCATGGATGCGATCGCGCTTGGCCTCAAAGGCTTCGCCGCGATTCAGATAGGCCGACGACTGGTCCGGAGCCAGTGCGATGACGACCGTGAAGTCTGTGATCGCCAAATCCCATTCCGACTTTCCCAGATAGGCCACGCCCCGGTTGTTGTAAGCGGTGACCATTTTAGCGTCGAGGCGGATCGCCTGACTGAAGTCGGCGATCGCATGGTCGCGATCACCCTGCGCCAGATAGCTGTCGCCCCGCGCCTTGATCGCCTGGGCGTCTTGAGGGTTCAGCTCGATGGCCTTGCCGAACTCCGAGATCGCCCGTTCTGCGTCGCCGGCCGCCTGCAGGCTGAGGCCCAGGCTCTGGTGGGCGTCTCCTGAATTCGGCTCCTGTCTGGTCGCTTCGGCGCCGTCCTCAGCAGCCGCCTTGAGCTCGCCCATGGCCCGATAAGCCATGCTGCGATATCGCCAGGCCGCGGCGTTGGACGGATCGATTGCAATGGCCTGGGTGAAGTCGGCGATGGCGCGATCCTGGTTTCCCATGACCAGGTAGATGGCGCCTCGGCTGACGTAGGTCGTTGGGTCTTTGGGTTTCAACCGGACCGCCTGATCCAGGTCGGTGATGGCTCGACTGTTCGCGCCCCGCGCCATGAAGATCGCGGCCCGGTTCACATAGGCCGAGGCAAGGTCCGGGTTCAGGGCGATGGCGTTGCCGTAATCCGAAATCGCTCGGTCCTGGTCGCCTTGCCGCGCATGGATCAGCCCCAGGTTGACATAGATTTTGGCGTTGACCGCCCCGCCTCTGGGTCCAGCGGCAAGGGCGGCGGCATAGTCGGTGACCGCCAGGTCAAGGCGGCCGTCCTGCTGGTAGGCGAAGCCGCGGTTCTGCAGGGCGAGCACCCTGATCTCTGCCGGCTCGTTCGGATCGCGGATAATTCGGCCGCACCCTTCAATCACCTTGGGGGCTTCCCCGGAACCGCAGAGATAGCGATCCATGTTGTCCGCCGCCCCGCTGGTCGTCACGGTCTGCGCACTCGCGAACGACGCGGCGCAGATAAACGCCACGGCCATCAGCGGCAATCGCCCATTCGCTAGCCTGACAGCCTTCATCATTGGAGGTGGTCCTGAGCGTGAAAGAGTTAAGCAGGACGCCAGGCCTGCGAAGCCGGCACGGAGAACCAGGATGGTGGGCGGCGACGGGTTCGAACCGCCGACCCTCTCGGTGTAAACGAGATGCTCTGACCAGCTGAGCTAGCCGCCCTTATCGATCCGGCGACACGGCCTATCGCCTGCTCGCGCCGGAGACAAGAAAAAGGGGCGGCCACATCCGGGCCGCCCCTCCCCCAAAAAAATCTCTACCCCCTAGTTCAGCGCGTTTTTCAGGCCTTCCCCGATCCGAAAACGCGCGGTTTTCGACGCCGGCCGTTTCACCGCGGCGCCGGTGCGCGGATTGCGCGCCGTGCCGGCGGGCCGATCGACCGGCATGAAGCTGCCGAACCCGACCAACCGGACTTCCTTGCCGGACTTAAGCGAGTCCGTCACCGAACCCAGAAAAGCCTCCAGGGCTTCACGCGCCTGGGTCTTGTTCAGCCCCGCCTTGTCCGCGATGGCGGACACAAGTTCGGCCTTGGTCATTTTTGTTGTCTCCCAACCCTATCGCGGCGGCGGGTCGATGAGCCCGCCGCTCTGCCGGCCGAAGTATGATGGGGGAAATTCGGCGGCGTCAAACAAAGCCCGCGCGGAGAAACCCCGCGCGGGCCAAGTTATCATCGATCATAGAGCCGTTAGTGGGTGATCACCGAATCGGAGTCGGCGTCATCCACGGACAAAGGAGCAAGCGGCGCATTGTCTTCCTCTTTCCACTCGATCGGCGTGAGCGGCGCGGACAGGGCCTGGGCCAGCACCTCGTCCACGGTGGAGACCGGAATGATGTTCAGGGCGTTCTTCACATTATCCGGCACCTCGGCGAGGTCCTTGGCGTTCTCCGCAGGGATCAGCACCGTTTTGACGCCCGAGCGCAGGGCCGCCAGCAGCTTCTCCTTCAAGCCGCCGATGGGCAGGACACGGCCGCGCAGGGTGATTTCCCCGGTCATCGCCACCTCCTTGCGCACCGGAATGCCGGTGAGCACCGAGATCATGGCCACGGCCATCGCCACGCCCGCCGACGGACCGTCCTTGGGCGTCGCGCCTTCCGGCACGTGCACGTGCACGTCGGTCTTGTCGAACAGGGTCGGCTTGATGCCGAAGTGGGTCGCCCGAGCGCGGACGTAGCTGTTGGCCGCGCCGATCGACTCCTTCATCACCTCTTTCAGGTTGCCGGTGATGGACATGCGTCCGCGCCCCGGCATCTTGACCGCCTCGATGGTCAGGATGTCGCCGCCAAACTCGGTCCAGGCCAGGCCCGTGACCATGCCCACCAGGTCCTCCTCGTCGGTCTCGCCGTAGTGGTAGCGGCGAACGCCGGCGTAACTATCCAGCCGCGCCTCGTCGATGGTGATCGAGAGCAGCTTTTCCCGCTCCAGATCGCGCACCGTCTTACGCGCCAGATTGCCCAGTTCCCGCTCCAGCGACCGCACGCCGGCTTCCCGGGTGTAGTAGCGAATCAGGCCGCGGATCGCCTCTTCCGGCACGATCCATTCGCCTTCTTTCAGGGCGTGGTCCTTGGCCAGCTTGGGCAGCAGGTGCCGCTTGGCGATCTCCACCTTCTCATCCTCGGTGTAGCCGGGGATGCGGATGATCTCCATGCGGTCCAGCAGCGGCTGGGGCATGTTCAGGCTGTTGGCCGTGGTCACGAACATCACATTGGAGAGGTCGTAGTCGACCTCCAGATAATGGTCGTTGAAGTTGGAGTTCTGTTCCGGATCCAGCACCTCGAGCAGGGCCGAGGACGGGTCGCCCCGCCAGTCGGCGCCCATCTTCTCGATCTCGTCGAGCAGGAAGAAGGTGTTGGTGGTCTTGGCCTTCTTCATCGACTGGATGATCTTGCCGGGCATCGAGCCGATGTAGGTGCGCCGGTGACCGCGGATCTCGGCCTCGTCACGCACCCCGCCGAGCGACAGGCGCACGAACTCGCGTCCGGTCGCCTGGGCGATCGAGCGGCCGAGGGAGGTCTTGCCCACCCCCGGCGGGCCGACCAGGCAGAGGATCGGACCCTTGAGCGTGCCGGTGCGGGCCTGCACGGCCAGATATTCCAGGATGCGTTCCTTGACCTTGTCCAGGCCGTAGTGGTCGTCGTTGAGGATCTTCTCGGCCTTGGCCAGGTCGATCGGCTTGGTCTTGGCCTTGCCCCACGGGATCGACAGCAGCCAGTCAAGGTAGTTGCGCACCACCGTGCTCTCGGCCGACATCGGGCTCATGTTGCGCAGCTTCTTCAGCTCGCCTTCGGCCTTGGAGCGGGCTTCCTTGCTGAGCTTGGTCTTCTTGATGCGCTTTTCCAGGTCGACCAGTTCGTCGCGGGCGTCGTCCTGTTCGCCCAGCTCGCGCTGGATCGCCTTCATCTGCTCGTTCAGATAATATTCGCGCTGGGTCTTCTCCATCTGCCGCTTCACGCGGCTGCGGATCTTCTTCTCGACCTGTAGAACGCTGATCTCGCCTTCCATCAGGGCGTAGACCTTCTCCAGCCGCTTGACGACATCGAAGGTCTCGATCAGCTGCTGCTTGTCAGTGATCTTCACCGCCAGGTGCTGGGCGATGGAGTCGGCCAGCTTGCCGGGTTCGGCGATGTTGGGAATGGTCGAGAGGTTCTCCGGTGGAACCTTCTTGTTCAGCTTCACATAGTTTTCGAACTGATCGACCACGGCGCGTGACAGGGCTTCGGCCTCGTGCGCGGCGCCGGCGTCCTCCACCACCTCGGTGATCTCGGCCTGATAGAAGTCGACATTGTCGGTGTAGCGCAGGATGGCCGCGCGCGACTTGCCCTCGACCAGCACCTTCACGGTGCCGTCAGGCAGCTTCAGCAGTTGCAGGACGCTGGCCACGACCCCGATGTCGTAGATCGACTCCGGCGCGGGATCGTCGTCGTTCTCATTCTTCTGCGTAGCCAGAAGGATGGTCTTGTCGGCGCCCATGGCTTCCTCGAGGGCGCGCACGGTTTTGTCGCGGCCGACGAACAGGGGCACCACCATATGCGGGAACACCACAATGTTCCGCAAAGGCAGGACGGGCAGAATTTTTGTCTCGGACATGATGCTTACTCCTGGCCGGCCACCCCGTCCCCGGGTCGACTGGCTTTTTGTTCGAACCGCCCCGTTCCGTCGGCGACACGCCGACCAGGCTGCGATCCTCCCGTCCCTGGTTAGGCAACGGCTTGGTTCGCCTGATATGTGGCTGCTTCGCCGCGCCATTCAAGCGAGGCGGCTTTCAGGGCCGCAATCCGTCCCCAGGTGAATGGGGCGAACGGACTGTTGCGCGGGTTCGCCGACGATGCATTCGCCCACTCTTTGCGGGGGAATCCTTAAGGCTATTTCAGACGGCGCAGGATGAGTGCGAGCACCGCCCCATCCTCCCACCGCTTCACGGCGGGGATGGTTCCTTCCCCCACAAAGGAGGAAGGTTCGATGCTCTACGCCGCGCCGCCTGTATCCCGGCGTTCCGCGTAGATCAGCAGGGGCTGGGCCCGGCCCTCGACCACCTCGGCGTTGACCACCACTTCCTCGACGCCTTCGTAGGTCGGCAGTTCGAACATGGTCTCAAGAAGGATGTTTTCCATGATCGACCGCAGGCCGCGGGCGCCGGTCTTGCGGGTGATCGCCTTGCGGGCGATGGACTTCAGGGCATCGTCAGTGAAGGTCAGGCCGACGTTCTCCATGTCGAACAGGCGCTGATACTGTTTGACAAAGGCGTTCTTCGGCTCGGTGAGGATGGTGACCAGCGCCTCTTCGTCCAGGTCTTCCAGTGTCGCCAGCACCGGCAGACGGCCGATGAATTCGGGGATCAGGCCAAAGCGCTGCAGATCGTCCGGCTCGACGCCGCGCAGCACCTCGCCAGTGCGGCGGTCTTCCGGGTCGGCCACGGTGGCGCCGAAGCCGATCGAGGTGCCCTTGCCGCGGGCGGAGATGATCTTCTCAAGGCCCGCAAAGGCGCCGCCGCAGATGAACAGGATGTTGGTGGTGTCGACCTGCAGGAATTCCTGCTGCGGATGCTTGCGCCCGCCTTGCGGCGGCACGGAGGCGACGGTGCCTTCCATGATCTTCAACAGGGCCTGCTGCACGCCCTCGCCCGACACGTCGCGGGTGATGGAGGGGTTGTCGGACTTGCGGCTAATCTTGTCGACCTCGTCGATATAGACGATGCCGCGCTGGGCCCGCTCGACGTTGTAGTCGGCCGACTGCAGCAGCTTCAGGATGATGTTCTCCACGTCCTCGCCGACATAGCCGGCTTCGGTCAGGGTCGTGGCGTCGGCCATGGTGAAGGGCACGTCGATAATCCGCGCCAGGGTCTGGGCCAGCAGGGTCTTGCCGGTGCCGGTGGGGCCGATCAGCAGGATGTTGGACTTGGCCAGCTCGACGTCGTTGTTCTTCTGAGCGTGGTTCAGCCGCTTGTAGTGATTATGCACCGCGACCGCCAAGACCTTCTTGGCGTGGTCCTGGCCGATCACATAGTCGTCGAGAACTTCGCGAATCTCCTTCGGAGTCGGCACGCCGTCCTTCGATTTGACGAAGGCGATCTTGTGCTCTTCCCGGATGATATCCATGCAGAGCTCAACGCACTCGTCACAGATGAACACCGTGGGGCCGGCGATAAGCTTGCGCACCTCGTGCTGGCTCTTTCCGCAGAAAGAACAGTAGAGGGTGCTTTTGGTGTCGCCGCTGGCGGCCTTGGTCATTGTCGATCTCGCTCTGAAGCGACTCTAGCCTTTCGGCCTTCGCCGCCCAACCCCCGTCGTTCCACTGCGAACGAACATGCAGGATACGCGCCGGTAGTTGTCTAATCCTTGACATTCCCCGATCCGCCGCATGATCACAAGCGTTACCACTGGGCTGGGGTCGGTTTTCGATGAAACAATTGCATTTCCGTGACGTCTCGCCGCCAGGATCTCTCTAGATGGGGGACGAAGGCGACGCTTGCCAGACGCAGGGGCAGTTCCGGCCCATCGTGGCGTTTGATTTCGACGGAACCTTGACCAGCCGTGACAGTTTCATCGCGTTTCTCAGATGGCAGTCCGGCATGGGGCGTTTTGTCACGCGCCTGATCGGCCTTAGCCCCTCGGTGATCGCCTACGTGTTCCATCGCGATCGCGGCCGGCTTAAGTCCCGGTTCGCCCGGGTCTTCCTGGGCGGCCTGTCCCAGGATGAGATCGCGGCTCTCACCCGGCGTTTCGCCGAGGTCCATGCACGAAAGCTGCTGCGGCCGGACGCCGTGCGCAGCTGGAAGCGCTGGCAGGGCGAAGGCGCGCGCATGGTGATCGTCACCGCATCGCCGGAGATCATCATCGCCCCGTTCGCCCGGGGTCTGGGCGCGGACACGCTGCTTGGAACGCGATTTGAGTTCGACGAAGCAGGGCGGTTTACCGGCCGGCTGGACGGCGCCAACTGTCGTGGCGAGGAAAAGGTGCGCCGCCTGCGCGAAATCTTCGGCGACGATGTTCGGCTGGAAGCGGCCTATGGCGACACCGGCGGCGACCACGCCATGCTCGCCATCGCCGAGCAACAGGGTATGCGGGTGTTCAAGGGCTCGGCGTGACCCATGAAACATGCGGGCGCGGCGGCGCTTGACCAGATCGAACCGTTGATCGCGCGGATTCGGGCCATCCCGGCTCTGAGGGAGAAATCCCTTGGCATCTTCTATGTGAAATCACGCGCGTTCCTACACTTCCACGAGGACCCGAAAGGCCTGTTCGCCGATGTACGCTCGGCGGACGGCAAGGGCTTCGATCGGTTCAAGGTCGATGAGCCGGCGAGCTGGGATGGATTTCTCGAGGTCGCGAAGGCGCGGGCTTAAACTGCGCTCATCCCCGCGAAGGCGGATGAGCCGGTCAAAATGCTCGACCAGTTCAACCTACCCCGTTTCCCCGGCCTTGTGCCGGGGATCCATTGCGCGCGAACGTTTGGAACAACGCCGTGGCGGATCGGCCTGGGCGAACCTGCGAGATTTCGCGCTCAATGGGCCCCCGGCGCAAGGCCGGGGGAACGGGGTGTTTTAGAGACTAACTCACCGCTTAGGCGAGAAGGCGGGGATGAGCGCTAAATAGTTGAATCCCTAGCTCTTCTCTTCGTCCGGAACTTCGCGCTTTTCGATGACCTGGTCGACGATGCCCCAGGCCTTGGCTTCCTCGGCGTCCATGAAGTGGTCGCGGTCGAGGGTGCGCTCGACCTCTTCATAGGTGCGGCCGCAGTGCTTGGCGTAGAGTTCGTTCAGACGGCGCTTGGTTTTGACGATGTCCTCGGCGTGCCGCTCGATATCCGAGGCCTGGCCGCGGAACCCGCCCGAGGGCTGGTGCAGCATGATGCGGGCGTTGGGCAGCGAGACCCGCTGGCCCGCCTCGCCGGCCATCAAAAGGAAGGAGCCCATCGAGGCGGCCATCCCCATGCACAGCGTCGCGACCGGGCTCTTGATGTATTGCATGGTGTCGTAGATCGCTAGACCGGAGGTCACCATCCCGCCGGGGGAATTGATGTACAGGTCGATCTGCTTCTTGGGATTGTCGGCTTCCAGAAACAGCAGCTGGGCGCAGATCAGCGCCGATACGCCATCGTCGATGGGCCCATTGAGGAACACCACACGCTCGCGGAGCAGCCGCGAAAAGATGTCGAAGGCGCGCTCGCCCCGGCTGGATTGCTCCACCACCATGGGCACCAGATTCATCGCCATTTCGCGCGGATCGCTCATGAGGGGTCCTTTGGTTTACTGGGCCGACGGTGACTCGCACCGGGGCCGGTCGGGCTGGATATCGCGTGGACCGCCGCCGGTTGCAAGGCTGCCCGGACCGCAGCCGCCAAACCCAGCCGCGGTAAAAACTTACGCGCTATAGCCTTCCGGCATTTCATCGTCCTTCAAGAGTTCTTCCTTGGAGACCTTCTTGTCGGTGATCTTGGCCAGGTCGAACAGCATGCCGACGACCTTGTCCTCATAGACCGGCGCGCGGAGCTGGGTCTGGGCGTCGGGGTTCTGGCGCAGGGCGTCGAACACCTGCTGCTCCTGGCCGCGATACTTCATCGCCTCGGCCCGCATGGCCTGCAGCAGCTCCTCGTCGGACACCACCACATTGTGCTTG
>Ga0302310_10002899_pt1 | contig 13556 bp, 11 predicted proteins | sample III_Palsa_N1_2_FD_200451 | JGI IMG/M metagenome (GOLD analysis project Ga0302310, IMG submission 200451) | Peat permafrost microbial communities from Stordalen Mire near Abisko, Sweden - III_Palsa_N1_2 | ecosystem: Environmental > Terrestrial > Soil > Palsa > Peat permafrost | place: Sweden... | reverse complement strand
CCTGGTCGGTATTGGTGGTGAAGTAGACGACGAATTTCGCGCCGGGCGCCAAGGCACCGGCAACTTCGATATCCAGCATCACTTCGCCATCCGCATCGCCGCCTGGCGTATTGCTGCCGCCATCGACAGAAACGCTGGTCACCGTCGGCCCTTTGATGCCCAACGCGGCGAAATACGTATCCAGATCGGCCTGCTGGTAGCCGCCACCCAGTTCGATGATTGCGATGGTCTGACCGGTGCCATCGGTATTTGCGGGAAACTGATAAAGCTCGCCCAGATGCAGTGGTGTAAAGCTGTTGATCGGCTGGGTGAGCGGTTTGCGAAAGTGCGCCGTGGCGACCGGGCGCTTGTCTAGGCCGAGTACCGCGATGATGGCGGGGTCCGGCAGTTTGGGCTCCTGCGCGCAGCCGATGAAATGGGCACCAGCAGCGCCCATCGCGTACTGGCCCAAGTCCACGCCAAAAGCATCCTTCATGTTCTGTGCCGTGCCGCTCAGGTGCAGCGTGCGGCGGTCCATGTGGCAATCCAGTTCGCGCATGCCGTGCTTTTTGCTGAAGGCGCGCACGCGCTCGACATCTGCGGGGTCGGCGCCGTGCTGATCCGCATAGGTTGCGCGGGGTATGGCGGCCTGCGGCCATGCCGCGGCCGGCGGCGCGGCGCGGTGGCGAAAAACCAGGGTCACGTCGACCGTGGCGTTGGGGTCGTGCGGCCCGATGTAGCGGACGCTGGCTGGCAGGGTGGAACGGGTGGAAGCGTTCATGGGACTTACCTCGGAGCAGTTGCGGTCGATGGATGGACGCGTCGAGCATGCGCAAGACTGCGCTCATGCGGCGAGATGCACGACACGTTCGCGAACCGGCGTTCAGCGCGGGGTGAGGTCCGTGCACGGCGCGTATGCTTCAAAAAAAGCTGCGACCAGCCGTCGCGGCATGCCCTGCCACGATCTGGCCTAAAATGAGGACTGTATTCAAAGTCAGGATCAGCGATGAGCTTTCCCGCCATCCGCATGCGCCGTATGCGTCACGATGCGTTCTCCCGCGCACTGATGCGCGAGCACACGTTGCATAGCAGCGATCTGATCATGGTCGCCTTCGTGATCGAGGGCGAGAATCGGCGCGTCGCTGTGCCGTCGATGCCCGGCGTCGAGCGGCTGTCGATCGATCTGCTGCTGGAGCTGGCCGGTGAGTGCGTTCGGCTGGGCATTCCGGCATTGGCGCTGTTCCCGATTACCGATGCGCCGAAAACCGAGGACGCCGCCGAGGCGTGGAATCCCGACGGCCTGATGCAACGCGCCACCCGCGCGCTGAAAGCGAAATATCCCGAACTGGGCCTGATCGGCGACGTCGCGCTCGATCCCTACACCTCGCACGGCCAGGACGGCCTGATCGACGAAAGCGGCTACGTGGTCAATGAAGCCACCGTCGAAGCCTTGATCAAGATGTCGCTGGCGCAAGCCGAAGCCGGGATGGATTTCGTCGCGCCGTCGGACATGATGGACGGCCGCATCGGCGCCATCCGCGACGCGCTGGAAGACGCCGGCTATATCCACACGCGCATTCTCGCTTACTCGGCGAAATACGCCTCGGCGTTCTACGGCCCGTTCCGCGACGCCGTCGGCTCGTCCGCCAATCTTGGCAAAGGCAACAAGCACACGTACCAGATGGATGTCGCCAACAGCGACGAAGCCCTGCGCGAAGTCGAGCTGGATATCCAGGAAGGCGCCGATGCCGTGATGGTGAAACCCGGCATGCCATATCTCGATATCGTGCGCCGGGTGAAAGACACGTTCGGGGTGCCGACCTTCGTGTATCAGGTCAGCGGCGAGTACGCGATGCTGAAAGCGGCGGCGCAGAATGGATGGCTGGATGAAAAGGCGGTGGTGCTGGAATCGCTGACTGCGATGAAGCGGGCGGGGGCGGATGCGATTCTTACGTATTTTGCGATTGATGCGGCGCGGTGGATTCGAGGGGATTAGTCCTCACTCTTTTTGATGTGCCATATCGATCACAGCTTTTGCTCTAGGACTGATTTAGCTATTCACTTTTTCGACTTCACAAATCTGACGTCAAGGCCAGGTTTTGATGTCATAAGGGCTTTGGATTCGATTGCATGAGCGACCCATCAATTACTCGTCAGGATGTTCAGGGGCGCGCGCAGGTAGACGCATTGGCGCTCGCTGAGCCAAAGGAAGCGCTAAAGGTCGCTCGAAAAATTTGTCATCCGTGGTACAGATGCCAGTCGCTAACAAAAGTGGCAGAGCACTGGGGTTCAAAATCGCAGCGGATGGCAATCCTAATCGAGGCTCTTGAGTCTGCCCAGTTGCAGCCCGAGATCAATCGAATCGTGACTGTATCGGCTTGGCCCTTACGGCTTATGGCTTCCCTGGAAATCGATACAACGGCTGCCTATTTAGTGCAACTTGTGGGGCAGGCAAATGAAGAGCCTCATGGACTGCGCAGGGCAGATGCGCTATTTGCAGTAGCTTCTCGTCTTGAGAACTATCCGACTCTGCAAGCTTTAGTCGCCCCATCTCTTACTGCTGCGCTATTACAAAGGCATGGGGGGCGCGTTGATCGGCTAATACGATTTACTGTAGAAATCCTAAAAGACACAATTCCGGAGAGTCTTTCACCTCTGATTGCTCACCATCGCGAGGGAAGGAAAAAGCAATTGCTAGTTGCGTCTATCGGGAAAGAGTCGAGCGAAACGCACACCACGTAGGTTGGGTTGAGCCTGCGAAACCCAACTTGTTCGAAGCCTGATATTGCGCATTGCTTCGCTCTCTGCCACTGACGTGGCTGTTCCGATCCACGGGCAAGGCTTACAAGGACACAACAGCATGCCAAGGTTGACGATATGACCAAGAGAAAAAGGCTGACCTTTTGGGGAGCCGACGAGAACGATGACAGTCTTCCGCGCAGTGTTATGGATGGTCGCAAGACGGTCACTGCAGAAACTGTCGAGGATTACTACAAGCCGTATGGCGACTACGGCGATGGTAGTTACGAACCTGGCGATGTCATTGAGGTTTACGATTTGAAGCAGCGGCTTCGTTGCATCATCAAGGCGACCAAGGTCTACACCATCGAGTTTGGCAACATTCCGGAAGAAGTCTGGCGAGGCGAAACTTTCTCAAGCGCAGAGGAGTTTCGGGAGTGTCATATTCGTTGCATGCCGCACATTGATCTGCATGACCGCTTCGAGCTGGTGACCTTGCATTTTGAATTGGTCGAAATCATTGCGCGCGATGTCGTCGACTGCGTGGCTCTAACGTGATGTCGTGGTTGATCCAGTTTCTGCCTTAAGCCGATTTGCTTTGTAAAGTGCAAAAGCTTTCGCGCGCCTTCCGCGCCCGAGCACCTCGCCTTCCGCAGGTGGATGAAAGCTCTTGCTCAACCGCGTTATTACTACGCGATATCATAGTCATCTCCGACCGTACCCGAGTTCGCCATCCATGACCTTCACTCGCCTTGAAATCACTCGCCCCGATGACTGGCACCTTCATCTTCGCGATGGCGAGGCGCTGGCTTCCGTGATCGGACATACCGCGCAGCGATTCGCGCGCGCGATCGTGATGCCCAACCTCAAACCGCCAGTAACGACGGTCGCGCAGGCCAAGGAATATCGCCAGAGGATTATGGCGAGCTTGCCTGCAGGTTCGCGCTTCCAGCCACTGATGACGCTCTATCTCACCGAGAGCACACCGGTCGAGGAAATCGCCCAAGCCAAAAACAGCGACAGCGTTTTTGCGATGAAGTATTACCCGGCCGGCGCAACCACCAATTCGCAGTCCGGCGTGCGGGAGCTGTCGCGCGTGTATTCCGTGCTCGAAGCGATGGAGAAGCACGACCTTCCCCTGCTGTTGCACGGCGAGGTCACTGATCCGGACATCGATATCTTCGATCGCGAACGCGTTTTCATCGAGCGCCACCTGTTGCCGCTGCAGGCCAGGTTTCCTGCGCTGCGCATGGTGCTCGAACACATAACGACGCGCGACGCGGTCGATTTCGTCAGCGGCGCGCCGGCGAATGTGGCGGCCACGATCACCGCGCATCATCTGCTGCTGAATCGTAATGCGCTGTTCGAAGGCGGTATGCGCCCGCACAACTACTGCGCGCCGATTCTCAAGCGGGAAACGCATCGCACGGCCCTGCTGGAGGCGGCAACCAGCGGCGATGCGCATTTTTTTCTGGGCACCGATAGCGCGCCGCATCCGCGTGAAGCGAAAGAGTCGGATTGCGGGTGCGCAGGACTTTATACGGCGCACGCGGCGCTGGAGCTGTATGCCGAAGCATTCGAGCAGGTAGGTCAGCTGGATCGGCTCGAAGCCTTTGCCAGCTTCCATGGCCCGGACTTTTATCGCTTGCCGCGCAACCAGGATCGCATCACGCTCGAACGCACGCCGTGGATCGTGCCGGACGAATATCCGCTGGCCGGATCCACCTGCAAGCCCATGCGTGCTGGAGAGTCAGTCGCCTGGTCGGTCGTGATGTAGGTCGGGGTGAGTGGAGCCAGCCCCAACGTCGAGGGAGTGTTGGGCATCGCTGCGCTCAGCCCAACCTACCGCGATTCCGCCGCGGGCTGTCTCAGTACGCGAATTCGCGAAACACCGGATCGACGCTGCCGTTCCAAGGGCCGTGGAACAGTTCCAGCTTTCGTTCAGCCGGGGTCTGGTTGGCCTGGACGATTTCGATCATCGGTTCGAGGAAGATGCTTTCGTCGGCGCCATTGGCATTGAGTCGCGCGCGACGCTTGAGACCGTGGCTGGCGATCTTCAGTGCTTCTTCCGAAAGGTCGCGCACGGTGCCGTTGCGAAACGGCAGCTTGAGTCCATGCTTCGGCACGCCGTCGCGCAGCGCGTGGCGTTCGGTGAGGGTAAAGTCCTTCACCAAGTCCCACGCGGCGTCCAGCGCCTCGTCGTCGTACAGCAGCCCAACCCACAGCGCGGGCAGGGCGCACAGCCGGTTCCACGGGCCGCCATCGGCGCCGCGCATTTCCAGGTACTGCTTGAGGCGCACTTCCGGAAACGCGGTGGTGAGGTGGTCGGCGAAGTCCTTCATGGTCGCCTTCGTGCCGGGCAGCTGCGCCAGTTCACCAGCCATGAATTTCTTGAAGTCCTGCCCGGCCAGGTCGATGTACTTGCCGTCCTGAAAACTGAAATACATCGGCACGTCGAGGATGTAGTCGACGTAGCGCTCGTAGCCGAAGCTATCGTCGAAGACGAAGTCGAGCATACCGGTGCGATCCTTGTCGGTATCGGTCCAGATGTGCGAACGATACGACAGATAGCCGTTTGGACGTCCTTCCGTAAACGGCGAGTCGGCGAACAGCGCCGTGGCAATCGGCTGCAGCGCCAGGCTCACGCGAAACTTCTTGATCATGTCCGCCTGGCTGGAGAAATCCAGGTTCACCTGCACGGTGCAGGTGCGCGTCATCATGTCCAGACCGAGCGAGCCGACCTTGGGCATGTACTCGCGCATGATCTTGTAGCGGCCTTTCGGCATCCACGGCATCTCGTCGCGCTTCCACTTCGGCTGGAAGCCCATGCCGAGAAAGCCCAGTCCCATGCCGTCGGCGATCGAGCGCACTTCTTCGAGATGCGTGTTCACTTCGGTGCAGGTCTGGTGGATGGTTTCCAGCGGTGCGCCGGACAGCTCCAACTGGCCGGCCGGCTCCAGCGTGATCGAGGCCATGTCGCGCGACAGCGCTACCGGGTTCTCTCCCTCGCGCGTCACGTCCCAGCCGTAGCGGGTGGCGATGGTTTCCAGCAGATGCTTGATACCGCGCTCGCCCTCGAAGGTCGGTGCGCGCAGGTCGTCGGTGCGAAAGCCGAACTTTTCGTGCTCGGTACCGATGCGCCACGCCTCAATAGGCTTTTCGCCGGCGGCAAGGTAATCGGTTAGTTGCTGGCGATCCCGGATCGGGGTGCTCTTGACGGCACTGGGTATAGACACGGGCAAAGCCTCACTGAGATGTGCGGGAACTATGGGGGTGCCGCGTGACAACGAAAAGGGGCCGCGACAAATAATTGTACGCCACGGTACAGATCGTGTTGCTCAAGCTCTAGTTCGATGGGGTACTTGCGTATTCGTCCGGGTCACGCGGGCGCTGGATAGGGTCACAGCGATGTCAGGCTCAGGTTTTTCAGAATTTCTGCCGGGCAGTCCCCATTCCGTCTGTGTGCGGCAAACATAAAATGCAGGAAATAAAAGACTTTTCAATTTTACGAATGCTGGAGGAAGCCCGTTTAGCCGGCGCGTTCCTCCAGCGCTGGTTCTTGTTAGGACTTGGGTTCGGGCGAGATGTTCGGACGGTTGACAATTCTGGTGATACGGTGGGACGTCGATGAAATCATCAGGCAATCGCCATTGTTACCGTGTACCCACTCATAACCGTCCTGCGGCTTGTCAAGGTGATAGTGGTGATAGTTTTTGATCGCGTTGTCCGGTGCAAAGATGTCACTGGTTGCGGTCTGACCGACACGGTAGCGAGTGACCACTGATGGTCCGCCGCTTGTTGAGGTATCGTCCATCTGCGCAGACACGGCTAATGGCACGAGCAGCAAACACACTAAAGCTATATTGGGAGTGATGTTGATACGCATGAAATTCATCTCCTTTGTTTGTCATGACGACCCAATTCACCAAACAATCTCGCACCGTTACACCCGTTCATTAGTCGGCGAGCATTGGTAACAGGAGCATAGACTCAAATGCGCAGCCTCTGGTCGCAATGTAAATAAAATTTCATTCGTTCCTAAAACGTTTTAGCAAGCTGATCAATCCCGCGCAAAATTACGGTGACACGAGAACTTACTATACGTCGCAACGTATCGGCTCTCGTAAAGAAAAAGGCCAGCGTCTCGCTGGCCTTGTTCTTCCGCGACACGACTGCAGTCAGCGCTTCATCGAATTGAAGAACTCGTCGTTCGACTTGGTGTTCTTCATCTTGTCGAGCATGAACTCGCTGGCGCTCAGTTCGTCCATCGGGTGTAACAGCTTGCGCAGAATCCAGATCTTCGAGAGCAGGTCCGGCTCCATCAGCAGGTCCTCGCGGCGCGTACCGGAGTTCTCGCCGGCGGCAAGGTAATCGGTCAGTTGCTGGCGATCCCGGATCGGGGTGCTCTTTACGGCACTCGGTATGGACGCGGGCGACGCCTCATTTGGATGGGGTCATGGGCTGCCACATGACAACGAAAAAGAGGTGGCGGGAAATAATTGTATGTTTCGGTACAGATGGCTGGCGCATGTTGAAGTGCATGGTGCGAGCGGGTTGAAGGCGGTCAGTCGCCATTGGCCTCCTCCACGAATGATGTCTGCGTGCGGTCGTTGATCGATGCGCGATTGCCTCGGGCGAGCAGGGTCGAGAATTGATGCGCACGACTGGATCAGATGGCAACGTCTGGAAACCACTCGCGGAGTCGTCGTTTAAGAGCGAGTGCTGGTGCCTCGACAGCGTGCCAGGAGCACCATCCGAGCATGATGGTAACCACACACGCGATTCCTATCGTTGCCGCGTAAGACGGCATTGCCGGCCACAGGTGTATGGTCAATTGCTGCGCGAAGTACGCGTAAATATAGATGCCGTAGGAGAGGTCGCCGTAACGTGCTGCAGAGCGAAGTCCTGGTGTGCTGCGAGATCCTGCCAGCAAGGTCAGCGGCGCGATGAATGCCCACTCGGCCAACCACGGCTGTCGTAGCAAGCCGGCGACGAGAAGGAATGCCGCTCCGGCACAAAGCATCAGTCGATAGTTGCGTCGAATTTCGCCAGCGAACTGGCGCGCACAGACGCCGGTCAGGAAGAAGGCGGTGTAGAAGTAGCTGAGGTTGTCGAACGCATTGTCCATGGTATGCCCAGGCAACGTCCTGACATACATGAACGCGACGACGAGCAGGGCAAGCATTGAAAATGCCCTTCGCCTCAGGCCGATAGCCCCAAGTGCGACGAGGTATACGTAGCATTTTGCCTCGAGTGGAATGGTCCACCAACTGCCATTGACGGCGGACATGACGGCATTGGCCGGTGTCGTTACGAACACGCCAGGCAATGTGTACATTGGGCGCAATTGCGCATTGAAGGTGATGAAGTGGCGTGTTTCCCTGCCGAAGTATTCATGCAAAGGCAGTGACGTGATCGCAGCGCCGGCGAGCGCCAGTACGATGGTGGCCACCATCAGTGCGGGCCAGATGCGCAGGAGCCGGCGCATGGCGAAGCGAGTGATATGCGGGTCCTTATACCAGCTTTCGGTAACCAGATAGCCGCTCATGACGAAAAACATCGCTACGGCGATCGAGCCCAATGTCATGCCCTGTGCCAGTGTGGGCTCTCGTGTGCCCAGGAGCGCGAATTGGTGGGAGATCAGCACCATCAGCGAGGCGATCAACCTCAGTCCATCAAAATTATTGCCGTGATCGAGGGTCGGTAACCGGCTGGTCGTACCCATAGCAAATATCCCTGCTGCTTTTCGGCAAAGGCGCGATTATCGCCTTACGTTCTAGTTGGACGCGAATCGACTCGTTACCGAGGCGCTGAGTGGACCCAATGCCAGGCACATAAAAAAGCGCACGACCACGGGTCGTGCGCTTTGGGTACGCCTTGGACAGGAGCTGCAATCTGTGTTGCTGTCAGCGCTTCATTGAATTGAAAAACTCGTCGTTGGACTTGGTGTTTTTCATCTTGTCGAGCATGAACTCGATGGCGCTGAGTTCGTCCATCGGGTGCAGCAGCTTGCGCAGGATCCAGATTTTCGCGAGCAGGTCCGGCTCGATCAGCAGATCTTCGCGGCGGGTGCCGGAGCGGTTGATGTCGATCGCCGGGTAGACGCGCTTTTCGGAGATGCGGCGGCTCAGGTGCACTTCCATGTTGCCGGTGCCCTTGAACTCCTCGTAGATCACCTCGTCCATCTTGCTGCCAGTTTCGGTCAGCGCGGTGGCGATGATGGTGAGGCTGCCGCCTTCCTCGACGTTGCGCGCGGCGCCGAAAAACCGCTTCGGACGCTGCAGCGCATTGGCGTCGACACCACCGGTCAGCACCTTGCCCGAGCTGGGGATCACGGTATTGTAGGCACGCGCCAGACGGGTGATCGAGTCGAGCAGGATGATCACGTCCTTCTTGTGCTCGACCAGGCGCTTGGCCCGCTCGATCACCATCTCGGCGACCTGCACGTGGCGTACGGCCGGTTCGTCGAAGGTCGAGCTGATGACTTCGGCGCGCACCGTACGGGCGATCTCGGTGACTTCTTCCGGGCGCTCGTCGATCAGCAGCATGATCAGGTGCGCTTCGGGATGGTTGTACTGGATGGCCTGCGCAATGTTCTGCAGCATCATCGTTTTGCCGGACTTCGGCTGCGACACGATCAGACCGCGTTGGCCCTTGCCGATCGGCGCGATCAGATCGAGCACGCGGCCGGTGATGTCTTCGCTGGAGCCGTTGCCGCGCTCGAGCTTGAACGCCTTGCGCGGAAACAGCGGCGTCAGGTTCTCGAACAACATCTTGTTCTTCGACGCTTCCGGCGGATCGCCGTTGATGTCGTCGACGCGAAGCATGGCGAAGTAGCGCTCGCCTTCCTTCGGGTGGCGCACGCGGCCGGTGATGTAGTCGCCAGTACGCAGGTTGAAGCGGCGGATCTGGCTCGGCGACACGTAGATGTCGTCCGGGCCGGCCAGGTAGGACTCATCGGCCGAGCGCAGGAAGCCGAAGCCGTCTTGCAGGATTTCCAGCACGCCTTCGGCCCAGATGCCGCCGCCGGAGCGGGCATGCGCCTTGAGCACGTTGAAGATCACGTCCTGCTTGCGCGCGCGGGCCACACCTTCGTAGACGCCCAGCGACTCGGCGAATTCCAGCAGCTGCGGCGCCTTCATGCGCTTCAGCTCGGTCAGGTTGATGACGCGATCATTGCTGCCCGGATCGGCGTTGTCGTCGTCCACCGGCAGGCCGTTCGGGTTTGGACGCGGATTGTTGTTGCCCTGCGGACGCTGCGACTGCTGCGGGTTGCGCTCGTTGCGACGACGACGGCCGCGGGGGTCGCGATCGCGCGGATTGTTGGGGTTGTTCGGGTTATTGCCTTGGTTCGGGTTGTGCCCCGGATTCTGGCCGCCGTTGGAACCGGCGTTCGGGTTCTGACCTTGGCCACCGTTGGGCTGGCCCTGATTCGACGAGGGCTGGTTTGGCTGACCCTGGTTTGAACTTGGGTTAGACCCGCTGGCGTTCGACGAAGGCTGATTCGACGAAGCCGTCGCTGACACGCCCTGATTCGATGAGCCCTGGCTGCCGCTATACGGCTGCGCTTGATTGCCGTCCCGAGGCGCGGCATTCGGATTCGGTGCCGGCGCCGTATTTCCCTGTGAGCCGGCATCGTTGCCGTGGCTACGCACAGTCGGCTCGCGCGATTCGTGCGGTGGGCGTGCTGGCGTCGCCTCGTTGTAGGAAGAATTTGCCGACGGCGCGCTTGCCGGTGCCGGTGCTGCGGCTGGCGGTGCACTGCGTTCGGTCATTGGCAACTGGGCCTGCGGCGTATGCGGTGCGGTCGATTTTTCGGCGGCTGCGGCTCGTGCGGCGGCCATCTCGGCCGCGGTGCGGCGCGGCGCACGCTGACGCGGCTCGGGCTTGCCTTCGGCTGCAGGCTTGGTATCGGCGCTTTTGGCGTCGTTGGGGTTTTTATTTTCGTTATCAGACACGGGCTATCCTCGCGGGGCGCCGTTGAACTTCAGGAGGGGTGTTTGTGCGTCGCGCAGAAGGCGCTCGGGAACAGGACTGTTCCGACGGACCAGTGGAATCTAGCACTCGTCAGGTGCCGGCGTAAAGCCTCATGCGCCTGCCGGACTTGGCCAGACAGGCGCGGTAAAGCGGTTTTGCTACGGTAAAATCAAATGGCCTTGTCGATCATCTGGGTCAGCTGACCTTTGCTCACGGCGCCAATCTGGGTCGCTTCGACCTTGCCGTTCTTGAACACCATCAGGGTCGGGATGCCGCGCACGCCATAGTTCCGCGGGGTTTGCTGGTTCTGATCGATGTTGACCTTGACCACGCGCAGCTTGCCCTCGTACTGCTTGGCCAGCTCGTCCAGCATCGGCGCAATGGCCTTGCACGGGCCGCACCATTCGGCCCAGAAATCGAGCAGCACGGGCGTATCGGATTTGAGCACCTGCTGTTCGAAGGCGTCGTCAGTTACATGGGTAATCAGGTCGCTCACGGGGATCTCCGAGGCTGGGGCGCGAAAAATCGCAATGGGAAATTAAATGGGGTGGCGGGCAGATAAATGCAAGGAGTGACGGCCGCAGGCTTTGATCAGCTACACTCACGTGCCCATGAAGCTAGAGTTGGGGCTGAAACAGAAGCATCGCCGAACGGGCAGGGCTTCATTCCAGCGCAACTCCGGGCACGATTCAAGGGCGGCCTTGCAAGCCGTCCGTCGGACCGCCGTCAAACCCGGCGTCGCCAGCCGCGGCGCGACCTTGCCGACTATCCGACAGTGAACCACCGCTTCGCTGCGCCCCGCGCACCCGTCCTGCACCGCCAGTCGCCGATATCCGGCGATTGAAGCGGGTGCAGCGCATCACGTCGCCAAAACGGCAGCTGTCGTTACGGCCAAGGCCTTTATTCCTCTTATGTCACAGACCGTACTCACCGATACCTTTTTCACCAACTTCGATCTTCATCCGCTGCTGCAGCAAGGCCTCGACGACAGCGGCTTTACCCGCTGCACGCCGATCCAGGAAATGACCCTGCCGCTGGCTCTGGCCGGACGCGACGTCGCCGGCCAGGCCCAGACCGGCACCGGCAAGACCTGCGCCTTCCTGGTCGCCATGATGAATCGCCTGCTGACCACGCCGGCCGTCGCCGAGCGCAAGGACAGCGATCCGCGCGCCCTGATCATCGCGCCGACGCGCGAACTGGCCATCCAGATCGACAAAGACGCCAAAGCCATCGGCCGCCACACCGGCCTGCGCAGCGCGCTGATCTACGGCGGCGTCGATTACGACAAGCAGCGCCAGCAGCTGAAAGATGGCTGCGACATCATCATCGCCACGCCGGGTCGGTTGCTCGATTACCACAAGCAGGGCGTGTTCGGCCTCAACGGCGTCGAGGTGATGGTGATCGACGAAGCCGATCGCATGTTCGACCTCGGCTTCATCGCCGACGTGCGCTTCATCTTCCGTCGTTTGCCGGCACGCGAGCAGCGCCAGGTGCTGCTGTTTTCCGCCACGCTGAGCCATCGCGTGCTGGAGCTGGCCTACGAGCACATGCACAACGCCGAAAAGCTGGTGGTCGAAAGCGACAATGTCACCGCCGACAAGGTGCGCCAGTTGGTCTACTTCCCGGCCAAGGAAGAAAAGCTGCCGCTGCTGCTGAACCTGCTCGAACGCACCGCGGCCGAGCGCAGCATCATCTTCGTCAACACCAAGGCCGCGGCCGAACGCGTCACTGATCGCGTGAAGCGTCAGGGCTACCGCGCCGGCGCGATCTCCGGCGACGTGCCGCAGCTGAAGCGGCAGAAACTGCTGCAGCGTTTCCAGGAAGGCCAGCTGGACATCCTGGTGGCCACTGACGTCGCCGCGCGCGGCCTGCACATTCCCGCCGTCAGCCACGTCTTCAACTACGACCTGCCACACGACGCCGAAGACTATGTGCACCGCATCGGCCGCACTGCGCGTCTGGGTGCCGAGGGCGATGCGATCAGCTTCGCCTGCGACCTTTACGCGATGTCCCTGCCGGATATCGAAACCTATATCGGCCAGAGCATCCCGGTGGCCAGCATGGATGCCGATCTGCTAATCATGCCCAAGCCGAAGGCGATGGACGCCGAGTTCGCCGCCAATGCGGCAGCTGATAGCGCCGAGTTCGGTGACATCGTGCCGCCGCGTCCGGGCGAGAAACCGCGTCGCCCGAACGGCGCCGGCGGTGGCAGTCGTGACGGCGGCCGCAGCAATGGTTCGCGTTCGTCCTCTTCCGCTGCGCGTCCGCCACGCGAGCGCCGGCCCGAGGTTGTGGCGGCGCGGGTCGAAGCGGCACCCATCGAAGTGCCGGTGCATGCGACCGAAGGTGTGGTTGCGTCGGCCTCCGCCAATCCGGTTGCTGCCGGTGGCGAAGCAGGTGATGTGGTGCGCAAGCCGCGTCGTCGTCGCGGTGGACGCAACCGTCGTCGTGAAGGTGGGGCAGAAACCGTCGATACGAATGGTCAAGGCAATGGCTCGGCGCCCGCCATCGCGAAGGAAGGCAACCGCGCACCGCGCGGCGAGCGTCGTCCACCGCGCGAGCGCAGCGGCGCGGAAAGTTCGGCCAATGGCGGTCGTCCATCGCGCCAGGTTGCGGCGACTTCGGGCAAGCCGGCTGGCGATGCCGCGAGCGCGAAAAAGCCCGGCTTGTTCAGTCGTCTGACCCGGCTGTTTACCGGCCGCTGAGTTCGGGGCTGGAACAGGCTCGGCGTCGCCGCGGCTGAAGCCGCGGCGACTGCCTTGCGCGCGCGGTCCGCTATTGGGTGCCAGCTTCCCTTATCCTTGCCGCTGACAACACGCACGCAGGTTCGGGGACGCTCGGTGATCCATTTTGATCAAGTC
>Ga0302310_10002893_pt1 | contig 13565 bp, 8 predicted proteins | sample III_Palsa_N1_2_FD_200451 | JGI IMG/M metagenome (GOLD analysis project Ga0302310, IMG submission 200451) | Peat permafrost microbial communities from Stordalen Mire near Abisko, Sweden - III_Palsa_N1_2 | ecosystem: Environmental > Terrestrial > Soil > Palsa > Peat permafrost | place: Sweden... | reverse complement strand
TCGACAGCCGCGTGGACGAACTGACCTGGATGACGCCAGCCACCAAGGCAAAGGCCAAGGCCAAGATCGCCACCACCCATGTGGGCGTGGGCTATCCGGAAACCTGGCGCAATTATGCCGACCTGACGATCAAGGCCGACGACCCGGTTGGCAACCATCTGCGCGCGGAGGAACACGAGTATCAGCACCAGAAGGCCAAACTCGACGCGCCGGTCGATCGCAACGAATGGTGGATGACCCCGCAGACCGTCAACGCGGTAAACCTGCCGCTGCAGAACGCACTGAACTTTCCGGCCGCGATTCTCGAGGCGCCGTTCTTCGATCCCAAGGCCGACCCTGCCGCCAACTATGGCTCGATCGGTGCAGTGATCGGTCACGAGATCAGCCACAGCTTCGACAATACCGGTGCCGAGTTCGATGCCAGCGGCAAGCTGGCCAACTGGTGGACGCCGGCTGACCAGGCGCACTTCAAGGCCGCCACGCAAAAGCTGGTGGCACAGTACAGTGCCTACGAGGCGCTGCCCGGCCTGCACATCAACGGTCAGCAGACGCTGGGCGAAAACATCGCCGACGTCTCCGGCCTCACCGTCGCCTATCTCGCCTATCACAAGTCACTCGGCGGCAAGCCCGCGCCGGTGATCGACAGGCTTACGGGGGACCAGCGTTTCTTCCTCGCGTTCGCGCAGTCATGGCGGGAAAAGACCCGCGACGCTGCGACGCGCGCGCAGGTGATTTCCGATGGTCACTCACCGGGCAATTTCCGCGCGCAGACCGTGCGCAATCTCGATGCATGGTACGACGCGTTCTCACCGAAGCCCGGCGAGAAGCTCTACCTCGCGCCGGACGATCGCGTGCGCATCTGGTAAGACCTGGCGGGCAACAGCAAGTGAGTGCGATGAAGCACTTCCTGTTGCCCGCAATCCTGAAAATATCAACGCCGCGAATTCGCCATGAAGTGGGTGACGTTACGCGATACCCAAGCCGTCGATGCCGGCAATTTGTGCCGCATCGAAACCGGCCAGCTCGGTAAAGCGGCGACCGCGTTCGGCGTAGTCCTTGAACTGATCGAAGCTCGGCGCACCGGGAGAAAGCAGGATCACGCCGTGCGGTGGCGTGCGTGCTCTTGCCTCGGCGATGGCGATGGCTAGGTCTTCGATGCGCACAATGAGGCAGGCAACGCCAGCAAGTCGCAGCGCGGCCTCGATACGCGCACCATTACTGCCCATGCAGACAATCGCATTCGGTGGTGTTGCACTCATGGCATCGACAAAAACGGCCCAGTCGACGCCACGATCAAAGCCACCCACCAGCACGGTGACCGGCAGGCCATGCACGCTTTCGATCGCAGCCAACGTAGCCTGCGGTGTGGTGCTGATGGAATCGTTGATCCAGTGAAATCCGTCGTGCTCGCCTAGCGGCTGCAGACGATGCGGCAACGGGCGAAAGCTTGCCAGCGCTGGTGCTGCGGCCAGCGCATCCATGCCGATATCGGCGAGCGCGGCCAGTGCAGCACAGGCATTCAATGCGTTGTGCAAGCCGGGCGCGGCCAGCTGAGGGGTGGGGAAAACATCTTCCGCACCACGCCGGATAACGTTCTCTGCCACATGCCAGCCAGACGGCTGCCCAAACAGTAAGCGGTGCGGATGAGCCTGCGTGCGCTCCAGCAAGGTCGGTTGCAACGCGTTGACCAGCAGCTGGCGCGATGCCGCCATCAATCGCAGCTTGTCGGTGACGTATTGCTCGCGCGAGCCATGCCAGTCGAGATGCTCTTCGTAAAGGCTGGTGATGACGCCCAACTCCAGCGAGGCCGCTTCGCCGGTCTGGAAACTCGATAGCTCGATCACCCACAGGTCAGCCGATTGCCTGCGCAGTTCGAGCAGCGGCAAACCGATATTCCCCGCCAGCGCGGTGCGCACGCCGAGCGATCGCGCGAGATGCGCGATCATCGCGCTGGTGGTGCTCTTGCCCTTGGTGCCGGTGACGGCGATCACGCGCGCCGCGGGATTTTCCGCGAACCACAGCGCGGTGCCCGAAGTGAACTGCGTGCCCTGCGCTTTCGCCGCGAGAATAGATGGCTTGTAGGCTGAAATACCCGGCGATTTGACCACAACGTCATAGCCGTCCAACTCAGACGCATCCGGCTCGCGACAGTGCACGACCAGTGCACTGTCGAAGCGGCGCGCCGCATCAATTTCCGATTCGCTGCAATACAGCGTCAGCGGCAGATCAGGCAGCTGCTCGCGCACCGCGGCGATCGTCGCCCTGCCCTCGCGACCGAAACCCCAGACCGCGACGCGCCGACCGGCCAGCTCGGCAATGCGCATCAGCCGATAGTCGCCAGCGCCGGCTGCAGGCGCGCCGGCACGCGATGCTCCACATCCGGCTGCAGCCACGGCTCCAGCGCCAGCTGCGCCGGATCGAGCTGCGACAGGATTTCACTGCGGAAGCGCGCGACCAGGGCATCCTCCTGCCACTCCGGACGCTGGCTCAGGGCGAACATGGCGGCGCGCGCCTCGGCACCTTCACCGACGCATTCGAACGGCTTGTGGTCCTGGTATTCCATCAGCGCATCGAAGCCGGCCGCCTGCGTTTCGTCGTCGAGCAGATTGCGCCCGAAGATGCCGAGCAGACGCGGCTTGGACAGGAACGGCGCCAGCGCCAGAAACACGAAATGGCATTTCGGACACTGGCCGCACCAGCGGTCGGCCGGCTTCGGGCCAAGCAGTTTGAAGTTGCGGTTGCAGCTGGAGAACGTGTCGAAGTACGGCGTGAGCTTGGCGAAGGCGCGGGTGATCGCCAGCTCCGAATACGGCCGCAGCAGCGAGCAATAATCCAGATCGGCCGCCACGTGCGTATGCAGCCAGTCACCCAGGAGCTGCTCGAACGCGTAGCCCTTGCTCCACTGGTGATTCACCTGCAGGCCGTCGTACTCCAGCGTAGCCACCGAGGCCGAACGTTCGTTGGCGAACGCGATGGAATCGTAGCCGTACAGAACGGCCGCCACCGCGAGGATCGCCGAGTTCACTGCCGTCACCGGAATATGCCCGTTCCACGCGCCGAGCCGATTCAGCTCGAACAGCCCGGGCGCCAGCTCACGCTGGATATTGAGCATCGGCAAACCGGTGCGCTCGGCGCAGGCCGCGATCAAGGGCGAATTGCCGACCCACACGGCGGTCGCGTCGCCGCCGATGGCCTTGATCGCCTCGACCGCGACCAGCGAATCCTTGCCGCCACCGATCGGCACGAGTGTGCGTTGCGGCAAGCCAAGCGATGCCGCCGCAGGCAACGCCGAGCCGCCACGTGGAAAGGCGATGCGTCCGCGCAGATCCAGACCGTTGCGGTACGCGAACTCGGCCAGTCCATGCAGATACAGTGCATCAAGCACGTCCGCCGTGGCGTCGTCGAGCGGACCATCTATCACTTCAATCGTTGGCGGCACGCCGGCCTTGTAGTAGCTGACGCCGGCGATCAGATGCAGTAGCTGCAGCGCGCGTGCAAACGCGTCGGCGCGCTCGGGTGGCAACGTCGGCGCATCGGGAAAATGGATTTTCTCGATCAGCTCGTCGCCATCGTCGAACGCATAGACCAGCTCGACTACACCATTGGAATAAGTGTGTCGGATGAAACGAAACACCTGGGTCAGGCGCGGTTGGATCACGTTTATCACCTGCAATTATTTCCGGCCGCCATGAACGTCAGTCCAGAATGATTTCTTCTGCCGGACCACGCAGATTGTACGGCGAAGACATCACCTGACCGTAGGCGCCGGTGGTGGCGATCAGCACGACGTCGCCCTCGTGGCTTTCCGGCAGGCGGCGGTCGCTACCGAGCACATCGCCGGATTCGCAGATCGGGCCGACGACCTGATACATCGCCGTGGCCGGTTCGTTGAAGCGCGTGAGGTTGACGATTTCGTGCCAGGCATCGTAAAGCGCCGGGCGGATCAGGTTGTGCATGCCCGCATCCACGCCCAGATAGCGCCAGCTGCCCTTGCCCTTGAGCTGGGTGACCTTGGCCAGCAGCACGCCCGCCTCGGCAACCAGAAAACGGCCGGGCTCCATCCACAGCTGATAGCGCGGATATAGCTGCTTGACCTCGGCCAGTGCCGCGCCGACCGCGTCGAGATCCAGCGGCTGCTCGCCGGGATGCGAGGGCACGCCGAGGCCGCCGCCGATATTAAGAAACTCCACGCTGGGAATGCGCTCCGCCAGGCTGGCGAGCTGTGCGTAGACCTCGGCCCAATGACCGGCTTCCAGCACGCCCGAACCCAGATGCGCATGCAGGCCGACGATGCGCGCATGACGCGCCGTAGCCAGATGCACGAACGCATCGAGCTGATCCAGCGGCAGACCGAACTTGCTGGTGCTGCCGCCGGTGCGCACCTTGTCGTGGTGGCCAGAGCCGCGACCCAGATCGATGCGCAGGCTGATGTCGTGACCGTCGAACGTCTCGACCCAATGTTCCATCGGATGCAGTGAGTCGAGCGTGACCATCACGCCAGCCTCGAGCGCATCACGGTAATCGCTGCGCGGCGCGAAGTTGGGGGTGAACAATCGCGGCGTCGACGCCGGCACGGTTTCGGCGACGCGCGCCAGTTCGCCGGGCGACACGCATTCCAGCCCCAGCCCTTCTTCGGCCAGCGCGCGCAGGATCGCCGGATGCGAGTTGGCCTTGATCGCATAAAACAGCCGATCCACCGGCAGCTTGGTCAGCAGCGCCCGCGCGCGTTCGCGAATGGTGCCCAGGTGATAGACGTAGCGCGGGCTGTGCTGCTCGGCCAGTTGCATCAGTTTGGCGCGATCGTTGATCCACCAGGCTTCATCGTGCGGGGCTGTTTCGGCACCGTAGATACCTTCCCAGGTCGGGCCGAACAGATCGGCATCGTCGGTGCGCATGGCGCCGGCGCGCACCAGCTGCTCGTGCAACTGCGGCAGCATTCCATCGACGACGTTTTCATCGACGACGAAGGTCAGGTTGAGGTTGTTCGACGACTGCGAAATCATGTGGACGCGGTGCTGGCCGAATTCAGCCATCACTGGGTTGAGCCGATGCAGCATCGAGCGCATGCCGCGCCCGACCATGGTCACCGCCGCGCACGGCGCGATGACCTTGACCCGACAGACTTTCGCCAGATCGGTTGCCAGCGCGGCGAGTACGTCGGAATCGAGCAGGTTTTCGGTCGGGTCCAGCGATACGGTGACGTTGGTTTCGGCCGAACCGATCAGATCCACCGACAGGCCATGCTGCTTGAACTGGTTGAACACGTCGGCCAGAAAGCCGACCTGCTGCCACATGCCGACCGACTCCATCGACACCAGCGTGATGCCCTTGCGCGTACTGATCGCCTTGATGCTCGGCGCCTCTTCGCGCAGCTCAGGACCGATGCGCGTGCCGGCCAGATCCGGCCGGTTGGTGTCCTTGATCAGCAGCGGCACGCGTGGCAGACGCAGCGGAGAAAGGCAGCGCGGATGCAACACCTTGGCTCCGGTGGTGGCGATTTCCTGCGCCTCTTCGTAATCGAGCCGACGCAGCAGGCGCGCGCCCGGCACCTGACGCGGGTTGGCTGTGAACATGCCGGCCACATCGGTCCAGATTTCCACCCGCAGCGCCTTCAGTACCGCACCGAAATACGAGGCCGAGGTATCCGAACCGCCGCGTCCCAGCAGCACCGTGCGGCCACCCTTGTTCGACGCATCGTCTGGATCGACGCCCTCGCGTGCGATGAAACCCTGGGTAATGAACACATCACCGCGCGCGGCCAGATGCGCTGCCAGCGCGGGATCGGGCTGCGAATCGACGATGGCGGAAAGCAGCCGCGTGCGCTCGTTCTGATTCGGCAGCGTCACTGCTTCGAGGCATTCGCGCGCATCGAGCCACTCAGTCGTTAGCCCGTTCGCGCTGAGAAACGCCGCACCCAGCGCGCTGGACATCAGCTCGCCGTGCGCCTGCACCTGCGCCTGCCAGGCCAGATCGCCGGTGCCGTGCGCGGCCAGGCCATCCAAATCGTGCAGCCGCGTGGCCAGCGTATCGGGCAGATCGAGCTGCATATCAGCCAGCAAATCATGATGTCGCCGTGCGATGGCTTGCGCAGAGAGCAGGCGAAGATCGGTGGCGGTCTGCGTACACAGCTGTTTCAGTGCGTCGGTGATGCCGGTGAGCGCGGATACCACGACCAGCACGCGAGCGCCCTCGGCGCGGCGGCTGGCAACCAGCTCGAGGATGTTCTGCCAGCGTGGCAGCGTGGCGACACTAGTGCCGCCGAACTTCATCACGATCCAGGGGGCGCCCGCGGGCAGTGGTGCAAGAGTGGTCTGGCTCACGGGCTTTGATTGTCGGCGATTGGGAAAGTCATCGTCCAAGTGTTGCGCTGGGATAAGAAAATGGCAATGGCCCGATATGATCAGACGTCTGGACGTTTAGACTTCCATCAATTTCATCAAGAAAGTCCAGACCTTCCAACTACGCCACCACGACCGGAATGCGCCCGATCTTCGCCTGCCATTCCTTTGGCCCGGTCTGATGCACTGACGTACCGAGCGAATCGACCGCCACCGTCACCGGCATGTCCTGCACGGTGAACTCGTAGATTGCCTCCATGCCCAGATCGGCGAAACCGACCACGCGCGACGCCTTGATCGCCTTGGCCACGAGATACGCCGCGCCGCCCACCGCCATCAGGTACACCGAGCGGTGCTTCTTGATCGCCTCGATCGCCGCCGGGCCGCGCTCGGCCTTGCCGACCATGCCGAGCAGGCCGGTTTCGGCCAGCACCTGCTCGGTGAACTTGTCCATGCGCGTGGCCGTGGTCGGGCCGGCCGGACCCACCACTTCGTCGCGCACCGGATCGACCGGTCCGACGTAGTAGATGAAGCGACCATTGAAATCGACCGGCAGCTTCTCACCCTTGTTGAGCATCTCGACCATGCGCTTGTGCGCGGCGTCGCGGCCGGTCAGCAGCTTACCGTTGAGCAGCAGCACTTCGCCGGGCTTGAAACTGGCAACGTCTTCCGGCGTCACCGTATCGAGATCGACCCGGCGCGCGTTGGTCGGGTTGTAGGTGAGCTTGGGCCAGTCTTCCAGCGACGGCGGATCGAGCGCGACCGGGCCGGAGCCATCGAGCATGAAATGCGCATGGCGCGTGGCCGCACAATTCGGGATCAGCGCCACCGGGAGGTTAGCGGCGTGGGTCGGATAATCCTTGACCTTGATGTCGAGCACCGTGGTGAGGCCGCCCAGACCTTGCGCGCCGATGCCCAGCGCGTTGACCTTGTCGTACAGCTCGATGCGCAGTTCTTCGGCGCGGTTGCTCGGGCCGCGGGCGATCAGCTCCTGGATATCGATCGGGTCCATCAGCGACTCCTTCGCCATCAGCATTGCCTTTTCGGCGGTACCGCCGATGCCGATGCCGAGCATGCCGGGCGGGCACCAGCCAGCGCCCATCGTCGGCACGGTTTTCAACACCCAGTCGACAATGGAATCGGATGGATTGAGCATGGCGAATTTCGACTTCGCCTCGGAGCCGCCGCCCTTGGCCGCCACGATCACATCGAGCTTGTCGCCCGGCACGATGCTGACGTTGATCACCGCCGGCGTGTTGTCTTTGGTATTGATGCGCTTGCCAGCAGGGTCAGCCAGGATGCTGGCGCGCAGCTTGTTGTCCGGATCATTGTAGGCGCGGCGCACGCCTTCATTGATCATGTCGTCCAGCGACATCGTCGCGTCCCACTGCACCTGCATGCCGACCTTGACGAATACCGTGACGATGCCGGTGTCCTGACACAGCGGGCGATGCCCTTCCGCGGCCATGCGCGAGTTGATCAGGATCTGCGCCATCGCATCCTTGGCGGCCGTGCTTTCCTCGCGCTCATAGGCGGCGGCGAGTCCCTTGATGTAGTCGACCGGGTGGTAATAGCTGATGTACTGCAACGCATCGGCAACGGACTGAATCAGATCGTCTTGCTTGATGATGGTCATGAGGCGGCTTTTGAGGATGGGCCAGTGCGGGCCGACGTTGAAGGGGAAGTGCCGTGCCCGGCCTCGATCTGCCGCGCACCACCCGCCTATTGTGCCGCAACCGAGCTGAGCGAATCTGACTGGACGATGGCGCAGGCGAGGCGCTTGCCACTTGAGGCGCGCTGGTACCATGGTTTCAGGTCTTTCCCAGCACAAGCCTCTGCCATGATCCGTCGCTTCCAGTACATCCAGCTCGACGTCTTTTCCAGTCGACTGTTCGACGGCAATCCCCTGGCTGTAGTTATCGATGCCGATGACTTGGATACCGACACCATGCAGCGCATCGCGCGCTGGACCAACCTCTCCGAGACCGCCTTTTTGCTCAAACCGACGCAGCCACAGGCGGACTACTGCGTGCGTATTTTCACCACTCGGCAGGAGTTGCCATTCGCCGGTCACCCCAGCGTCGGCAGCGCCTTTGTTGCGATCGAGGCCGGCAAGGTCGCTGCAGGCAAGCGCTCGCTGGTGCAGGAGTGCGAGGCCGGGCTGCTGCCGGTGCAAGTCGACGGTGAAGGCCAGTCGCGCATCATCCATGTGCAGGCGCCGCCGGCGACGATCGGCCGCTGCGATGAAGCCTTTGCTCATCGTGTAGCCGACGGCTTGCGTACCGTGGTTGACTCGGCGGCGATGCGTAAGGTCAACAACGGACCGGTATGGATCGTCTGCGATCTTGTCGAGGCCAGCATGGTGAGAACACTGAATCCAGACTTCCCCGCCCTCGCAACGATCTGCGAGCACGCGGCAGCGGTCGGTGTCTGCGTATTCGGGCATGAACGCGACGGCACCGCCGCCATGGCCGTGCGCGCCTTTTGTCCCGCCGACGGCATGCCAGAAGACCCTGTCACCGGCAGCGCTAACGCGGCGATCGCCGCATACCTGCTCGCTACCAATGGACTCTCCGCTTATGGCCCAAGCTACCTCGCAAGCCAGGGGCGTGAAGTGGCTCGAAATGGCACGGTCGAAATCAGCGCCGATATCGCCACCTCTGCGATCACGATCGGCGGGGCATGTGTCATTGGCGTACGCGGCGAGCTTATTTTGAATTGAGCCACGTCTCGACAAGTAGCCATGAAAAAAATAGCAACGGCCGCTTTTGCGGCCGTTGCTATTTGATCCACATTTGAAAAACGTGTTCGATTAAAAACGGTATTCGGCAAAACCCGAATACACGCTGATGCTCTCGTTACCTTTCAATTCGCCGCTGTTGATGCGCGCGTGATAGCCGTCATAAGCTAGACCCAGACTGAAATGCTGGTTGAAGTCGTAACCCACAGCGGCGCCAAGATAACCGCCGTTACCGTGAAAACGCTCTGAGCCGAAGTCTCCGACGTTGACGTCCAATGATGAGTGGAAAAGGCCTCCGCGCGCGGAGACAAACATGTGATTCTCGAACTTGTACTTGAGGTTCAGACCAACCAGCGGCCCGCTGACTTTTTCGCTGACTTTTTCGCTCAAGCCCGGCAAATCCGAATACAACCGGGTAGAGGCCGTGCCGAGATCAACGTAGCCGGCTTCCACACCAAAATCGACTACGTCGCTCTGCCAGCTGTAGCCGGCGCGAATTGCACCGCTGGTGTCGGTGTTATTACTCAATCCGCCATCGTGAAAGGTCGACTGACCAAGATTGCCGTTGATGAAAAACGCCCCCGGATCGGCCGCGAATGCGCTACCCGAGGCAGCCGCCAGCACGCCGGCAACGGCGATCATTTGAATATGCTTCTTCATGTTTTCCCCTGTATTGGTGCTTCCCGCCCGCCGCCTCATGCATGCGGACGACGCATTCTCACAAAGTCACGCGACTTAGGGAATCCGTATCGAATGGCACGGCCGGTATTGCACGTCACGCCGTGATGCAGCCACCATGGGAAATCAACATCAAGGACATAACATCCCATGCCGACCGCCGAGCCGGGTTACCAGCGCAGCCTGCGTCCTTGGGACGCCGCCCTGATCGTGGTGGGCGGCATTATCGGCGGCGGCATTTTTCTCAACCCCGGCATCGCGGCGCAACGCACTGATTCCGGACTGACGCTCTTGTTGATGTGGGTGGGCGCCGGCGTACTCACCCTGATCGGTGCACTCTGTTACGCCGAACTGGGCGCGCGGCGACCGCAGGCGGGCGGCAGTTATGTGTATATGCGCGAGGCGTTTGGTCCGCTGGCGGGTTTTCTGTTCGGCTGGACCATGTTGCTGGTCATCTACTCCGGCTCCAGCGCTGCAGTGGCGACGATCTTCGCCAGCTACGCCTGTGCCCTGTTCAGCCTGCCGACGGCGACCTGGGGATTGCCGCTGACGGTGGGCGCGCTGGTCATCGTCGCTGGCCTGAACCTGTTTGGATTGAAGCTCGGCGCGCAGATCCAGAACGTATTCGCCTTGCTCAAGCTGCTGGCGGTGGCGGCGCTCGTGGTGTGCGGGCTGTTTCTCGCTGGTGCGGGTCATGGTCAGGTGCTGGCAGCGGACCCGGCACGGCACGGCGTCGGTTTCATGAGCGCGGCTTTGCCGGTGCTGTTCGCCTATTCGGGGTTCACCTATCTCAACAACCTGGCTGGCGAGATCCACGATCCGCAGCGCACCCTGCCGCGTGCGCTGATGCTGGGCATGTTGCTGGTGATCGTCGCCTATGTACTGGTCAACGTGGCCTACCTCGCCGTGCTGGGACACGACGGCCTAGCAAAAAGCCACGCGCCGGCCGCTGACGTGATGCAACAGGTATTCGGCCCGCTCGGCGCGCGTGTGATTGCACTGGGCGTGGCGATTTCCGCGCTCGGCTTCTGCAACATCACGCTGGTAGCGGGTGCGCGCGTGCTGCAGGTAATGGGCGAGGACGGCCTGTTTTTCCGCTCGGTGGCACGGCTGCATCCGCGTTACCACACGCCGAATATTGCGCTGCTGCTGCTCATCGCGTGGTCGATCGTGCTTGCGCTCTCTGGCACCTATGGCCAGCTGCTGGATTACGCCACCTTTGGCGACTGGCTCGCCTGCGCCGTGGGCGTAGCCACCCTGTTCTGGTATCGCCGTCATGATGACGGCTCTGCCCGCTTCCGCGTGCCCGGCTATCCGCTGATGCCACTGATTTTCATCGCGGTGATCGCCTGGGTGGTGCTTGCCACGATGCGCGACAACCCCATGAATGCGGGTATCGGGCTCGCCATTATCGTCGCCGGAGTGCCGGTGTATTTCATCTGGCGTCGCCTGTTCGGCTCCAAGCTGTAACGTTTGCCACACGTGGCGCCGGCTATTCGGCTTGAAACCGTAGCGTTTGCCACAAGTGGCGCAGGCTATTCAGCAGCGCCCGCCTAAGCAATGCGACAATGTCTGTACAGATTTTGAGGAGATTTTGAATGGCGCTTGCGCAAGCCCACGCCCTGCCGGCCACCACCGACACCATCGTGCCCGACAAAATCCGCGACGGCATTGACCTGCAGATCAACGGCGAGCACTACCGCCATACCGGTGATCCGCAGATGCCGCTGCTCTGGTACCTGCGCGATGTGCTGCGGCTTACCGGTACGAAATACGGCGGCGACCACGGCGAGAACGGTGCCGATCTGGTGTTGCTCAACGGCAAGGCGTCCTCTGCCATTTCAGCCCCCGTCGCCAAGCTGGCCAACGTGCAAATCACCACTGTGGAAGGCCTGGCCGCGAACGACGGCACCCTGCATCCGGTGCAACAGGCCTTTATCGACGAAGATGCCATCGGCTGCGGCTACTGCACGCCGGGCTGGATCATTGCCTCGGTCGACCTACTTAAACGCAAGAAGCAGCCCAGCGACGACGACATCGACACCTTGCCCAACGTCTGCCGCTGCGGCTGCCAGACGCGCGTGCGCCGCGCGATAAAACGCGTGGCTGCCGGCAAGGCCGGCCTGCCATGAGCGATCAAAACAGAAACCAGGGTATCCGGCTCTCGCGCCGCCGTTTTCTGCAGGTGCTTGCCGGCAGTGCCGGCGCGCTGGTCATCGGCATCCGCATGGCTGATGCCGCCGATACCGACGCACCGCTGCCGCCATCGCTGCTCGGCGACACCTTCTACGGCATCGGCGCCTACGTGCGCATCGACACCGATGGCAATGTGTTGATCGGCGTGCGTGATCCCGATACTGGCACGGGCGTTGCCACGGCCTTGCCACGCATCATCGCCGACGAGCTCGACGCCGACTGGAATCGTGTCAGCGTGCTGTCGTTAGGCTTGGGCGTCAGCAACAACAATGGCCAGCCAAGCTGGATCTACGGTCGGCAAGTGGGTGGCACCGGCGGCTCGATTTCAGCTGCCTGGGCCGATCTGCGTCAGGCTGGTGCGGTCGCGCGCTGGCTGCTGCTGCAGGCCGCCGCGCGTCGCCTTGGCGTGCCAGCGGATCGCCTGCGCTGCGAGTCCGGCACCGTGATCGCGCTGGACGGGCGCCGCTTTACCTACGGCAGCCTGGTCGAAGACGCCAGCAAGATCGACATGCCCAACAGCGTGCCAGCGTTGAAAACCGCCGAACGCTACCAGTTGATCGGCAACCCCGCCGGCGATGTCGACGCGCGCGAGATCGTCACCGGCCAGACGCGCTTTGCGATCGATCAGCAGTACGGCGATACGCTGACCGCGGTGGTCGTGCACTGCCCTTGGCCCGACGGCTCGCTCGATGGCATCGATTTCACCGAGACGCTGGCCGTCAAGGGCGTGGTGAAGGTGCTGCAGCTCAACCCCGAAGCCGGCCAGCAGACCGGCGCCACGCTGAGCACGATTGCCGTGGCAGTGGTTGCTGAAGACACCTGGTCCGCCTTGAAAGGTCGCCAGAAGCTCAAGCTCAAATGGAAACCGGGCGCCAGCAACAGCGAGAGCAGCGATACGCTGGAACAGCAGGCTAGCGCCCTGCTCGCCGGCAAGACCGACCCCACCACCCGCGTGCGCAACGACGGTGACATCGATGCTGCGGGAAAAAAAGCCGCACGCCGACTCGAAGCCACTTATTTTCAGCCATGGCTGGCGCACGCCACAGCCGAACCGATGAACTGCCTGGTGCGCGTGGAAAAGGACAAGGCCACCCTGGTTGTGCCGACGCAAGCGCCGCAAAAAGCCTGGGCCGTGGTGCACCGCCTTACCGGCCTGTCACCCGACCAGATTCAGATCAGCGTACCTCGCGTAGGTGGTGGCTACGGTCGCCGGCTCGATCACGATTACGTAGCCGAAGCGGTGATGCTCGCGACCAACAAGGACATCAACAAATCCGTGCGCCTGATCTGGACATCCGATCAGGATCTCACCCACGACTACTACCGCTCCGGCAGCGTGCACCAGCTCAGCGTGATCATCGATCACAAGCGCCAGATCACCGGCTGGAACCAGCGCATGGCCAGCGCCTCCACCCTGGTCAACCGCGGCGTACCGGACAGTCGCCTGTGGACGTCCGAGGTTGACGTCGACCAACTGCCCGCCGCACTGGTGCCCAACTATCGCAGCGACTGGTACGCGCAAACCTCGACCATGCCGCGCGGCCCCGCGCGCAGCATGCCGCACCTCAGCAACGCCTTCGCGGTGGAAAGCTTCATCGACGAAATCGCGCACA
>Ga0302310_10002890_pt1 | contig 13569 bp, 8 predicted proteins | sample III_Palsa_N1_2_FD_200451 | JGI IMG/M metagenome (GOLD analysis project Ga0302310, IMG submission 200451) | Peat permafrost microbial communities from Stordalen Mire near Abisko, Sweden - III_Palsa_N1_2 | ecosystem: Environmental > Terrestrial > Soil > Palsa > Peat permafrost | place: Sweden... | reverse complement strand
TTCGTCGACCAGCGCCGCCAGCGTAGCGATCGTAATATGGCGTCGGTCCACTTCGAAGAAGTCACGTAAGGCTCCACGGGTATCACTGCGCCCGAATCCGTCGGTGCCGAGCGCAACAAATCTGGCGCTAACGTAGGCTGCGATCATTTGCGGAAGCGCGCGAACATAGTCCGTCGCTGCAATGATCGGCGCATCGCCACCGAGCAACTTCGCAATATGACTTTCTCTCTGCTCATCCATCGGATGAAGTCGATTGCGGCGCTCTACCGCACGTGACTCACGCGCCAGTTCGCTGAAGCTTGTAACGCTGAAAATCTCGCTGCCAATCCCGAAATCCGAAGCAAGCAGCTCCGCTGCCGCGATGACCTCCCGCAATATTGCGCCCGACCCCAATAGCCGCACACGACAGGCACCGTCCGAAGCGCCCCGAAGCCGATACATGCCTTTGACCACGTGCTCCGCGATCCCAGTCGGCATTGACGGCTGCGCGTAGTTCTCATTCATCACGGTGACGTAGTAAAACTCGTCGGCCTGCTTCTCCATCATCGCGCGCATGCCGTGATCCATGATTACAGCAAGCTCGTAAGCATATGTCGGATCGTAGGCGCGGCAATTCGGTATCGTGGCTGCTATTAAATGGCTGGTGCCGTCTTGATGTTGCAACCCCTCGCCACCGAGTGTCGTCCTTCCGGCGGTAGCGCCGAGCAGAAATCCACGCGCGCGCTGATCAGCTGCGGCCCAAATCAAATCGCCCACCCGCTGGAATCCAAACATCGAGTAGTAGATGTAGAAGGGCAGCATGGGCAGATTGTGAACGCTGTAGGAGGTTGCAGCCGCCACCCAGGACGACAGCGCGCCAGCCTCGGTGATCCCCTCTTCGAGCAGCTGGCCGGTTCGCGATTCTCGGTACGAAAGCATAGATTTAGCATCTTCCGGCTCATAGAGCTGCCCGACGGGCGAGTAGATCCCGATCTGCCGGAAGAGGTTTGCCATTCCAAAAGTTCGCGCCTCGTCGGCAACGATGGGCACGATTCGTGGACCCAGAGTGGTGTCTCGCAGCAACGACCCCAGCATTCGGACCGCCGCCATCGTGGTGGACATCTCCTTTCCGTCTGCTTGCACTGCAAACTGCGCGTAGCTGTCGATCCGCGGCACCGGCAGAGAGACAGCGTTTCGCCGCCGACTTGGCATAAGTCCGCCAAGTGCGCTGCGCCGTTCACGTAAGTAAGTCAGCTCCGGGCTGTCCTGCGCGGGTTTATAGAACTCGAGATTGGCCACCGCCTCATCGGTGAGCGGCAGGCGAAAGCGATCCCTGAATGCCTTGAGCGCGTCGACATCCAGCTTTTTGGCCTGGTGCGATGTCATGCGGGACTCACCGGCCTCCCCCATCCCATAGCCCTTTTTAGTCTTCGCCAAAATGACTGTGGGACGCCCCTTATGGGCACGCGCTGCCGCGAACGCCGCGTAGAGCTTGCGGAAATCGTGCCCGCCGCGTTTCAGTGCGTTGATCTCCGCGTCCGACATTGATTCAACCAACGCGCTCGACTCCGGATCCACCTGGAAAAAATTCGCGCGATTGTAGTCTCCGTCCTTGGAGCCGAGGTTCTGATACTGGCCATCGACGGTTTGTGCGAACCGGCGCAACAGTACGTGGTTTGTGTCCCGCGCGAAAAGCGAATCCCACTCGGATCCCCATAGCACCTTGATCACATTCCATCCGGCACCGGTAAACAGCGATTCCAGCTCCTGAATGATCTGTCCGTTGCCGCGTACCGGTCCGTCCAGGCGCTGCAAATTACAATTCACCACGAAGGTGAGATTGTCCAGGCCCTCCCGCGCTGCCAATGTAAGACCCGCCACCGACTCGGGCTCGTCCATTTCACCGTCTCCGAACACACCCCACACGTGGCGTCCTGCCGTGTCCTGAAGGCCCCGGTGTTCGAGGTAACGCATGAATCGCGCCTGATACACCGCGTTAATCGGACCGATGCCCATCGAGCCCGTTGGGAACTGCCAGAAATCCGGCATGAGCCAAGGATGGCAATAAGAGCACAACCCCTCACCCCCCACTTCTTGTCGGTAGTGGGCAAGGTGTTCTTCGGTGAGACGCCCCTCGAGAAATGCACGTGCGTAGATCCCAGGAGCCGAATGTGGCTGATAAAAAACCAGATCCCCGCCTGATTGCTCCGACGGCGCTACAAAGAAATGATTGAAACCGACCTCGAAGATTTCCGCCGCGGACGCATAGCTGGCAATGTGACCACCGAGATCCCCATAGGCCTGATTCGCTCTAACGACCATCGCAAGGGCGTTCCAACGAATCACCGAGGTGATCCGTTCTTCGAGAGCGAGATCGCCCGGATATCCACCCTGTCGGTCGACCGGGATGGTATTCCGGTAGGCGGAGTACGGCTGGACCGAGTTGCGCATACCCCTGCGCCGCATTTGCTCCTCGAGCTCATTTAGCAGATAAAGAGCCCGCTCGCTCCCTCCTTCACGGATGACGCTGTCCAGCGATTCGAGCCATTCTCGAGTTTCCAGCGGATCCATATCTTGCGGCACTTCGTGTTGACCGTTAGGTGACTTGTAATTCGCGCTCACAATCCCTCCCCAGCTCCGATGCGGATCATTGGTGCCTTAAAACAATGGGGACGCCACCGAATAATCGGACGCTTTGGCCAACGACCTCTAGCCGAAAGCACCCATTGCTCGCGCCCATTTTCCTTCACTGGGACGGAGGCGGCGCGGCTGCCCGAGATAGATCGAGCGCCACATCCAGAAGCATATCCTCCTGTCCGCCGATCAACTTTCGGCGGCCGGCCTCGATCAACACGGCGCGAGGATCCAGATTGAACTTCAGAGCCGCAGCCTCGGCGTGGCGTAGGAAGCTCGAATACACGCTCGCGTAACCAAGCGTGACGGTTTCGCGATCAACACGAACCGCGCGCTCCTGAATTGGACGCAGCAGATCGTCGGCGGCGTCCTGCAGCTTGAACAGGTCGCACCCGTGCTCCCAACCGTAGCGATTGGCGACCGCGATGAACGCTTCGATCGGGCAGTTGCCGGCACCCGCGCCCATTCCTGCCAAGGACGCATCGACCCGCGTTGCGCCGTTCTGAACAGCGACTATCGAATTGGCAACGGCGAGTGACAAGTTTTCGTGTGCGTGCATCGCGCGTTGTGTACTCGGTGCAAGGGTACGGTCCAGCGCCTGGAATCTCGCCGCCGTATCGTCCATCGTCAAGGCGCCCGCAGAATCGGCAATGTAGATGCAATCAGCCCCGTAGCTCTCCATTTTCTTTGCCTGACCCGCGACAAATTCTGCGTCTCGCGCGGAAGACATCATTAAGAAACCCGACGTATCGAGACCAAGGCTCTTAGCCTCTGCAATATGCTGCGCGGCGATATCTGCCTCGGTACAAAAGGTTGCGATGCGGACCGATTGGATTCCTGCGTCGCGCGCGCGCCTTAAGTCCTCGATTGTGCCAATGCCCGGCAGCAGAACGGTGGTGAGCTTGGCCCGCCTACAGACCTTCGCAGCGGCCTCGATATACTCGAAATCACAGTGCCGGCTCAAGCCGTACGCGATACTCGAGCCGTTGAGCCCATCTCCGTGCCCAACCTCAATCGCGTCGACCCCAGCTTCGTCCAAAGCTTCCGCGATGGCACGGACGTGCCCGAGATCATATTGCTGCCGGATTGCATGCATCCCGTCGCGCAGTGTCACATCGAGTATGTAGAGCCTTGGCATATAAACCTCAGTGTGTCCAGCCGCGCAATTCCGCAAGCCGTTCAGCGGTCTTCAGTGCGGCGGACGTCATGATGTCGAGATTTCCCGCATAGGCCGGGAGGTAATCGGCGGCACCGGTGATCTCGAGAAAAACTACGACCTTCAGACCGACAAAGGGCGGATCGGGCACCGTCATCGGCAACGCGGCGTTGGGCTCATATCGCTGGAATTGGATCTCCTGCTTGAGCCGAAAACCGGGAACATATGCCTGCACGGTCCGCACCATCGCATGGATGGAATCCGATACCGCAACCTCATCCGCCGGATCGCATAGGCAAAACACGGTATCGCGCATGATCAGTGGAGGGTCTGCGGGGTTGAGGACGATGATCGCCTTCGCACGACGCGCGCCGCCGACGGTTTGCAGTCCGCGTGCCGTGGTCTCGGTGAACTCGTCGATGTTGGCGCGCGTTCCGGGGCCCGCTGACTTCGAAGCGATGCTCGCCACGATCTCCGCGTAGCGCACCTGCGTGACGCGGCTGATCGCCGCGACGATCGGGATGGTTGCCTGACCACCGCAGGTGACCATGTTCACATTCGGCTCGCCTAGGTGTGCATCGAGGTTGACCGGCGGCACGACGTAAGGACCTATCGCCGCCGGCGTAAGGTCGATAATCTGCTTACCGTGCCGACGGAGCAGCATATCGTGCCGGGCATGTGCGCTTGCAGAGGTCGCATCAAATACCAGCCGGATATCGGAGAGGCAATCCATCCGTAGCAGGCCGTCAATCCCTTCGTGGGTCGTGGCCACGCCGAGCTTCGCGGCACGCGCGAGGCCCTCAGACGAAGCGTCCACGCCTACGAGGGCGGCAATTTCCAGGGTATCAGAGCGGCGCAGGAGCTTCATCATGAGGTCCGTGCCAATATTGCCCGATCCGATAACCGCACATTTCACACGCATTTTTTAACTTCCTTCATTCAACTTGCCGCTCAGCGCGAGCGCAAGGTTTCGTCACGCAGCACGCGCCCCAGCGCCGTAATTCCACGAACGATCGCATCATCCGGTTGGGTGGCAAAACTGACTCGAGCATGGTTCGTCTGTTGGTCGACTGGGAAAAATGTGGCTCCAGGCACGTAGGCAACCTTCGCCTCTGGCAAGGCGCGTTCCTGCATGAAGCGTGCTGTGTCGAACCGTTCCGAAAACGACAGCCAAGTGAACAAGCCGCCGTTCGGATTCGTATACGCAACGTCTGCGGGAAACGTGCGGCGAATAGTGTCGAGCATCAATTCCTTCTTGCCCCGGTAATGGCTGGCGATCATCGCTACGTGCTTGTCAAGGTCAAACGTCTCGAGGAGCTTCGATACTGCAGCCATGTTCAACGTGCTGCATTGGGTATCCGCAGCGAGCTTCAACAGGCCGAGTTTCTCGATCAAAGGTTCGGACGCAACGATCCATCCAAGACGCAAACCCGGGGCGAGGATCTTGGAGAAACTTCCGATGTGCACGACTCGCTCTTCGGTATCGAGACTTTTGAGCGTTGGAAGGGATTCGCCGGAAAATCGGATATCGCGATACGGTGTGTCTTCGACCACGACGACGTTGTGACGGTTGGCTAGATCGATCACGGCACGCCGACGCTCAACGCTCATTGTGACGCCGGTGGGATTTTGGAAATCCGGGATCAGATAGATCAGTTTTGCACCCCGGTCCGAAGCGAGAATGGACTCGAGCCGCGCGGTGTCTACCCCCTCCTCCTCCATCGGTGCGACGGCGTACCGCGGTTGGCAGGGATTGAACGCAATTAGTGCGCCGAGAAACGTCGGATTTTCCGTGACGATCAAGTCGCTCGGATTGACCAACAGTTTGGAGATAAGATCCAAGCCCTGCTGAGCGCCCTGGACGACTAGTACGTTACGCGTTGTGCACGGGACGCCATCGCGCTGCATCCTTGCGGCGATCTGGGCGCGGAGCGATTCGAGACCCGTTGATGTCGTGTATTGAAGCGCTGAGGAACTGGGATCGGCCAACACATCTTCATATGCCTGCGCGAGTTCTTTGCGCGGGAAATACGCTGGATCAGGGTAGCCGCCGCCGAACGAGATGAGTTGGGGATCAGCGCCGAGGCGCAATAGCTCACGGATCGCGGACGGTTTCACGACGTTCATTCGTTCGGCGAATTTGGACGACATGCTCATATTGAGTACCAATGTGCGATACGGGAATACCGGCAGCAACAATTCACTAGATGCGTTGAAGGTCGAGGAACATCAGCCAGGGATCAATTTTAGGAGCGTTGAGCCGGGCATGGGTTTCATTATCTACACGGTTGATGCAATATATGAAACGTACGTTACACCAGTTGGAGATTACCGCAATGAACGTTAATGAGCTGGATCGGACGGATTTAAGGATCCTCGATTTGCTGCAGCGAGACGCATCACTTTCGGCCGCGCAGGTTGGAGAGCGCGTGGGTGTGACAGCACCGACTGCGTGGCGGCGGATCACGCGTCTAGAGAAGGTAGGAGTTATCACCGGGCGCCACGCGGCGATTAATCCGAAGAAGGTCGGGATCGGACTGACAGTCTATGTCAGGGTCAAGCTCGTCAATGGCGGCCGCGAGGCCCTGATGAACTTCGCCCACGCGATCGAGAAACTTCCAGAGGTAGTCGAGTGCGTAACGATAACCGGTGATGCTAGTTTCTTGCTGCGGGTACTCGTCAAGGACACTGCCGCGTATGACGCTTTCTTTATCGACGCTTTGTCGGCGCTTCCGGGTTTGCTGTCGACGGACTCCGCAATCGTTCTTTCGACCATCAAGTCCAGCCCACTTCTGCCGCTCGGGAACGTCGCGAGGCGCGCAACGCTTGCGCGGAGCAGTGTGCAATAGAATCAACAATATATTCAATTAACTGTAATAAATATTAAGTATTTGAGGAATATTCGAACTATATTGAAACAACTGCTCTGTCGCTCAACTGTAAGATTGCAAACGGAGGTAATGGTTTTGCAGAGAAGATTAATACAGGTCGCGCTTTGCGCCGGTTTTGCGCTTCTGGTCACTGCGGCTGGTGCGACTGATCCAGGCGCCCCTACTTTGCCCACTCTCGAGTCTGCGTACGAGGCGATTCACGGCCGTCCGTTCGTCGATCTAACTCATACGTTCTCTTCGAGCATTCCTCATTGGAAGGGGTTTCCTAACGAGAAAAGCCGGACGCTCTACACAGTAGCTAAGGACGGCTTCTACGCGCAGATATTCACGCACGTAGGCCAGTGGGGAACTCACGTAGACCCACCCGCCCATTTTCACGATGGACTGAAGACTGTCGACCAAATAGACATCAAGCAATTTATTCTACGACTCGTCGTGCTCGACATTCACGAACAGGCGGCGTCAAACCCTGACTACGTTGTAACGATGAACGATGTACGTGCGTGGGAGCAGCGCCACGGCGTTATTCCCAAAAATACATTCGTCGCGCTTCGTACTGACTGGGCGAAGCGCTGGCCAGACGCGGCGGCGCTGCAGAACCGCGACCCGAAAGGCGTGTCGCATTATCCGGGTTGGAGCATCGAGGTGCTGAAGTACCTCTACGAGGAACGCGACACGGCGGCGACGGGGCATGAGACCACCGACACGGACCCTGGCATCGCCGCATCCACAGGCGACTTTGCACTAGAGAGCTACGTTCTCGGAACAAACCATTTTCAGATCGAGATGCTCGACCACTTGGATCGAGTGCCGGAATCCGGCGCGCTGATCTTTGTGAGTTTCCCGAAGCCGGAGCACGGCTCAGGTTTTCCGGCACGCGTGGTCGCAGTGCTACCCTGATGGACAACACGAAAGCACCTCCGATGGTCGCATCGTCGGCCTACCCTTCACTAGAAAATGGCAGCGGTCAGCCGAATTCAGCCGGATTCCTGAAGCGCGATATCGGTCGCTGGTCGCTATTGTTTACCGGCCTGAGCTCGATGATCGGGTCTGGCTGGCTGTTCGGCGCGGAACGCGCGGCATCGCTCGCTGGACCTGCGGCAATATTTGCTTGGCTGATCGGTGCATTTGTAGTCCTTGTGATTGCAACTGTCGCGTCGGAACTCGGAGCGATGTTTCAGGTTTCCGGCGGACTGACACGCTACGCGCAGGTCACACACGGTGCGCTGGTGGGGTTCCTGACATCGTGGTCGAACTGGATTTCGATCGTCAGCGTGATTCCAATTGAGGCGGAGGCCTCGATTCAGTATATGAGCTCGTGGCCGGCGCCGTGGGCCAGGGCACTGTTCATCAACGGCGAGCTCACACTTCCTGGTCTCGTGCTTGCCGGAGCGCTGGTGGTCGTCTATTTCCTGCTGAACTTCTGGGGAGTGAAGCTTTTCGCACGGTCGAACACCCTAATCACCTTGTTCAAACTCGTCGTCCCGTCGCTGACCAGCATTGCGCTGATCGCCGCCTCCTTTCACTCCGGCAATGTTATCGGCACCACCGACGGAGGATTTCTGCCGTACGGAATGTCCGGGTTGTTAACGGCTGTGGCAACGTCGGGCATTATTTTCGCTTTCAACGGATTCCAAAGTCCGTTGAACCTTGCTGGCGAGGCCAAGAATCCTGACAGGGCTATCCCGTTCGCCATCATCGGCTCGGTGGTGATCGGAGGCATCACCTACGTGCTCCTGCAAATCGCGTATCTCGGCGCAATCGGTCCCGAACACCTTCAACACGGTTGGGCGCACGTAAGCTTCTCGTCGCCGTTCGCCCAACTGGCACTCGCGTTCAATCTCAATTGGATTGCACTGATGCTATACGCCGACGCATTCGTGTCGCCGAGCGGCGCCGGCATCACGGATATGGCAACCACATCCCGGATGATACTCGGCATACAACAGAATGGTCTCGCGCCCGCGATACTCGGGCGCATTCACCCGGTGTACGGAGTGCCACGGCCGTCCCTGTGGTTCAATTTAGCGGTTTCATTCGTTTTCCTATACTTTTTCCGCGGCTGGGGAAAGCTGGCCGGCACGATTTCCGTGGCCACGGCGATCTCATTCCTGATGATCCCGATCTCTGCGATGTCACTGCGCCGAACGTCCCCCGAGCTTCGCCGCCCTGTGCGCGTCCCCCTGATGGGTGTGATGGGGATGCTTGCGTTCGTATCTGCGACGGAATTGCTGTACTGGGCGCGGTGGCCACTGACCGCCGAAGTCATCGCCCTTTTGATTGCGCCGTTGCCGATCTATTTTTGGTACCGGCGGGGTGAGCGTGCCCGATTGCTGCCCGCGGAGTTTCGCTGCGCGATCTGGTTGCTGTTGTTCCTGCCAACCATCGCATTTATCTCTTGGGCGGGCAGCCCGGAATTCGGCGGAAACGGCCTGCTCTCCTACGGCTGGGATATGTTGGTTGTCGCGATCGTAGCAGCAGGTTTTTGCCATTGGGGCACGCACGCCGCACTGCCGATCCCGACGGTCGGCGATTTACTTCCAAGTGAACGGCCACTCGTTGCGACGGCTGGGCAAAGCAAGTCGACCTGTGGATAGGGAATTCTGGGCGTAGCGCCCGCGACGCGCCAAATGGTCGCGGACGCCGCCGCGGTACGGTGATTTATTTGGGAATCGACTAAAAGAACCTAGGGGATCGTTGTCATGAATGGCTCTTTAAAAACTTCCGTGCTCTTCTCTCTTGGCCTACTCGGGGTCGCGTCGAACGCTTCGGCACAGTCGGCCAACTCGGCCGATGCACCAAAAGAGACAGCCAAATCCGACGCCATTGAAGAGATCGTTGTAACTGCGCAGAAGTACAACTCAACCATCCAGAACACGCCGATCAGCATGTCGGCCCTGAGCGGTGACCAGCTGATAGCTGCCGGCCTCACGAGCATCGAAGATGTCGCGCACGATGTCCCGGGCCTGTCGATGCGCTCGGCCGGTCCCGGACTCACGGAATTCGAGGCACGTGGCCTCGCCTCGACCGGCGGCGCATCGCCAACGGTCGGCTTCTATCTCGATGAAATCCCGCTGTCGCCACCCGCGCTGTCCCAGTCTGGTAAGGTGGTGATCGACCCGAACCTCTATGACATCGATCGCATCGAAGTGCTGCGCGGCCCGCAGGGCACGCTATACGGATCAGGCTCGATGGGTGGCACGATTAAGATCGTCACCAACCAGCCTAAGATTGGGGTCTTAGAGGGCAGCACGCAGGCGACCGGCTCGTATACTGACGGTGGCGGTCCGAACGGCAGCGCCAACCTCATGCTCAACCTGCCGCTTGGCGACGTGTTTGCCATACGGCTCGTGGGCAGCGACGCCTACCGCAGCGGATGGATCGATCGTATCGTGCTGAATCCATTTCCAGCGGAGATCGGCTCGACACGCGGCAACGTGCTCGCCGCGCCGATAGAGAGCATCGCCAAAGACGTCAACACCGAGCGCCTCTCCAGCGGGCGTATCAGCGTTCTTTACAAGCCGAATGAGGATTGGTCGGTAGTGGGGACTTTCCTGTCACAGAACCTTGAGATGGGCGGCTACGACCTCATCGACGGCCCGCCGGGGCTGCCGTATCTCGCGCACTACGAGGCGTTCAACACGCCCGAGCCGATCACCGACCGAGTAAGCGTCTACAGCCTCACCATCAACGGCAATCTTGGTTTCGGCGACCTAACGAGCGCGAGCTCCTTTTGGAGCCGCAGGGCAACGCAGACGCAGGACGCCGCCGAGTCGATTTCCGCAACCCTCGGCACGCCACCGGTTCCCGTCGGTTTCTCGGAGACCGATCCGTCGCACCAGTTCAGCCAGGAAATTCGCTTGACCTCGGCGTCCAATGGCCCTCTGCACGGGACCGTAGGAGCCTTCTACAGCGACATGACATCTGACTGGAACGAATTCGGCGCAAATCCAGCCAATGCCGGAGCGCCCGGTGGGATTTATTTCCAGTCATACAATCCGTACAACATCAAGCAGTCGGCACTTTTTGGCGATGGCTCCTGGAAGTTCGCCGACACGCTGACCCTGTCGGCTGGCCTGCGCTGGTACCACTACGACAGCACGATCAACGTCTCGGAATGGGGCTCCGTGACGCCAAGTCCCACTCAGCCTGAAGCGCCGACCGTGACAAAGGCCTCCAACAAGGGCTTCAATCCGCGGGTCAATCTGTCGTACGAGCCCACGTCCGACCTCAATACTTACATTACCGCCGCCAAGGGCTTCCGTCCGGGCGGCGCCAACATCCTGATCCCGCCGCCGACCCAGGTACCCTACTGCGCTCCGGGATCGCCCGAATCGTTCGGGCCCGACACTGTGTGGAACTACGAGGTCGGCGAGAAGGCAAAGCTCCTCGGCAATCGCGTATCGATCAACAGTGACTTCTACTACATCAAGTGGAATGGAATCCAACAAAGCGTGCCGCTCGCCTGCGGCTACGTGTACAACACGAATGCCGGCAATGGGCGTTCGTACGGCCCCGAGATAGAAGTCACGGTCAAAGTCACGGACGAGTGGACGGTCACGGCAAACGGCGCGGTCACCAACGCCGAAATCACGAACCCGACGCTCGCCTATGCCACCTCACTTTACGGCACGAACGGAGAGCCGTACTGCCCGGCGAACGGCAAATGCACGATTCCGATTCTGAATGTGCCCCACCAGACCGCCGCGCTGTCGCTCGCGTATGCGACCGAGATTGGCAACGACTATCGGCTGACCGCGCGGGCGAGCGAGACCTACACGGGGTTTGCAACCGACGAGGCGTACTTCTTCGGCGTGCACTTGCCGCCTTATGCGATCGCAGCCGCACGCCTAACACTTGCGCACGGCACTTGGTCGGCCAACCTGTTCGTCGACAACCTGACCAACAAGACGGCGCTTATGACTGCCAACAACACGCAGTTTCAGTTCAACATACCGCAGCTAACGCGTTATACGACTAACCAACCGCGGACGATCGGCACCCAGATCAATTGGCACTTCTAACGTTCGTAGGTGTCCAGCAGTCTCGCAGCCATGAATGTGGCACTTTGATTGGCTTTTCGCTTTCGGTCAAATGCGAAACTGCGACGAGAATAGCTACATATTCAGATGAGACGCAACTGGAGCGAGCGCATAGGCAGCCCATCACTCCTGGCTTCAATGTCGATCAAACCCGAACGCCCCTCGGATTTCAAAATGGCCAGGGCTCGTCCGCAGAACGTCTCCGCTTGCGACGACTGGAAACTACCCTTCGCCAAGGTGCTTGCGCTGCCGAATCCGACGAGGGTTGCCGGTCCGCGTAGAGTGACCTCAATTGGCACGGCGGTGTCGGGTACGACGCGACCTCTCTCGTCGACCACATCCATTCGAACGAATGACAGCCGCCCTTTTTGGGCAAGACCCGTGGGGCGCTCGGCTGTCAACACGATGGCCGCCGGAGGGCCACAAGTCTCGAACCGCCGCCGCCCGATTTCGGCACCATCTCGATAAGCGATGACTTCCAGCGAGCCCGGAACATAAGGCGTCTCGAATTCAACCGGTAGGGAGTCGGTGACGGCCAATGTCTTGCTTGCCGTGATCTTTCCATTGACGAACAGATCGAGCCTGGTGCCGCGGGTGTAGACGCGCACCGTCAGCGACTGACCTTCGGAACCGGGCCATGTCCAGTGTTGATGTTCGTCCGACCAACCCCACAAACTTACATGCTCGTACATTCCTGGCGGCTTAGGCCGCAGGACAGCCATCTCGAGCGGACTCAGGTTCCACACGACATCACGAGCAAAAGACTGGGGCTTCTGGTGCCCGATGAGGTCGAGATCGCCGGTGTTCGACACGACCCATGGCCATGCTGGAAGCATCGGCATACCAACCTTTCTGTCGCTCCACGCGGTACTTCCTATTGCCGCCTCGCCGAGATAGTCCATCGCGGCCCAGACGAAATCTCCGAGGACGTACGGATGGGCGTCGGCGGTGGCCCAGATCGCGAACAGGCATCTCGGAAAGCTTTCCGAGCCGTACATCACCCGCTCCGGCAAGCGCGCGTGATCGGGAACGTACTGAGTGTGTTTGTAATTGTAGCCCATGACGTCGAGAAAAATGGCACCAGACTCGACAGCCTCGCCGGCGAAGCCGTTCTTCGCAGTTGTTTCGTCCGATATCAGCGGACGCCCCGCGAACGCGTTGATTGCCGCAGTGACGGGCCGCGTCGGATCAAGACGGTGCACCTCGTTGGTAAGGTTCCAGGAGATTTCGACGCCCTCCGGCGTGGAACGGTTCGGAATTTCGTTGCCGATGCTCCACATAATCACCGACGGATGGTTGCGTGCACTCAGCACCATCGCAGTGAGATCGGACTGCCAGTTCTGATCGAACTGACTGGAATAATCCTGGGGGTTCTTCGGCCAGCGCCACATATCGAACGCCTCTTCAACCAGCAGCATACCCTGTCGATCGCACGCTTGTACAAAGGCTCTCGAGGACGGATTGTGGGAGCTACGAATGGCGTTGAACCCCCGCGCCTTCAACAGCTTGACGCGTCGTTCTTCGGCGTCCGGGAACGCAGCCGACCCGAGTAACCCATTGTCATGGTGAACGCATCCGCCACGCAACTTCACCGGCGCGCCATTGATCTGCATACCATGCTGCGCATCGAAGGTAACAATACGAATTCCGAACTCAGTCACAACGCTGTCGAGCGAATGATTGCCACGCCGCAGCTCGCATTCCAAACCGTACAGAACCGGCGAATCCGGAGACCAAAGGTGGGGTGACTTGAGCGTGATCGACTGCTTGACGATATCGGTGGCGGCGGATTGCGTTTCGGCCACGATCTTGCCCTGACCATTCCTGACTCGCGTGACGAGCGACAGCCCCGCTTCCGCTGCCGTCA
>Ga0302310_10002885_pt1 | contig 13587 bp, 8 predicted proteins | sample III_Palsa_N1_2_FD_200451 | JGI IMG/M metagenome (GOLD analysis project Ga0302310, IMG submission 200451) | Peat permafrost microbial communities from Stordalen Mire near Abisko, Sweden - III_Palsa_N1_2 | ecosystem: Environmental > Terrestrial > Soil > Palsa > Peat permafrost | place: Sweden... | reverse complement strand
CTGACCAACGATACTTTTATGGTGCCGTTGACGCTGCAGATCCGCAACAGCGATGTCACCTACGTGACCAAGGACGAGTACTCAGTAGGGACGGTGAACATCCGGGGCCGGGTGAGCAACATTACCAACCATATTGTGCAGACCTTTGAAGATACGGTCACGGTGACGAGCCCGGCCGATCTGCTGGAGCAGAAGAAGAACAATGTCTCGATCTACTGGAAGGCGCTGCCGCTGCCTCCGGGACGGTACAAGGTGGAGATAGCGATCAAGGACGCCAATAACCCAGACCATGTAGGGGTGTGGCGGCGGAGCGTGGATGTGCCGAAGTTCGATGAGGACCGGCTGTCGTCGTCGTCGCTGATTCTGGCGGATACGATGGAGCGGGTGCCATCCAAGAGCATCGGTACGGGCAACTTCGTGATCGGGAACACGCGGCTTACCCCACGGGTGCCGGCGACCATCAGTGCGCCGGTGACGTTCCATCGTAACCAGAACCTGAACTTCTGGATGCAGGTGTACAACCTGGGCATCTCGGACAGCACGAAGAAGAACGATGCAACGATCGAGTACCAGGTAGTGGATACGGCGACCAAGGCGCAGGTACTTTCGTTGGAAGAGACGGCGGCGAAGTTGAATCCGAACGCGGACCAACTTACGCTGGAGAAGACGATGCCGCTGGCGATGTTGCAGCCGGGCAGCTACCAGGTGACGATCAAGGTGAATGACGGCGTGTTGAAGCAAAATATCTCTGTTTCAGCGCCGTTTACTGTCGTACAGTAGAAGCACAACAGCAGTAAGAGCACAGCAGTAGTACAAGGATGTCTGCCCAAAGCCACGCGGGACCTCAATTGCGATGGCTGCATTCGAGCAGATGACGGCGTTTCGGCGCAGGCCGGGACGCATTTTCGGGGAGCCGGGCGCGCGCAAAGTTTTCGATGAGGGCGCGGTTGAAACGATCTGTACCAGGTCTGATACTCGCAGTAGCGTTCGGCATGTCCGGACGATGCCTTGCCGCGCTGCCCGATGCCGCGGTACGCGGCGTGGTGCGCGACGCCCATGGGACTGCCCAGATGGGGGCGCTGGTTGAACTGCTGTCCGCGGACGCGAGTACCGTGGCGACCGCGTTTACGGACGATCATGGACGCTACCTGATGCTTTCGATCCTGCCGGGACGGTATCAGCTGCGCGCCAGCGCGGCGTTTCTGCTGCCTGTGACCCGCGCCAATTTGCGGTTGCAAGCCGGGGGCGAGGCCATCGTGAATGTGACGATGAGCACGCTGTTTGAAGCGGAGAGCTGGCTACCCGCGCAGAAGCGGCGCGCCGATGAGCCGGCTGACGATTGGAAGTGGACGCTGCGTTCGACCGCCAGCCGGCCACTGTTGAGGCTGGTTGACCCAGAAGACAAGTCAACAGAGATCTCCTCGAGCGCGGCAGAGGCGCATAGCAAGACGACGCAGGCCAGGGTTTCAGTGACTAGCGGGAACGGCGCTTTTGGGCAGGGCGGGGTACACCAGGTGCTGCTGATGAACCGCACGCTGGAGGACAACGATAGCGCGATCCTGCGGGTGGATGTGGCGAACCCTCCTGCGGGGTTTCCGGTGCGGCCTTCGGCGGAGGCGAGCGCTGGGTATGAGCGGCGGTCGCTGATGGGGGGAAATACGCGGCTGGTGTCGAGTTATCAATCGCATCCGGAGCTGGCGTATGGCGCGGGCGCGGGGTTGCAGGTGATGCGGCTGGCGAGTACGCAGCAGGTGAACCTGGGCGATGCGGTGATGATCGACGCCGGGACGCTGCTGAAGGCGGAGCGCCTGGCGGCCACGCGGTTCAACAGTGAGCCCTTTGCGCGGCTGATGGTGCGGCCCAGCGGGGACTTGATGATCGAGTACCGGTATGCGCAGGGACGGAGCTTGCAGAGCTCGGACGACCTGGACAAGGTGAAGCCTGCGTCGGATACTTTGACGGACGCGGCGGGACGGCCGTTGAGTTCCAAGGGGAGCCATCAAGAGGTTTCGGTGAGCCGCAAGCTGGGCGGCCGGACGGTGGCGTTTGCGGTTTACAGCGACCAGTTTTCGAATGCGGCGGTAGCGGGCAGTGGACTGCTGGACCGGAGCCTTTTGCAGGATGTTGCGATGGTCACGGACCCGACGACGGGGACGTTCCGGCTGGCTTCGAATGGGTATACGGCGCGTGGGGCGAGCGCGTCGATGGTGCAGCCTCTAACGCCTTCGCTGGCGGTATGGGGAGAGTATGACTTTGGTACAGCGCTATGGAGCGGCGGCGGGCCGGCGGTGCAGGTGAGCGATGCGGCAGCGGGGCTGGCCAGGCACAATGCACAGGCTGCGAGTGCGGCTATTCGCGGCAAGATTGTGCGTTCGGGGACTTCGCTGAAGGCCGAGTACCGGTGGCAGCCGCGGCAGACGCTGACCCAGGTGAACTCGTACAACGCGGGGCCGGATGAGGCGTATCTGGGGTTCTATCTGCGGCAGCGGTTATTGTGCGGGCGCTTTCTGCCGGGGGGCATGGATGCGGTGGTGGAGGCGACGAACCTGCTGGAACAGGGGTATCAGCCGGTGTTGGCGGCGGACGGGCATACGCTGTTTCTGGCGCAGGTGCCGCGGGCCGTGCAGGGTGGGTTGGCGTTCAACTTCTAGGCGCGTGGCGCGACATGCGGGAGAAAGGTTGCATTGAGGCGGTGCGACTAAAGTGGCATCGTGCCTGGAGTGCTCCGTTACTAGAATGTAACTACCGGCCGCCGTGCTAGAGGAAGATTGCGACGATCGTCAATTTGGAGTTAGGGCCGCTTTATGAAGAGATTCGGCTTGTTGTTGAAGAAATGGGTGCAGGGATGCTCTGCGCTGATGGCACTGTATATCGTGATTAGCCCTGGTGGCATTGCGATTCGTCTGTTTGCGCTTGGCGTAGCGGTGGGATGCCTGGAACGCTGGACGAAGAGCAGGCGGGAACTGGATGCATTTGTGCCGGCGGGAGTGCCGGTGACGAGGCAGGCTATCGAGGCGGTGTTCCGGAGTGAGCCGCGGGCTTCTTTCATGAAGATGCCGGCACGGTATCCTCGTCCTGTTTACATTCACAGGGTCACGTTTCGCTAGGCGGCGCCGCACACCGTGCAGGGTGGGGTGTCTAGCAACATCATGACCGTGGAGCTTGTCATCGGCGGCGATGTCCCGTGAAATGGAGGGATGATCTTTCGTGCGGGTTGGTTCGGATGCTTTTTGATTGTGGGGGGTGCGGCAGGGGCGCAAGGCACGGCGGCTGCGCCGAAGTATGGCGATGACAAGAGCGTTGTGATTCCGTATACGGCGAAGGCTGACTTCCAGCATCTGGATAGGCCGTTGCATGTTCGGGCGCAGATTAACGGCGGGCCGGTGGGGGAGTTTACGGTGGATACCGGGTCGGTGGGGGTGATCGTGGCGGCCGATGAGGTGCCGGGGATCGATCCGAAGGCGCCGGAAGGAAGCATTACTTATAGCTCGAGTGGGGTGTCGCTGAAGGGTGTTTGGACGAAGGCCACGGTAGCGTTTCCTGATGCGCACGGCGGCGTGGCTACTGCCGTGGTGCCGGTGCTGGCCGTGACCAGCGAGACTTGCACGGGCGAGGGGGTAAATGCGGCACATTGCCATGCTTTGGCGCATCCGCATCCGCACATGATGGGGGTCGGGTTTGGACGGGGGCAGGGATCAGGGCATCCGGAGAAGAATGTGTTTTTGAACCTGAAGGAGATGCAGGCGGGCGAGATGCGGCGAGGGTATGTGATCGCGCCGGAGGGGATCACGCTGGGATTGACCGGGCAGGTGGTGGGGACGGGTTTCGTATGGCAGAAGCTGGTGGAGAGGCCGGTTTCGCCGGACACCGCGGCGTTTGGGGCGACGCTGAAGGACTGGAATACGGCGGTGGGGTCGTTCAAGGTGGGGGCTGCTCAGGCTGGGCCTGGGATTGTCTTGATGGATACGGGGCTGACCAACATGATGCTGGCGGAGCCTGGCGGACTAAAGGGCGACGTGCCGGATGGAACGCCAGTGACGGTCGAGTTGCTGGGTGGGCAGGTGGAGTACACGTTCAACGTGGGCGATGCGAACAATGCGCAGACGCCGCGGCGGGTGAGTTGGGTGGTTCCGACGCATGGTGTGTACGTGAATACAGGGCTTCGGGCGCTGGCGAAGTATGAGTATCTGTTCGATAGCGACGGAGGATGGCTGGGGTTGCGGCCGCTGAAGCCTTAGGTAAGTGAAGAGGGTGGGCACGGCCGGGGCGGTCTGCGTCGTGAGATTTTTGTCGTGAGATTTTTCAGACTATGATGTCTTCGCCTATTGAAATGGAGATTTTGCTTAGATGAAGATGACTTGCTGCCTTGGGCTGCTGCTGCTGACTGTGACGGGAAGGTCGCAGGGGCCTGCGCAGGCTTCGATTCCGGCGGGGGTGGCGATCCTGGTGGATGGGAATGCGGCGGAGCCGGTGATGGTGGCGGTGGGCGATCTGGAGCGTGACCTGGAGAATGTGCTGGGGAAGAGCTCGACCGTGTACCGGACGGATACGGCCAGCGCTGCCGCCACGAAGAAGAGCGAGACGTCGGTAAAGAATTACAAAGGCGGGCTGGTCCTCGTAATTACGGACGATGCGACGGGTGGGTCACCGTATAGCGAGGGGTTGAAGGACGCTGAGTCGCACAGTGTGAGCCTGGTGGCGGGGCAGTTGGACGCCGCGGGGCCGCAGAGGATGGTGCTGCAGGGTGCGGACATGCGGGGGACGATCTATGCGATCTATGAGTTCTCCGACTCGATTCTCGGGGTGCCTCCGCTGTACCGATGGACGGGATGGACGCCGCCGGCCACGAAGCTTTCGCAGATTGAGATTGAGCCGGGATATCGCAAGGAGTTTGCGGCGCCGGCGGTGAAGTATCGTGGACTGTTTCCGAACGACACGGATTTGTTTGCGCCGTGGACGAATGAGTATCCGGCGAGCCGCGACATGGTGCTGGAGACGATGATGCGGTTGAAGTACAACCTGATGGATGTGGGGTCGATCAGCGATGTGCCGGCGTCGGGAAACGGGAACGCGCAACAAAGTGGCGGGTTGAAGTGGGCGCTGGCCTGCCAGAAGCGCGGGCTGCTGGTGACGTTTACGCATACGGCGCCGTTTGGCGCGGGGTTTGGAGATTGGGACAAGTTTTGGAACTACAAGAATGGTGGCAACCAGCCCGGACATAAGCCGGCGAGTATCAAAGATCAGGCTGCGCTGAATACTTTCTGGACGCATTACATCAAGCTGGCGATGGCGAACCACCTGGAGACGATCCAGACGATTGCGTTTCGCGGCAATGGCGACAAGCCGTGGTGGGACAACATGCGTGCCGACGATCCGGGCAACGATGCGGCCCGGGCCGATGTGGTGGCGCGTGAACTGCAGGACCAGATGGCACTGTATCGCGAAGTGACGGGGCAGAAGGATGCACTGATGCGGCTGGTGCTTTATGACGAGATCCACGACTTTATTACCGAGCCGGGAGTGAAGTTTTTTCCGGCGAACAGTGCGGATAATCCGAACCTGATCTGGAACTTTGCGAACACGCAGCGCGACCATTTTCCAGCGGCCGATGTGCAGGGATATGGGCCGAAGGGTTATCCGAACTATGCGACGCAGATGGTGGGGAACTACGAGAACATTCAGTACACATCGACGGGATCGCATTTGACGTCGAACGAAGGGCCCTGGAAGCTCGAGGCGAATCAGCGCTACCTTACGATGAAGGCGGCGCCGGGTAAGTATGTGTTTACGATTCTGAACAGCGGTAACTTTCGTGAGTTCACGATGGAGATTGCTGCGGGCGCGAGCGTGATGTGGAAGGGAGTTGGGCCGGGCGGGTATACGACCGATAGCTTTATGCCGGCGTTTGCTGGACGGTATTTTGTGCAGGCGAGTGCGCCGGGTGTTGCCGATGCTGTTGAAATCTGCAAAGGAACGACACTTTGTACGGAGATTGCCGGAACGTATCGCGAATATTACGACGATCAATGGCACATGAGGCCGGGCGATTTTCCGGGGCAGACGTTTCCGAATCAGTACGTGTTTCAGGACCTGAGGTATGCGAAGGCCATTGAGCGGCTGATGAAGGATATAGAGGATGGATGCTATGCCAATGCCAGCAAGTGCGCTGCGATGAAGGGTGTGGCTCAACCGTTCAGCGGGAAGAATCCATTCACCGGGACGGCACAGTATCCGCATTACCTCGATGTTGTGGCTGAGAAGGGAAGCGACCAGCTCGATACGACGATCAAGGCTACGGGGGTTGAGGCGACGAAGTTCGATGCAACGCTCAACCGCTGCGTGGACGAGCAGTCGAAGGTGTCTGCCGGGGCGGCTGTGTTTCTAGAGGACAGCCTTTGCAGCAATGCGGAGATGATGAAGGAGCTGAACCTGGTACTGGGCTATCTGGCGGTCGCGAACAAGCATGTGGACGATCCTGACCATGCCGTGATGTATGACTTGCTGGTGAAGGCGCAGGCGGCGTTTGAGGACTTTCGCCACGCGTATCAGAAGCGTTCGACGGCGGCTCCGTTTCAGGACTGGTATAACGAAGGCCGCATGCATTCGTTTGAGGTCCCGAGGGTGAGCGACGATTTGAATGCGCTGGTGGCGAAGTATTCGAAGCGCTGATGTTGCGGGAGTGAATGGTGGACGGGGCAGGGACCGAACCTGCGACCAGTCGATTAAGACCTGAGGTTCTTGCCAGTCTTCGGTCGAGTGCTATAACGTAACCACGTTCGCCTATAGCGACCAATCGTGTCTTCATAATAGCTAGAGAGCAGTACGCAACACTATGGGGAGAGGCTTGTCCATGATAGTGAATCAACCGATTGAGCAAGGCACGGAATCGACAGCGATCGCGCCGACGTATTCGACCGCGCTGCTGCCTCCTGGGGTCATGCGCTGCTTTGTTCTGGTGACCGGACTTTTCTTCCTGTGGGGCATTCCCAATGCCATGAATGACGTCCTGATCCGGCAATTCATGAAGTCGTTCGCCATTAGCCGCTTCCAGGCTGGATTGGTGCAGTCGGCGTTCTATCTTGGATATTTTCTGTTCGCCCTGCCTGCGGGCCTGCTGATGAAGCGGCACGGTTATAAGGCTGGCCTGCTGACAGGGCTTAGTTTGTTCGCGACCGGATGCTTCCTGTTTTATCCGGCGGCGAACCTGGGGAAGTATGGCTTTTTTCTAGCCGCGCTGTTCGTGGTGGCCAGCGGCCTTGCGTTTCTCGAGACGGCGTCGAATCCATTCGTCGCGCAACTCGGCCCCACGGCGACCTCCGAGCAGCGCCTGAATCTGGCGCAGGCCTTCAATCCTGTCGGCTACTTCAGCGGAGTCCTGGTCGGGACGATCTTCATCTTCTCCGGCGTCGAGTTGTCCGGGTCGCAAACCGCCGCGATGCAAAGTGCCGGAACCTATGCCGCCTACATGCACATGGAGACACTGCGGGTCGTTACACCGTACCTGGTACTGGGATGCCTGGCCTTGCTGTGGGCGGCCATGCTCGGCACCACTAAATTTCCGGCGTTTCTACAGGCCCGGGAGCACGATGCGGAGGTAAGCGGCAACTGGCGCGAGTTGTTGCATAAGCCCCACTTCCTGTTCGCCGTCGCAGCTCAGTTTATGTACTGCGCAGCACAAGTCGGGACCTGGAGTTACTTTATTCAATACGCCAAGGAGTATGGCCACACCACCGAGCGCACGGCGGGCTATCTGCTGGCGTCCATGATCGGGGTCTTTGGCATTGGCCGCTTCGTCGCCACCGCACTCATGCGGCGGTTCTCTCCGCCGGGCATCATGACCGTCTATGGCCTGAGCAATGGAGTGCTGCTGTTGATTGGTATGTTCGCGCCGAATTGGGTTGGTTTGATTGCCGTTCTGCTCACGGCCTTTTTTCTCTCGCTCATGTTTCCAACGATCTTCGCGCTGGGGCTGAAGGACCTCGGTCCCAACAGCAATGTTGCCGGGTCTTTTATCGTGATGGCGATTGTCGGCGGAGCAGTCGTCACTCCATTTATGGGGCTGCTCGCGGAGGTATTGCACAGCACCGCTTTGTCGTACCAGGTACCTCTCTACGGAAACCTGGGAGTGGCTGCATACGCCTACTACATGACTGGATATGAGGCGAAGCGGCTGACGAGATCCACGTTTGAGATTTGACCGGGAGGCTGGAGATCGTCTCCACAGCCCTTATAAGGCGACCCTATATTATTTGCAGAGGCTTGGCGTTCGATAAAGGCCTGCGACAGGAACGAGACCAAACCAGGGAGCCAGAGACCGTTGGAAATAATGATGAATTTTCGTACTCGATTTGTGACAGCCGATTATGCGTGCAACCTCGTGTTTGCTTCCATGCTGTCCTCTTCAATCTTTTGTGGAGGCGCCGCTCTATTGGCACAAGAGCCTTTGCAGGCTGTGGACATGTACATCGGCACCTCGAATGAAGGCCAGACCGCTCCCATGGTCGGCATGCCTTTCGCGATGACAAGCTGGACTCCCGAGACAAGGTCTACCGAGAAGAAATGCGTTGCACCGTACTACTATGCGGACCCGCAGATTACAGGCTTCCGCGGCAGTCATTGGCTTAGCGGCAGTTGCGCATTGGAGTATGGCAGCTTCACTCTGATGCCGGTCACCGGTGAGGTCGCCGTTGCACCGGAGGCAAGAGCCTCCAACTTCCGGCATGAGACCGAGAAGATGACCCCGGCCTATTACTCGGTCATACTCGATAAATATTCTGAGAAGGTTGAGATGACTGGCTCGACGCGCTCGGGGATTCTACGCATCACCTTTCCTGAAGATGCGGTACCGAGCGTCCTGATAGAACCGAACGTCAGGCCGGGCGAAGGATTTGTCGAGGTCCACGCCGGGGAGCAGGAGATCGCCGGCTATAACCCCGTGCACAGGTTCTATCGCGGGGAAGGTCTATCAGCTGGCTTTAGCGGCTACTTCGTCGCTCGATTTTCAGCTCCGTTTCAAGCCCATGGAACATGGTGCGACACCGCGACACTGCCTGACACCGAGCATGCCAAAGAGGGCTGCGGCCGGCTTGGCGCCTATGCCTCTTTTGCGAAGATGAAAGCTCCGCTGCTGGTCAAGGTTGGGACCTCCTTCGTGAGTCTGGAAGAGGCCAGGCGTAACCTCGACACGGAGCAGAGCGGTTGGAACTTTGACGAGGTGCAGCACAAGTCCGAAGCAGCGTGGAAGGCGCAACTCAACCAGATTGAGATAGAAGGCGGATCGCCGGAGCAGAGGCGGGTCTTCTATACCGCGCTGTATCACTTTGCGTTGGCGCCGAGGACCGCGAGTGACGCTGACGGCACCTATAACGGATTTGCTCAGGAAGGGAAGCTCCACAAGATGGAGAGCGGCGCCTACTATGACGACTTCTCCATGTGGGACACCTTTCGCGCGGTCCATCCGTTGTTGACCATTCTCGACCCCGAACGCGAACAGCAGATGGTGCAGTCGCTCGTGCTCAAAGGTGAACAAGGCGGATATCTGCCTATTTTTCCGATATTCAACAGCTACACATCCGCTATGATCGGCGACCACTCCGATGCGGTCATCGCCGATGCATACGCCAAGGGCCTTACGAAGTTCGATGCTGCTGAGGCCTATCGGCTGATGCTGCAAAATGCGACGAAGACTCCGCCTCAGAAAGAGTACGAACTCGGGCTTGGCCGTCGGGCGTTGCAGTCCTATGAGCAATATGGCTACATCCCGCTGGAAGATACCGTTCCCGACGCATTTCATCGTCGCGAACAGGTTTCTCGGACATTGGAGTATGCCTACGACGACTGGACAGTGTCTGTTATGGCCAAACACTTCGGGACACCGGCGGAAGTGGCTGAGATGACCAAGAGGTCGAACAATTGGAGAAATGTCCTCGATCCAACCACCGGGTTTGCACGCGGCAGGCACAGCGACGGAAGCTGGATTGAACCGTTCGACCCAGCCAGGAAGGCTAACTTTGTCACCGAGGCGAACCCCTGGCAATATACGTTTTTTGTGCCGCAAGATATTCCAGGTTTAATAGCGGCCGTCGGCGGAAAGGATAAGTTTATTGCCAAGCTCGACGGACTATTTTCAAACAATCTCTATGAGCAGGGCAACGAGCCAAGCCATCACATCGCGTATCTCTACGACTACGCAGGGGCCGGCTATAAAGCGCAGCACCAGCTCCGCGCCGTGCTTGCAACCTATACCGACAAGACCGATGGGTTGCCCGGGAACGACGACGCTGGACAGATGTCCGCTTGGTATGTCTTCAGCGCTATCGGTTTCTATCCAGTGACTCCGGGCATTCCTTCCTATGCCATCGGAAGCCCACTTTTCTCGAAGGTGACGATCCATCTACCGAACGGCAAGGACTTCGTCATCACGGCGAATCATCAGACTGCCGCCAATGAATACATTCAGAGCCAAAGCCTGAATGGAACTTCGATGGAGGGCTTCATGCTGCCTCATGCGGAGATCGTCCGGGGCGGGAAGCTCAACTTCGATATGGGGCCGGCACCAAAGCAGCCGGAAAGTTCGCCGGGCACGAAACACATAACGGGAACAAAGCAATGACGATGATTCGCATCGGCGCATAGCCCCTATCGACCTCTCGCAAAAAAATAAGTGCAATAAAAGAGCTACAAAAGCCATTGACTCCTACAGTCCGCCTTTATCACCCTTGTTGCTAAGGAGCAGTTATGCCGCCGGTTCAAGCGATAGAAGTACAGGTTGCCTCTCGGACAGATATTCAGACTGGAATCAAACAGTGGCTGGAGCCGCTTCTTGCGAAACTGCCTGAGTGTTCGGTTACGGTCTTTGGCGATTTTTGTCTCGACGTGTACTGGATGCTGGATACTACCGACGTAGAGATCTCTATTGAAACCGGGCTTGCGCTGCGTCGTGTCCGGAGCCAGCGATTCAGCCTCGGCGGCGCTGGGAGTGTAATTGCGAACCTCTGCGAGTTGGGGGTCGGGCGTATCCGTGCGATCGGCGCGGTGGGCGACGATATGTTCGGCCGCAAGCTGACAGAGCTGCTTCAGAAACGCAACGTCGACGTCTCCGCCATGCTCTCCGACAGTGCGTTGCAAACGATGACCTATGCGAAGCCGTATCGCGGTGATGCGGAGGAAAGTCGCATCGATTTCGGGGCCTTCAATGTATATCCAGCGGCCTTGCAGGACCGTCTGATCGCTGCGTTGAGATCCGCCGCGGCCAACAGCGATGCGGTCATCCTCAACCAGCAGGTACCCTCAGGTCTTACCTCACCGCAGCTCATCGAGCGTATCAACGAGGTCGTTGCGGACCATCCCAGAACAGTGTTTCTCGTCGACGCGCGGCACTTCGCCGAAGCCTACAAAGGCGCTGTGATGAAGCTCAATATGAACGAAGCGGCAAGGGTCCTGGGCAAGCCCGACCCCGGTGCCGGCACAGACGCGCTGGCCGACGAATTTGCCCGCAGTATTCATCGCCGCTCCGGCAAACCTGCGTTCGTAACCCGCGGCGAACATGGCCTGATCGCGGTGGAGTCCGATGGAACAGGCATTCACGTTCCCGGTCTACAGGTGATCGAACGCATCGATACGGTGGGCGCTGGAGACGCGGTCGCGGCCAGCATCGCAGCTGCCTTTGCGGCGGGTGGGACCGCCCGGCAGGCCGCCGAGCTGGCGAACATCGCCGCCATGATTACCGTCAAGCAATTGCAGTGCGCAGGCACCGCTTCAGCCGCGCAGGTGCTTGCCGCTGTCAACGATCTTAACTTCGTCTTCAGGCCGGAGCTAGCGGAGTCTCCACGGCTTGCACGCTACATCCCGGGCACCGAGATCGAGATCGTCGGCGACCTGCCGCTGGACATCGCCATCAAGCACTGCATCTTCGACCACGATGGGACCTTGTCGGTGCTGCGCGAGGGCTGGGAGCACATCATGGAGCCGATGATGCTGCGTGCCATCCTCGGCAAGAGCTACGAGACCGTTGACGCCGAGATATTCAAGCGGGTGCAAGAGGCCGCAAGGCAGTTCATCGATCGCACCACCGGCATTCAAACCTTGGTGCAGATGAAGGGCCTGGTGGAGTTGATTCGGCAGAGCGGCTTTGTCGAGCCAAAAGATCTGCTCGACGAGCACGGCTACAAGCACCTGTACAACGTAGAGCTGCTGAAGATGATTGAGCGCCGCGTCGAGAAGCTGCGCACCGGTGAGTTGAGTTCGCTCGACTTCCAGATCAAGAATGCCGGCCTGCTGCTCGAAGAGCTTTATCGGCGGGGCATCAAGCTCTACCTGGCCAGCGGGACCGACGAAGCCGATGTGATTGCGGAAGCGGAGGCGATGGGCTATGCGCATCTCTTTGAAGGCCGCATCTTCGGCGCCGTTGGCGATGTCAACGTAGAAGCTAAAAAGATAGTGCTGGAGCGGATCATCCGCGAAAATGGCCTCTCCAGCCACGAATTCGCGACTTTCGGCGACGGCCCTGTAGAACTGCGCGAGACCGAGAAGCGAGGCGGCATCGCGGTCGGCGTGGCCAGCGATGAGCTGCGCCGCTTCGGACTCAATCACAGTAAACGCAAGCGCCTTATCCGCGCCGGCGCGAACCTGATTGTGCCGGACTACAGTCAACTTCCGGCTTTGCTACATGCCCTGCAACTCGACTAACGCAATACTTAAGGAAGACAAATGAAGATCGAAGGACCGAAGATTTTGACGATTGAGGAGATGCGCGCCGAGCGCGACCGGTTAGTTGCCGACGGTAAGCAACTGGTGTTCACCAACGGTTGTTTCGATATCCTTCACCGCGGCCATGTCACTTACCTGACCTTTGCGCGCAACCAGGGAGATGCCCTGGTGGTGGGATTGAATACGGACCTCTCCGTGAAGAGCAACAAAGGCGATGACCGTCCCATCAACGGCGAAGAGGACCGCGCTTTTGTGCTCGGGTCTCTGCGCGCGGTCGATTACATCGTCTACTTTGGCGACAAGGAGCCTAAAGACATCATCGCCAAGATTTTGCCGCAGGTGCTCGTCAAAGGCTCCGACTGGGCGCACTATGTCAGCGGGCGCGAGGTCGTTGAGGCCAATGGCGGTCGCGTCGTTCTCGCCGATATGGTCGACGGCAAATCCACCACCGGCACCATCGAACGCATTCTGAAGGTATACGGAGCAAAGGCATGAGCAAGGCCATTGTGGTTACGGGCGGCGCCGGTTTCATCGGCCGCAATGCTGTCGCCGAACTCAATGCCCGTGGCTTCGATAACATCCTGATCGTCGACAATCTCGGCACGGATGAAAAGTGGCGCAATCTGAATGGTCTGGCCTATGAAGACATAGTGCCGTCCGCTCAGTTCCTGTCTTTGGTGGAGCACAACACGCTGCCGGCCATTGACGCCATCCTTCATCTTGGCGCATGTTCGGCGACGACCGAGCGCGATGCGGACTTTCTGCTGCGCAATAACTACCACTACACGCGCTCGCTGTGCGAGTGGTGCTTGCGGGATGGCGCGCGCTTCATTTACGCCTCCTCAGCGGCCACTTATGGCGATGGCGCGCACGGCTATT